>Ga0256829_1001784_pt1 | contig 16985 bp, 14 predicted proteins | sample 131447metaG_FD_185979 | JGI IMG/M metagenome (GOLD analysis project Ga0256829, IMG submission 185979) | Hydrothermal vent microbial communities from Lau Basin, Pacific Ocean - 131-447 | ecosystem: Environmental > Aquatic > Marine > Hydrothermal vents | place: Pacific Ocean: Lau Basin | collected...
ACCCTATTCATGAGTATGCTTTTATCTTAGCTGGTGGTAATGTTGTTAAGTTTGGTATAGAATTCGATGAAGATTACAAGGTGGATGAAGATAAATTTTTTCAAAGCTTAGAAAGAGTCTTCAAAGAGAGTTCCCCAAAACCAAAATATGTTCTAGTAAACTTTCCTCATAACCCTACAACGGCAACTGTTACCCCTGAGTTTTATGTTCGTTTAGTTGCTATGGCAAAAGAGAAAAGATTTTATGTTATTTCTGATATAGCTTATGGTGACATCACTTTCGGTGGCTATAAAACACCTTCTATCATGTCTGTTGCTGGTGCTAAAGATGTGGCAGTAGAGTCATTTACACTATCAAAAAGTTACAATATGGCTGGATGGCGTGTAGGTTTCTTCGTTGGAAATAAAAAACTTATAGGGGCTTTGCAGAAGATAAAATCATGGTTGGATTATGGAATGTTTACGCCTATACAAGTTGCATCAACTATAGCACTAAATGGTGACCAGCAATGTGTTCAGGATATTACCGACAAATATGACCATCGTCAAGATGTACTGATAGAAGCTTTTGATAGAGCAGGTTGGCATATACGAAAAAATCAAGCGAGTATGTTCTCATGGGCAAAAATCCCTGAGTGTGCTAAACACTTAGGCTCTTTGGAATTTTCAAAAAGATTGCTGACAGAGGCAGGTGTAGCAGTCTCTCCAGGTATTGGTTTTGGTGCATACGGTGAAGGATATGTTCGCATTGCTTTGATAGAAAATGATAATCGCATCCGTCAAGCAGCGAGAAACATAAAAGAGTTTTTAAAACAATTTGATTGTGAGGAAAAGTAATGTTAAAAGTTGGAATAATCGGTGTTGGAACAGTTGGAACTAGCGTAGCAGAGATACTTCGTGATAATGCTGATATGATTAGCGCTCGTGCTGGTGTTGATATAGTTGTAAAGAGTGGAGTAGTTAGAAATCTTTCAAAAGAGAGAGGTCTTGACATCATCTTTAGTGATAATGTCGATGATGTACTAAATGATGATGAGATTGACATAGTTGTTGAGCTTATGGGTGGGATTGAAGAGCCTTTTGAAGTGGTTAAAAAAGCACTCAATGCTGGAAAAGCAGTTGTTACTGCAAATAAAGCACTTTTAGCATACCATCGTTATGAACTTCAAGCGATTGCAAAAGATATAGCCTTTGAATATGAGGCATCTGTTGCAGGTGGTATCCCAATCATCAACGCACTTCGTGATGGTTTATCTGCAAATCATATCGAGTCTATCGTGGGCATCATGAATGGAACTTGTAACTATATGATGACAAAAATGACTAATGATGGTGTAGCTTATGAGGCAATCTTAAAAGAGTCTCAAGAGTTAGGCTACGCTGAAGCTGACCCATCTTTTGATGTTGGTGGATTTGATGCGGCTCACAAACTTCTTATCTTAGCTTCTATCGCTTATGGCATAGATGCAAAACCTGAGGATATTCTTATTGAAGGTATCCAAAATGTTACTCAAGAGGACATTGCTTTTGCTAAAGAGTTTGGATATGCTATCAAACTTTTAGGCATTGCCAAAAAAGATGCAAATGAAGTAGAGTTACGAGTTCATGCTTGTTTGATTAGCCAAGATGAGATGATAGCTAAGATAGATGGTGTCATGAATGGTATTTCAGTGATTGGTGATAAGGTTGGTGAAACACTTTATTATGGTGCTGGTGCTGGTGGTGATGCAACTGCATCGGCAGTAGTTGCAAATATCATAGACATAGCAAGAAGTGGAAAGTCAGCTCCAATGCTAGGCTTTAATAGACCTATGGAGGGTGATAAACTAACTCTTAAACCAACTGCAAATATAGAGTCAAAATACTACTTAAGAGTAAGCGTAACAGATAAGGCTGGTGTTCTTGCGAGTATAACTAAAATATTTGAAACTCATAATATCTCAGTAGAGACTATGCTACAGCGTTCATCCCAAAATGAGAGTGCAAATCTCCTTATATCAACGCATATAGCTTACGAAAGAGATATTCAAGCTATGATAGATGAACTTGAAAAACTTGATTTTGTAAATGTTAGACCTGTAATGATTAGGATAGTTTAAATGGAAAATATAGAAACGATAGATAGTGTATGTGCATACTGTGGTGTCGGTTGTGATATTGCAGCCCATGTGGACACTAAAGAGAATAAAATAAAGAAGATTTTTGCACATCCAGATGGTGTCGTTTCTCAGGGTAAACTATGTGTTAAAGGTAAGTATGGATTTGATTTTGTAGATGCTAAAGAGAGACTTCGCATACCTCGCATAAGAAAAAGCTTTTTAGATAAAAATCACACTATTAAAAATGCTATATCTTCAAACTTAAGAAGTTTAGATGATACTTGGTATGAGACAGACCTAGATAGTGCTACGACTGCTGCTGCATTAAAACTAAAAGATGTTCAAGAGAAGTACGGTAGAAAATCAGTCTGCTCTTTAGGTGGGGCTAGAAGTTCATGCGAAAGTGCTTTTTACTTTCAAAAATTTACTCGCGAAACACTAAACTCACCACATGTAGATAACTGTGCTAGAGTTTGTCATTCACCATCTTTAAAGGGAATGAGGATGACTATCGGTGAGGGAGCTGCAACAAACCCATATAATGATATTTATAACTCTGAGTTTATGATTGTTTTTGGCTCAAACACAACAGAAGCTCATCCTATTATTGCAAATCGTATCTTAGATGTAGCTCGTCAAAATGACAATCTTGCTGTTTTTGATGTAAGAGAGATAAAACTTCACCGTTTCTCAAAGTACAAGGCTATCATCCCTCATGAGGCAAATCTTTTAGTTTTAAATATGTTGGCTTTCGTCATTATAGATGAAGAGCTTTATGATGATGCTTTTTTAGAAGATAGAACAAAAGGTTTTCTTGATTTTAAAGCTACTATTTTAGATGACCCTTATGCAAATCCTAAATATTTTGAAAATATAGAAGGCTATGAGTACCTTAGTAAGATGATTCCAAAAATCGCACGAGAGTATGCTCTAAAAAAGTCAATGATATTTTGGGGACTTGGAATTACAGAACATACTGATGGCTCTTACGCAGTTATGGCTATCACACATCTTGCTCTCATGACTGGAAATGTCGGCAAACCTGGAGCAGGTCTTATGCCTCTTCGTGGTCAGACAAATGTACAAGGTGTTTGTGATATGGGGATGCTTCCTTATTATGCACCTGATTATCAAACACCAAAAGAGATAGGACTTATGACCCCTCAACTTGTTGATGGCATGATAGAAGGGAGTATCAAAGCTGTTCTTAATATAGGTGAAGATTTAACACATATTCATCCAAATCTAAATAAGATTGATACTGCATTCAATAATTTAGAACTTATTTTTGTTCAAGAGTTGTTTATGACAGATATTGCTCATCGTGCAGATATTGTTATAGGTGTAAAATCAGCCTATGAAAAAACAGGTGTTTATATAAATGCCATGAGAAGATTGCACTTATCTCAGCCTTTGGTCAAGTCTGATTTGCCAGATGATTGGGAAGTTATCAAACAACTTGATAACAAGATGGGTGGAGATGCTTCGTATGAGAGTTCAAAAGATGTTTGGGATGAGGTTAGAGAAGTTGCATACAGACGCTTTAGTGGTGCTTCATATCTTAGACTTCAAAAACATAGAAAAAGAGGTCTTCAATGGCCTGTTCATACCGAAGATACACCTATCTTACACCAGCTAGATTTTAGAACAGAAGATGGCTTAGGAGCGTTTCATTATCATGGCTATAAATTGCGTGGAATGGTTGAAGAGATAACTAACAAAGCACTAACAGGTTATTATCTTACTACTGGTAGAGCCTTACAACATTACAATAACTCTGCACAAACAAAATATACACAAAGTCTAAATAAACGCTATACAGAGGATATTTTACTGGTTAATGAAGAAGACTCAAAAGATTTTACAAGTGATAAAGTAATACTTAAAACAGAGTACGGACAAACAAATCCAATAACAATAAAACTAACAGATAAAGTAGAACCAAAGACTCTTTTTGCAACATTTCACTATGCCGACACAAAGTTAAATAATATCTTTGGAGATAAGAGTGATGAGTTGATTTTAACAGCTGCATTCAAGTCCATAAAAGTAGATATAATTAACTGTTAAATGAGTAGAGCAAAAGGTAATATCGCAGAAGATAAAGCAGTAGAATTTTTACAATCACGAGGTTACTATATAGTAGAGCGAAATTTCTACTCTCGTTTTGGTGAGATAGATATTATCGCAAGTAAAGATAATGCTTTACATTTTGTAGAAGTAAAAAGTGGTATTGATTATGAATCTGCTGTACAGAACATAACACCACAAAAACTATCACGACTTATAAAAACAGGGCATGTATATTTAAAAAAAAACAGACTAGATGTAGATTATATGTATGATGGTATAATTGTAACACCTAGAGATATTGAGTTGATAGAAAATATAACTATATAAAGGATTTGAATGCAAGCAAAGATTTTTTTTGGTTCAAAAGAAGTTGTAAGAGATGAGATGAGTAAAAGATTGTCTCCTTATAGTGGAGATGTTGTTTCCTTAGCTCCAGTATGTCATGAAGATGATGCAAATAAAGCACTAAAAATTGCAGAGATTGCAAGTAAAGAGGCTAAGCATTCAAGACTTTCTCAGCGATGCTCATGGCTTTTGGATGTAGCTTCAAAACTTAAAGAACAAAAAGAAGATATAGCAAAAACAATCACTGATGAAGTGGGTAAACCTATATCTTTTGCTCGTGTTGAAGTTGATAGATGTATTGAAACATTGACACTCTCAGCAGAGACAATGCGAACTATGCATGGTGAAACAATCAATACAGATGCAATGGAGAGTGGAAAAAAAACACTTAGCTTTTTTCGTCGTGAGAGTGTTGGTGTTGTTGTAGCCATTACCCCCTTTAATTTCCCCCTAAATCTTGTCGCACATAAACTTGCCCCTGCTCTTGTAGCTGGTAATGCTGTGGTTTTAAAGCCAACTCCTGAAGCTCCCTTAACTGCTTATAAATTTGTAAAACTTTTTATAGAGAGTGAGTATGCAATAAAAGATGCCCTGAGTCTTGTTTATGGAGATGCTGAGGTCGGCAGTGCTTTAATCACAAGTGATATTCCAAGAGTTATAAGTTTTACTGGTTCAGTACCTGTTGGAAAAATTATTACTAAAAATGCAGGTATTAAAAAAGTTGCCCTAGAACTTGGTGGAAATGCAGCAAGTTTTGTTGAAAAATCAGCCGACTTGGCATTAGCAGCAAGTAGATGTACTCTCGGTGCTTTTGTAAACTCTGGACAAGTTTGCATATCACTTCAAAGAATATATGTTCAAGCAGAGGTGTATGATGAATTTGCTAAACAAATGGCACAAGAAACTAAAAAACTAAAAGTAGGTTCTCCTTATGATGATGATACTTTTATGGGTCCTTTGATAGATGATGAAGCTTCAAATCGTGCCATGAACTGGGTGCAAAGTGCGATAGAAGAGGGTGCTTCGCCACTCTTTACACCTCATAAAGAGGGAAAAATGTTTCATCCATGTGTTATGGCAAATGTTAGAGATGATATGGCGATAGTTTGTGAAGAGGTTTTTGCACCTATAGTCTCTCTTGTAAAAGTGGATAGTTTTGATGAAGCAGTTACAAAGATGAATAGTTCACCTTATGGGCTACAATTTTCCGTATTTACCAATGATTTAAGTATTACAAACCGTGCTATTGATGAACTAGATGCAGGGGGGATAGTTATAAATGATATGCCAACTCTTCGTTTTGATATTCAGCCTTATGGTGGGGTGAAACTTAGTGGTGTTGGACGAGAAGGTCCTCGTTTTGCTATTGAAGAGATGACCGAGATAAAAAGCATTGTCATTTGCTAAGAAAAAAGTAATCATCTCAGCGTGTTTGCTAGGTGAATATTGTCGTTATGATGGAAAAACAAAAGAGTATGTGTCTCTTCTAAAATATTATGAAGAGTGGGAAATCATCCCTTTTTGTCCAGAAGCTCCTATCTTTGGCACACCAAGAGAGAGAATAAATGTTGTAGAAATCAATGGTGAGAAAAAGATTTTTACTGACAAAACAAACAAAGATGTAACGAAACTTTTAAGCGATGAGATTAATAATTTTGTTGAACAAAACAGAGATATAGACGAAATCGTCCTAAAATCAAAATCCCCCTCATGTGGATATAAAACCACGCCTATTTTAAACTCAAAAAAAGAGATACTCAGATATGAAAATGGTATTGCCGCAGATATTTTGCAAAAGTATTATGAAGGTATAAAAATAAAGGATGAGCTAAATTTTAGTGAATTTTAGATATAATATTTTAATTTTACAATAAGAGATATATCAATGAATATTAGAGAAGAATATTTAAGATTTTTTGAATCAAAACAACACAAAAGAGTTGCATCTTCAGCCTTAGTGCCTGATGATGCTACACTGCTTTTCAACAATGCTGGAATGGTACCGTTTAAGTCTATTTTTACAGGTGAAGTTCCAGCTCCATCAAATCCTCGTGCTACTTCATGTCAGACATGTATCCGTGCTGGTGGAAAGCATAATGATCTTGAAAATGTAGGGCATACGGCAAGACATCATACTTTTTTTGAAATGATGGGGAACTTTAGTTTTGGTGATTACTTCAAAGAAGATGCCATTGCATATGCATGGGAGTTTATCACTGAAGTCATTAAACTTGATGTTGATAAGCTTTGGGTAACAGTTCATGATAGTGATGATGATGCAGAACTTATATGGCAAAAACATATAGCAAAAGATAGAATTATGCGTCTTGGCGATGCTGATAACTTTTGGCAAATGGGTGAGACAGGACCATGTGGACCATGTTCTGAAATCTTTTATGACCAAGGAGAAGAGAATTTTTCTGGGAGTGAAGATAAAATGGGTGGCGAAGGTGATAGGTTTTTAGAGATTTGGAACCTTGTTTTTATGCAGTATGAAAGAGCTACAGATGGGACTATGACACCACTTCCAAAGCCATCCATAGATACAGGAATGGGGCTAGAAAGAGTTGTCGCCATAAAAGAAGGAAAACTCTCCAACTATGGTTCATCTCTTTTTATGCCGATTATCAACCATGTTCAAGAGCTAATCTCAAAAGAGTATAAGTATGAAACAGGTGCTTCATATAGAGTTATAGCTGACCATATCAGAACGGCAGTTTTTCTACTTTCTCAAGGAACTAACTTTTCAAATGAGGGTCGTGGTTATGTACTTCGTCGTATCTTGCGTCGTGCAGTTCGTCATGGGTATTTACTTGGGTTTCGTACTCCTTTTATGTTTAAACTTGTTGATGATGTTGTTAAAATTATGGGTGGAGAGTATGAATATTTATCTCAAAAGTCTAATGCTGTTAAAGAGCAGATAGAGTTAGAAGAAGCAAGATTTTTCAAAACTATAGAGTCAGGAATAGCATTATTTAATGAAGAGTTAAAAACTACTAAAAAAATATTTTCAGGTGAAGTTGCGTTTAAACTATATGATACTTTTGGCTTCCCTATTGACTTGACAGAAGATATGCTAAAAGAGAAAAATTTAGAGCTAGATATGGGTACTTTTGAAGGTCTCATGCAAGAGCAAAGAACTCGTGCAAAAGCTGCTTGGAAAGGTAGTGGTGATGAAGCTGTTCAAGGTGATTTTAAAGCACTTTTAGAGGAGTTTGGTGAGAACACTTTTGTAGGCTACGACTTTGTAAGTCATTCTGGTGAAGTATTGGCACTTTTAGATGAGAACTTTAAAAGAGTAAGTAGTTTGGAAGCTGGAGGTAAAGGTTGGGTTTATTTAGACATTACACCTTTTTATGCTGAGAGTGGGGGGCAAACTGGTGATGAGGGAGAGTTAGAAAATTTTGCAAAAGTTTTAGATACAAAGAAATTTTTTGGACTCAATCTCTCTCAAGTTAAAACAACACAAATCTTAAGCGTTGGAAATCTTGTGGATTCTCTTGTAGATATTAGCCGTGGTGAGATTACAAAACATCACTCTGCTACTCACTTACTTCATGCCGTACTTAGTGATGTTTTAGGTGACCATATTTCCCAAGCTGGTTCTTTAGTCGAAGCAACAAGGTTGCGTTTTGACTTTTCACATCCTAAGGCGATTAGTAAGAGTGAACTCTCAGAGATAGAGAGACGAGTAAACTATGAAATAATGCGAGGAATAGCTGCAAAAACAGAAGTTTTAGCCATAGATGAAGCTAAAAAGTCTGGAGCAAAATCACAATTTGGTGAAAAATATGGCGATGAGGTTCGAGTTGTTAGTTTTGGAGATGCAAGTATAGAGTTTTGTGGTGGTGTTCATGTCCAAAATACAGCAAATATTGGTTCATTTATCATAACCAAAGAATTAGGTGTTTCTGCTGGGGTGCGTCGCATAGAAGCTGTGTGTGGAAATTCTGCTTATAAACATTTTTCCCAGCAAAGAGAAGTTTTAAAAGAGATAGAAAATGAGGTCAAAAACCTTGACGCTTTAGCTGGAGTTTCTCGTTTAAAATCAACTATTACTGAGTTAAAACAAGAACTTAAAGATGCACAAGAGTCATCAAGTGTAGAAATAAGTGCAGATGATATAAATGGCGTTGCAGTTGTTGTTCAAGAGTACCCAAGTGGTGATATTAAAGAGAAGATAGATGAACTTAAAAATCAAAATGAGAAACTTTGTGTAATGCTTTTCCAAGTTAAAGGTGATAAGGTTCTTATCGCTGCAGGTGTAAAAGATGCAGATGCAAAAGCTGGTGATTGGATTAAAAAAATCGCACCTATCTTAGGTGGTGGTGGAGGTGGTCGCCCAGACTTTGCACAAGCAGGTGGAAAAGATGCTACAAAACTTCCTGAAGCTAAAACAGAAGCCTTAAATTACATCAAAGAGGCATTAAACTAATGAAAGAGTTGATATACGAAATATTTGCAGATTATAGAGTCCAAATAATATTTTTGCATGTGATAAGTGCAGTTATTTGGGTCGGTGGTATGGTAGCTATGCGTTTTGCAGCACATAACTCATTTGCTGAGATAGAGTCTCCTCTTCATAGACTTGAAAGAGTCGCTCATGCTCTGAAAAGACTTTTTTGGATTGTTACTCCATTTGTAGTTATTTTGATAGTAACAGCAGTTATCATGTCTGTAGGTCTTGGCTTTCGTGAAGCTGCTATAGATGTAAATCATAATGTGATAGATGAAAATGCATTTTTTCTTTATAACCTTATTCATGCAAAAGAAGCGATTTGGATGATAATGGCATCAAATTTAGCTCTTATGATGTTTTTAAGAAGAAAAGCAGAACAACTTTTACATAAAGGTGATGCAACTGGTGCAAAAGCAAAACTTGGACTTATCGGCAAATACATGGTGCCATTAAATATAATCTTAGGAATAGTAGCAATTTACATTGGTGCTTTTTTAAGAAGTTCTTACTAACAACTTCATGCTCCGTCTAGCTTCATCCTCACAAACACGAGCAATGCTTTTAAAAAATGCAGGTATCGCATTTTTACAAGAGAGCGTTGATTTTGATGAAGAACAAATCATCGCTTCCTCTCCTAAAAACTTTGTGTATATAGCGACACTTGGAAAATATGAAGCTAATTTAAAAGCTTTTGGATATGAGGATTATCCATTGTTAGTGGCTGATACAGTAGTTACTTCACAAGATCAAATACTTCGTAAAGCACGGTGCGTTGATGATGCAGAAAATATTTTAATGACACAAAGTGGCAATATCACTTCTATAGTAACTTGCATGATATATCATTCAAAAGAGAAGAAGATTATCGACATATCACAAACAGATTATATTTTTAGAAAATTTGATATGCATGATTTAGATAACTATTTACAAAGTGGTGAGTGGCGAGGAAAAGCAGGTGCTTGTATGGTCGAGGGCTTTTGTAAAAAATATATTGAAGAAGTAAAAGGCTATGAGAGTACAGCGATGGGGCTTACTACAGAAGTTTTACAAAGGTTTATATAAGTAGTCATGAAACTATATGAAAATGAGTTAAGAGCATTAAAAAAATCAGGACGATACAGAACAAGAGAAGTTGTAGATAACTCTTTAAAAGATTTTGCATCAAATGATTATCTTGGCTTATCTCATAACAAAGAACTACATAAAAAAAGTTGTAAAACTTTAGATAGTTTAGTCGTAAACTCTTCAAAAGCATCAATGTTGGTAAATGGTTATCATAAAGTGCATAAAGATTTTGAAGATGCACTATGTGAGGCAAATGATTTTGAGGCAGGGGTAGTTTTTGGAAGTGGATTTAATGCAAATATTGCTTTAGTTGATGCCCTTGTTAGAAAGGGAGATACTCTTTTTATGGATGAACTTTATCATGCTTCAGGAGTTTTAGCTTCAAATCTTAGTGGTATAGATGTAAAATTTTTTAAACATAATGACATGAGTGAGTTGCGTTTACTTCTTGCTAACTCAAAATCTAAACGAAATATTGTCGCTGTTGAGGGTATATACTCTATGGATGGGGATTTAGTTAAAAAAGAGATATTTGAGATAGTAGATGATTTTGATGCTCTTCTTATAGTTGATGAAGCACATAGTAGTGGGGTTGTCGGTAGTAATTTAATGGGTGTTTTTGATTATTATAATGTCAAAGTAAAAGAAAATTATATAAAAATGGGAACACTTGGAAAGGCTTACGGGAGTTTTGGTGCTTTTATCCTAGCAAGTGAGCATATTGTAGAGTATCTTTTAAATCGTGCAAAACCAATAATTTATGCAACCTCTCTTTCTCTATACGACACACTTTTGGCACATAACTCTTTAGTTTATATACAAGAAAATTGTGAGAGTTTAAAAGATAGTATCAAGGTTAGACAGAAAATTATCTACGAAGAACTAGGCATAAAAGTTGATGGCTTAATCGTCCCTGTTTTAGTAAATGATAATAAAAAAGTTATAGAGATGAAAAATGAACTAAGCTCTCTAGGTTATGCAGTTGGTGCTATTCGTCAGCCTACAGTAAAAAAAGCTATTATTAGACTTATAGCAAGGTTAGATGAGAGCGAAGATGTATTAAGAGAGTTATGTAAAAATTTGGCTAAAATCAGATAATGAATATAAATAAGCTAAAAATTACTCTTGATAAGAAGACTTTAGTTGATATAAATTTTACTATCAACAAATCTTTAGCCTTAGTAGGTCAAAGTGGTAGTGGTAAAAGTTTAACACTAAAAGCACTCTTGGGTATGTTACCTGCATCCATGACATGTGAGTTAAGCTTTGATGGAGATTTTGAGCTTATAGCTGGAAAAACTTTATCTTTAGTGCCTCAAAATCCATTTACAGCACTCTCCCCACTTACAAAGATAAGAAAACAGTTTTTTAGCGATGATAAGCGAGTTTTTGAACTTTTTGATGAGGTCGGCTTAGATTTGTCATTACTTGATAGATTTTCACCTGAACTCTCAGGTGGACAACTTCAAAGAGTTGTGATAGCTATGGCTCTTGAATCACGACCAAAACTACTTTTACTAGATGAACCTACAACAGCACTAGACCCACAAACAAAAGTGATGGTTTTAGAACTCTTAAAAAAGATACAAGAAAAAGAGGAATTTTTAATGCTATTTGTAACTCATGATATATCTTCAGCATCTCTACTTTGTGAAGATATATGTGTAATAAGAGATGGAAAAGTTGTAGAGAATGGTATAATTACAAAAATATTGAAAACACCTAAAGAAGCATATACAAAAACACTTATAGAAGCCAATTTTGCAAACAGGAAATTTAGACAATGAAGCGATTTACTATCAAGAAGATTATTTTAACGATTGTTATCTTAGGGTTTCTTTCCCCCTTTATCGTCCTTGGATATTTTTTAAGTGCATATAAGTATGATATATCTTCCTTAGTAGATTATAAACCATCAACTACTTCTATTGTTTACGATAGAAATGGTGATAGGATAGCAAATGTTTTTTACAAAAAAGATAGATTTTATGCCTCGTATAATGAAATTCCTCCTCGTATCATAGAAGCACTTGTGGCCATAGAAGATACAACTTTTTTTGAACATCATGGTATAAATGTGGAAGCTATATTTCGTGCTGTTTTAAAGGTTGTTAAGGCTGGTAAGGCTGTTCAGGGTGCTAGTACAATTACTCAGCAACTTGTAAAAAATGTACTTTTAACTAGAGAGAAAAAATTATCTCGTAAAATAAAAGAAGCAATATATGCTATAAAACTAGAAAGAGCATTAACTAAAGAGCAGATACTAGAGAGATATTTAAATGAGATATATTATGGACATGGTTACTATGGCATAAAAACAGCGGCAGATGGTTACTTCCATAAAAGTTTAGATGATTTAACTCTAAAAGAGATGGCTATCTTAGTAGGATTGCCAAAAGCACCAAGCACTTATGCTCCAACAAGAAACTATGAAATATCAATGGGAAGAGCAAATCGCGTTGTAAGAAGAATGCATGTTCTAGGTTGGATAGATGATAAGACTTATACTACTGCTTTAGCAGAATCTCCCAAAGTTTATAATGACACACTTACTAAAAATAAAGCACCTTTTATAGTTGATGAAGTCGCTAGGATTATGAGAGCTAAAGGTATAAAAGACTTTAGAACAGGTGGTTATAGAGTTTATACGACCATAGACTTAAGGCTACAAAAGGCAGCTAAAGAGTCACTCAAATATGCTTATAACCTCGCCTTAAAACGAATAGAAAAATATAAAGCAAAAGATATTAAAAAGTTAGCTATAGCTCAGAAAACAGGTGATGAAGAGTTTAAGGTGCAGGATGTTAATGTTTCCCAACTAAATGGAGCTTTAGTGTCTTTAGACTCTTCCACTGGTGATGTTTTAGCTCTTGTGGGTAGTGTTGATTATAAAAAAAGTTCATACAACCGTGCAACGCAAGGAAGACGACAGCCTGGTTCTGCGTTTAAACCTTTTATCTACCAAGTAGCAGTAAATCTTGGATACTCTGGAGCAACTAAACTTGTTGATATTGCTAAAACATATGCTTATGAAAAAAATGGCGAAGAGATGAAGTGGCAACCAAAAAATTATGAAAAAGATTATAAAGGGTTGATACCACTTAGGGAGGCTCTTGTTCACTCAAGAAACCTTGCTACAATCAATCTTGTAAACGAGTTAGGATTAAACTCTTTATATAAAAAACTTCAAGCATTCCATATTAAAAATTTACCACATGACCTCTCTATCTCTTTAGGTAGCATATCCTTATCTCCTATGGAACTTGCAAGATATTACACATCGTTTTCAAATAAGGGAGTTGAAGAAGATACAAACATTATATCAAGTGTTACTCAAGGCGAAAAAACAGTCTATACTAAAGAGAGTAAGTCATCCCAAGTAGCACTTCCTACCCAATCTTTTATCATGACATCAATCATGATGGATGTTATAAAAAGAGGAACAGGTAGGAGGGCTAATGCTAGAGGCATAGAACTAGCAGGAAAAACTGGGACAACAAACAATAATATGGATGCATGGTTTGCAGGTTACTCTCCAACTATTGAAACAGTAGTATGGTTTGGAAATGATGATAATACACCTATGTATCATAGGGAGACGGGTGGCAGGGTTGCTGGACCTGCTTTTAGTAAGTATTATCAAAAACTATTGAAATTATACCCTCAGGTAAAGAGAAAGTTTGATATTCCAAAGGGAATTGTTGAGGTAAATATCAAGGGCAAAAAAGAGTATTTTAGTAATATCTCAAAACCTCCAAGAACAGAGGTAGAAGCCGACCCACAAAGTGAACTGCTATGGTAGTTTCTCTTTGATTTCTTTAATTACCTTTGTGGTGTCTCCCAAACAACATCCACCACTAGGATTGAGAATTTCACAAGAACATCCTGGATTTTCCATTTTAGATTTAATATCTTCAAGTGCATTTGTTTCACCATTTTTTTCAAGTTCAGCTTTTATCTTTTCTTTTGTCCAGTCAAAACAGTAACATACTCTCGCAGGAGATGCTCCCTCTTTTAGTCCAACAACAACTTTCATATCCTTTTGAGTAAGGATGGTTTTATCTCGAAAATAAACAGTTTTACAACTTGCTGTTTTGCAATAATAAAACCCATCAAAACATGAAAAATTCGCTTTCGTACCCTCTGTAACTAAGGCTTCAAAAGTTTTCCTCAAAACACCTTTTGCATTTTGATGACAACTTGGACACTCCACTTTCCCCTTAGGCTGTGGAGTACAACAGTCGTGTGCTTCTGATTCAGTTGAGCAACTATTCGTTTGTATCTTTGGCTTAAATGAACTAAACATGAGATATCCTTTTCAAGTTGGAGATTATATGATTTGATTGTATTAAAAGCTTATACGGAGTTCAAACTCTCTATTTCTATCTACTCTTCTTTAGGTTTACGAGCTTTAATATTTATCGTTCTACCTGCTTTTTTAGGAGTACCATTATAATGATGGTTTCTATCACCTGATTTACCTGAAAAGATAGCTTTTCCATTTTCATCTTTACCTAAAAATTTGTTGGGGGCTTTTTTCTTTTTATCCCAGTTTTTCTTTCCGTTTTTGTCATAAGATTTTTTATCTTCATCACCATAATCTCTTTTAGGTTTATCATAAGTTTTCTCTTTTGGTTCAGAAGTTTTCTCTTCGTAGCGTTTTTTTGCCACTTCTTTGATCTGTTCTTTACTCATAGGCTTATGCCTTTGGTCTATAACTTTAGGTTCAACTTTTTCATACTCAAAGCCCTCTATCTTCTCTTGTTTGATAGCACGACCAAGAAGCATCTCTATTTGATAAAGATCTTTTTGCTCAGACTCATCAAGTAAAACGATAGCTTTAGTAGTGGCTTTACTTATTCTTGCTGTGTAAACAATATTTTTGATAGGTAAATCATAGCTAATTAACATCTCACATTTTAGCTCTTTGTTTTTTATTAGCTCTTTATCTTCTATAACTTTTATTTCTTGATTTAGTAATGCATCTTTTATTATTTGAGACTCTTTTGAGCAAACAACTAAAATATTAAGATTTGAATTATCTAAAATTACCTTATTTAAAAGTTCTAGTTTTTTATCTGTTTTACATTGATAAACGCGATGGTTGTTAGGTTTTATAGATATAGAGTCTGCAGGCATTATGAGTCCTAAAAAGTATTTATGAAATTATATCTACATTACCCATAATTTATGCTATTATGATTTAATAAAATTATTAGGAAACAGATGTCATTTAAAAATTTAGGCTTATCAGCCCCACTATTAAAAGCAGTCAAAGAACAAGGTTATGATACCCCAACACCCATTCAAGCCCAAGCTATACCAGTAATACTTCAAAAAAAAGATATTTTAGCTGGTGCACAAACAGGAACAGGAAAAACAGCAGGTTTTACACTCCCACTCTTAGAGCTTTTAGTTCGCTCAAAACATAAAACGCAACAACATCAGGTCAAAGCACTTGTTTTAACTCCAACAAGAGAGTTAGCCACACAAGTAGAGGAGAGTGTAAGAGTTTATTCAAAACATCTTCCATACAAATCAGCTGTCATCTTTGGAGGTGTTAAGATAAATCCTCAAATAGTTGCACTAAGAAAGGGTATAGATATTGTTGTAGCAACACCTGGTCGTTTACTTGACCATATCTCTCAAAAAACTATAAATCTTGAACATGTTGATTTTCTTATACTTGATGAAGCTGATAGAATGTTAGATATGGGTTTTGTAAATGACATCAAAAAGGTGATAAAAGTCTTACCAAGCACTCGTCAAACACTTCTCTTTTCAGCCACTTATTCTGATGCTATCAAAAAACTTTCAAGCCAGTTCTTAAAATCACCAACACTGATAGAAGTAGCTCGTGCAAATACTTCAAGTGAAATGGTAACGCAGGCTGTTTATCATGTTGATAAAGAACGAAAACGAGAGCTTTTAACACATCTTATAAAAGAGGGTAAATGGAAACAGGTTTTAGTTTTTACAAGAACAAAACATGGTGCAAACCGTCTAAGTGGACAACTTGAAAAAGATGGGATTACCTCTGCTGCCATTCATGGAAACAAAAGTCAAAATGCTAGAACAAAAGCCTTAGCTGATTTTAAAGCTGGTGGAGTAAGGGTTCTTGTTGCTACAGATATTGCCGCTAGAGGGATAGATATAGACCAACTTCCTCATGTAGTAAATTATGAACTGCCAAATGTTAGCGAGGATTATGTGCATCGTATCGGTAGAACAGGTCGTGCAGGAAATGCAGGTGAAGCTATAAGCCTTGTTTGTGTTGATGAAGATGAGTTTTTAAGAAACATTGAAAAGTTGATAAAAAAGGATATACCAAAAGTTTGGCTTAAAGGTTTTAAACCAGACCCAAGTATCAAAGCAGAGCCTATAAATATGGGTGGAAATAGAGGCTCAAGAAATAAGCCTCGTGGTGGAGGGAGAAGGCGAAGATAAACGCCTTATCTTAAGAAAAAGCTCGATTTATAGCACAAAACATTGCTTTAATTGAGGCAATAGTTATATTGTTATCAGAGCCAACACCAAAACAAGAGAGAGTCTCTTTAGTCTGAATTTCAATATAAGCAATAGCTTTTGCAGAACTTTTATCTCCACATGAATGCTCAGAATAAGACTTAATCGCAAAGTCATTTTCATACTCTTTTCTTAAAGCATTTTTACAAGCGTCAATTGGTCCATTTCCACTTCCTTGGGCTTCAATCATTTTTCCATCATGAGTATATTTTATAGTTGCTAGTGATACACCATCTTTTGATGAAAGTGTAGCATCTATAAAACTTAGACTTCCTTTGTTATGAAAATATATATTTTCAAAAATATCTAAAATCTCTTTTGGTTCTAAAACTCTCCCCTCTTTGTCAGTTATAGCTTGGACTATACGACCAATCTCGGGATGCATTGTTTTTGGAAGTTGGTAACCATAGTTTTTTT
>Ga0256829_1001785_pt1 | contig 16983 bp, 12 predicted proteins | sample 131447metaG_FD_185979 | JGI IMG/M metagenome (GOLD analysis project Ga0256829, IMG submission 185979) | Hydrothermal vent microbial communities from Lau Basin, Pacific Ocean - 131-447 | ecosystem: Environmental > Aquatic > Marine > Hydrothermal vents | place: Pacific Ocean: Lau Basin | collected...
GGGATGATGGTCACCGGACCGCCATACTGATCAGCATAGGCTTCGTGCGAAATATAGAAGGGTGATACCCCTCGAACTTCGCAAAAAGTGTCGCCATCGGGTTCATACAGGATCACCCAAATAGCGTAATGGTTGTTCATCAACGGCATGCAATTGATACGGAGTGTAATCGTTCCGTTGCCGCAAATGCTGACGGTCTCATGCCGCTTCTGCCCGGTTGCCGGATCAAACAGCCAATCCGAATGTATTTCACCAACATATTGTTTCGACATCTGGAGGTCGAAGCCTAGGAATAGCGACACATCTGTCGGCTCAGTCAGGTCGGATGTGTAGTGAATATCTATTTCAAGCTCATCGCCGGTGTAGAAGGCGATGTCATATTCCTCGTTTGGGCGTCGCACGCCAACCTGGGTTATCCGGGCACGGCCGTTGCCGGACACCATCTCATATTCATCTTTTTCCAAAGACTTGGCGCGTTCACCTTCCTTGCGGTGGATGAACTTCTGATAGACGGCCATCTGCTCGGACGCCGTGCCCTGTGAAAGGACCTTCCCTTTATCGAGGAGGATCGCTTTCTGGCAGAGCTGTTCGATCTGCTGCGCGTTGTGAGAGACGAAAAGGATGGTGGCGCCGCTTTTGCACAACTCCCTGATCCGCTCGGACGACTTCTGGATGAACAGGCTGTCACCCGTTGCCAGGGCCTCGTCCACGATCATGATGTCGGGCTGGATACTCATAGAAATCGAGAAGAGCAGCCTTGCCTGCATGCCGGAGGAATAGGTGCGGAAGGGCTGATCGATGTGCGGGCCGATATCGGCGAACTCGATGATGTCGTCCATCTTGTCCAGGACGTCCTTCCGGCTCATGCCGTAGAGAAGGCCGCTGTAGTAGATGTTCTCGCGTCCGGTGAATTCCGGATGCACGCCAACGCCCAGTGCCAGCAGCGCGGTGATCCGGCCATTGACTTCAATGACTCCTTCGTCGACGGGCAGGAGACCGGCAATCATTTTCAGAAGTGTCGTCTTGCCGCTGCCATTCAGGCCGATAATGCCGACGACTTCGCCGCGCTGGACATCAAAACTGACATCCTGAACGGCGTCAAAGGCCTGGTAATAGTCAGCCGAACCCTGACGGAGAATCTTCTCCTTGATGGGCCCCATGATCGGGTTCTTGTAGAGCTTGAACGTTTTCGAGACGTTGCGCAGGGAGATGGCCGGTGTGTCCGGCGCCGCATCCTCTTTGTGGATCCATTTACCGGGCATCAGATGAACTCGTTAATGACTAGTCGGGTACGTGCGACCATTTGTTGGCCGACGATGAAGAACAACGCTGCCATGGAGCTGAAGACAATCCAGCTGGTTGGATGGAAGGTGCCGTAAAACACGTCTCTAAATGCGATCACCATGTGTGCGAGCGGATTGTAGAGCATGACATTCCAGATCGTGGGTCCGACGATCTGTTCGGTCAGCAACACGGGTGAAATGAAGATCAGGACACCAAAGGCAACCGCGACGATTTCGGTGATGTCCTTGAAGAAGACGCCGATCATCATGAGTATCCAACTGCCGCCCAGAAGCATGATGAACATAATGGCGTATGGCAAAGGCAGCAGAAGGATGGACCAGTGCAGGCTGTTGTCGATGGCTGCCAGTATCACGGCAACTACGAGGGCCATAAGACCGCTAATGGCACCGATGATGATGCCGGTGATGGGCAATGTCTCGATCGGGTAGACGACTTGTTTGACCAGATCGACCTTGGCGCGGACCAGCATGGGCGCTTCGGACAGTGTCCTTGCGGCGAATGTCCAGGAAACCTGTCCCGTCAGCACATAGATCACGAATTCGAAGGGCGTTCCGTCGGCCTTGAACTTCACCTGAAACACAAAGGCGATGACGACCACATAGGTCAGGGTCTGGATAAGCGGCACGAGGCCGATCCAGATGATGCCCAGCACTGAGCCCTTGGTGCGTACCTGCAATTCACGCAAGGCGACTTCCCAGATCAGGCGGCGGTACTTGTGGAAGGATTTCAGAGTGGCCAGCACGGCACGGATGCTCCAGAAGCGGGAGGCCTGCCCTCAGGCGACCGATGACTTTTTCAGAAGATACGACCCCATCACCAGCGCATCGAGCCCTGAGCAGGTGAAGGTGCGCAGGGCATCGTCCGGTGAACAGACGATTGGTTCGCCATTGAGGTTGAAGGATGTGTTGAGCACGACCGGGATGCCGGTGCGGGCCTTGAAGGCTTCAATCAACTCGTAGTAGGCGGCATTGGTTTCCCGATGCACGGTCTGCAGGCGGCCGGTGCCGTCATTGTGGACGACGGCGGGTATGTCAGCTCGGCGTTTCTCGCGCACCTGGTAAACTTGCTCCATGAAGTTCACCTCGGTGCCATCAGGCATGTCGAAAAAGGCCTGTGCCTGGTCCGCCAGCACGCTGGGCGCGAAAGGCCGGAAGGCCTCGCGATACTTTACCGATGCATTGACCCGGTCCTTCATGTCGGCGCGGCGCGGGTCCGCGAGGATGGAACGTGCGCCGAGCGCGCGCTCGCCGAATTCCATCCGGCCCTGCATCCAGCCAACAACATTCCCGGCCTCAATCAAGTCCGCGGTGGCGGCAATGATGTTGTCCGGAGTCTCGTAGGTCAGTTTGTAGCGGTCGAGCGCGGCCTTGATCTCTACATCGGAGTAGGCGGGGCCGGTATAGGCATTCACGGTGGTGCGCCAGGTTTCGGTGCCGGCATAGCGCTGGCCATGCACCCACATGGCACCACCTATGGAGCAGCCATTGTCAGCGGCGGCCGGGCCGATATAGAGCGCTTCGAATGGCGTATTGGTCAGGATCTTGCCGTTGGCCAGCGAGTTCATGGCGCAGCCGCCATTCAAAACCAGATTTGTTTCACCGGTTTTCTCGTGCAGCCATGTCAGTGCTCGGAAGAGGTTTTCCTCATAGACAAGCTGAATGGCCGCGGCCAGGTCGTAGTGCTCCTGATCCAGCGGGCCATCATCCCGGCGTGGGGGCAGGCCCATGTGGTCGACCAGGGCCTGCGTGAAGTAACCACCGAAGCGCGTATTGGCGAATTCAAACCGGTTTTGATCAAGGCGGATGTTGCCGTCATCCCAACTGATCAGGGCGCGGAGCTTGTCGGCGTATCTTGTCGCATCCCCGTAGGCGCTGGCACCCATCACCTTCCATTCATCCGAATTCGGCCTGAAACCCAGATAGGCCGTGAAGGTGGCAAAGAAGACGCCAAAGGAATGGGGAAAGTCGATCTGGTGAAACTGGTTGATCGTGTTGCCCTTGCACGTTGCAAAGGTGATCGAGCTACGCTCGCCGTACTCATCAAGCACAGCAATGGCAGCAGTTTCAAATCCACTGGCGAAGGCCCAGCCCATATGGGCCTGATGGTGTGTCAGATAAATGAACTTGTCGCGGTCGGCACCCAGAGACTGAGTCATCTCGGACAGCCCGTCATAGGGCATGTCGCCGATCATATTGTTGGGGACAATGTAGAGCCATTCCGGATCATAACGGCGCCACTGGGTAAAGCCCGACATGTTGATCGACTGCATGTGGATGGCCGGGTTCCATGGAATGACGATGTGGTCTACATCACCGAGACCGTCGATACCGCCTTGGGACAGGCACCAATCAATGGCGCGCGCGGGAAAGGCGCGGCTGCGCTTCTGGCGTGTCAGCCGTTCTTCAGCAACTGCGGCAGCCAGATTGCCGCCACTGATGAGGGATGCCGCCGATTGGTCGCCGGTTACATGCAGGCCCAGAATGTGCGGTTCAGTTGCCATCTCGGTCGTCCTGTCCGTCCTGGTCGGCGGGTGTGAAGGGAAACAGGTAGTAGCCCCCGTAGGCAGCAAGGAGTTCGGCCCTGTCCGGCCATTCTTGCAGCCTATCCAGCCCCCCATTGTCAACCACGTGATAGTGGTAGGAGCCGCGCTCGCCGCCCCAGGAATCCTTGAAGTTCTGGACCCCTTCCTGGCTGGGCCAGGAGCCGCCCCAGTTCCAGATGGAATACCCGTCTGAGGCGCAATCGAGCATTGCTTCGAACAGGAGCGCAGTGAGCGGCTGGTCACGCCGGAAGTCCGGCGCGGTGACCGGGGTTATGTACTCGACATAGCGTCCCCATGTGAACAGCAGAAGGCTGGCCGCCAGAGCACCATCCTTGTGAGCCTCATAGAGGCGCCAGTCCGTGCCAGGGAGCAGACGTGTCTGCACGGCCTCGAAGAATTCCGGCTTCTTGGGGTTGCCGTCGGGCCGGGCCCCCATTTCAGCGATATGCAGTTCCTGAAGGTTCGCCATGGCCTGGGACGTCTCAGCCCGGCTTATGACCAAGTTAGCGCGCCATGCCTTGCGCTTCAGATTGCTGCGGACCAATCCCCCCAGACTGCCGAACAGGGAGTCCCGGTCAGCCATGCCCTCAAGGGACTTGGTGTGGGCTATGCGGTGGTCACCGATCCCGACAGGCAGATGCTTGCCGTACAGGCGGGACCGGGGACATTCCAATGGCTCGATGATATTGAGACTCTGGGCGCTCCGGTTTGAGAGCTCCTCCATCACAGCGTCCGCAGCGCGGGTGAAGGCTGTGTCATCAACAGCAAGGATGCCGCCATGGCTGCCGAAAAAGGGTGACGAGTTCGCTACGACGCCAGCCGGCCCGTCATGGAAAAAGAGTGGGCACCAGGCTGATAGTTCCCCTGCGGCATCCATGACACTGATGTCCGTGTACGAACTTCCGGTAAGGTGCGTGACAAGATCAATCCAGCGCCGGGAATGATAGAACATGCCCTGTGGGTGGTTCTCGACAAATGCGTCGATGGCGTCAGGTGTCGCGGCTTCAGGCAAGGGACGTGCCCTCCGCCGGTGCGCCGGACATGAAGGTCTCGAGCCACCCTTCCACCTGCAGGAATGACCAGATCAGGAGGCGGCGGTTTTCCCGGCCGTCCAGGTGATCGGTGACGAGCTTTTCCACGGTCTTGCGGTCCAGCACCGAGTAGATATGGGCCTCGGGTGTCAACAACTTGCGGCGGACCAGGTCGATGCTCTCGCCTCTGAACCAGCTGGCGTCGGGTGCCGAGAAACCCTGCTTCACGGCTCGGGTGACGCGGGGCGGCACGTATTTTTCGAGGGCCTTGCGCAGCACCAGCTTGCCGTCATGGGTCTTTTCGAAGTAGCGGCGGGTCTTGTCGCCCGGCTCGTTCTCATTCAGCCGGACAACTTGATCGAGGTTGCCAAGCTTGAGAGAGGCCGGCACCTGGCTGGCGAAGTCCACAAGGTCGTTGTCCAGGAAGGGCACGCGTGTTTCCAGGCCCTGCGACATCGACAATTTGTCTTCGACCACAAGCAGGCCGTGCAGAAAAGTCCGTGCCTCGAAATAGAGCGAGTGGTTTATGTAGTCCTCTGGACGTGTCAGCTCAGCGGCGTGCGATGAAAAAACGCCCGCGAAGACGTCCCGCATGTCGGTGTTTACGCCGAGTGGAGACAGGAGGGCGACGCGGTCCTCATCGGGCATCAACCGTTGCCAGTAGCGGTAATATTTGTCCGTGTAGTGAGCAAAATCGTCGTTCACCACAGCGCGATAATACCGCCAGGGATAGCCAGCAAAGATTTCGTCGCCACCCGTTCCTGACAGCACCACTTTGCCGAAGCGGCTGGCCAGACGAGCCGCATAGTAATTCGGGTAAGACTGACCGACACGAGGCTCTTCCAGATGGGTCGCCATTGCCGGCAGGGCACGCTCCATGTCACCAGCCTTAAGCACCATTTCATAATGCTCAGTGCCGAACAGGTAGGACATGTACTCCGCACCCTCGCGTTCGTCATATGCGAGTTCAAGGCCCGATGCCGAGTGCAGGTCAAAGCCGATGGTGAAGGTTCGCATGCCGGGCAGGTTTTGCGCGGCAATAGCCGTGACGGCACCGGAATCAATGCCGCCGGACAGATAGGCACCCACATCCACATCGCTTACAAGCTGGCGCTTCACGGCCTGGGCGAACAGCCGGTCGAGTTCTTCGACATACTCGGCTTCGCTGGCGCGTTCTGTTTCGGCGGGCTCCTGGAAATTCCAATCCCAGAACCGCGTTTCACGCGGCGGGCGGCCGTCGGCGAAGCACGTCCGCAGGGTCGCCGGCGCGAGGAGCTCAATACCCTTGAACAGGGTGCGGGCGCCGAAGAAGTTTTGGAAGGTCATGTACTCGGCAAGGCCATCCGCATCAATTTGCGCGGAAATGTCCGGATGCTGAAGAATGGCCTTTATCTCCGAACCGAAGACGAGCCGACCCTGTGCTTCTGCAACGTAGAGCGGTTTGATGCCATAGCGATCACGCGCCAGGGACAGGGTGCGATCTTTGGCGTCCCAGATGGCAAAAGCGAACATGCCGTTGAGCCGGCCGAGACATTCCGGTCCCCAAGCGCGCCAAGCCTCCAGCAGAACTTCGGTGTCCGATGTTGACCGGAACGCGTGGCCAAGGCCCTCAAGTTCCCGCCGCAGATCCAGATAGTTATAGATTTCGCCGTTATAGGCCAGGATGAACCGGTCATCCTGGGAGCGCATTGGCTGGTTGCCATGCTCGCTGAGGTCAATGATCGACAGGCGCCGGTGGCCGACGGCAAAAGGCCCGTCGCTGTCCACGCCATGGCCGTCGGGACCGCGATGAGCAATGGCATGCGCCATCGCGTCAGCAATCCGCCGTCCCGCCGGCATGCCATCCGTATTCAAAAACCCCGCCAGACCGCACATGCCGTCAGCCTGCCCCTTCCGGACGGCGTCTGGCAATGATGCTAATGCCAGCCGTCTGAATGTGCTCCCGTTCCACGTCGAGACCTGCCTCGTCACACCACCGGCGGATTTCCTCCTCGGTGTGACGGTGGGCATTGGCCGGAGCATACCAATCCAGGTTGATGTGGTTGAGTTCCTCGAGGCTGAACTCGTCGCTGTGGAAGGCCTTGAAGATGTGCCAATAGAAAAGCCGCTGGATGTCGATTTCCCCGGCGGGAATATCCAGCAGATCAATGTCTTCGGGCACATTCACTGTGAGGTCGAGCTCGCCGAGCGCCACGCCAAGCTTGGTGAGCGGCATCATTGTGTCCCATTTTTGCTGCTCACTCATTCCGGAAATCCGGTCGCGGATCATATCGTCGGTGAATTCGCGGATGGGACCCTTGCGGCGATAGACATAAAACAGGAATCGGCCGCCCGGCTTGAGCTTGCGGGCCAGCGCTTTCAGCGCTGTTTCGGTCGAATCCGTGTGATGCATCACCCCCTGGGAGTAGATGACATCAATGCTCGCATCCCTCACGGGCAGATTGGTCAGGTCGTCCTGAAGAAAGGCCGCATGTGCGCCCAGGCGAGTGTAGCGCTTGATGGCGTTGAAAATCGCATTGGATACGTCGACGCCCAGATAGCGGAGGGATGTCAGGCGGGGCCCAAAGGTCAGGCTGCCGGACAGGCCCTTGCCGCATCCTGCCTCCAGCACAATGGGGTCAGCGCCGTAGTCGGACCACCAGGGTGCATTGGCGACGTCGCCGTAATTCTCGATATACCAGAGGCGAAGCTTTTCCTGAGCATCCGGGCTTTCGAAGCGGTCTTCATCAGCCCAGATGAAGGAGAAAGCGTCCTTGGTCGCAGCCTGGGTTTGAGACAGAAGCGCGCTGGAACGGAGCATTCCGTCTGCTGCCACATAATCCCTGCCGTCAAATCGAAGGGAACTGCCCGGTTCAGCCGGCATCAGCAGGTCCTGCGCCCAGTCCGGCCAGATGCCGGACAACGCTGCCGAAGCGGATGAAGTGGACGCGGACATGGGCTTGGTTATCCCCCGAATGCCGGGTGGGACGTCTTGCGCGCGATGACAGTAATGCCTGCCGGTTCGATCTGTTCACGGACGATTTCGAGCCCCGCCTCGCCGCACCACTTGTGCACTTCTTTCGGCGACTGGCGGAAAGCGTTTTGGGGCGCATACCAGTCGAAATTGATGTGGTTCATCTCGTCGTCGGTCAGATCCGGCCGGTAGAAAGCCTTGAATACGTGCCAATAGAAAAGGCGCTGCAAATCAGTCTCGCCGGCTGGGATTTCCAGGAGATCGATATCCTCAGGTACGTTGACCGTGATGTTCAGTTCGCCAAGGGTTTTGCCCAGCCGGGTGAGGGGCATGAGAGCGTCCCATGCTTCCTGCGGGTCCATGGCACGGATGCGTTCGCGCAGCAGGTCGTCCGTGAATTCGCGGATCGGTCCTTTGCGGCGATAGACATAGAAGATGAACCAGCCGCCGACCTTGATGTGTTGTGCAACCGCCTTGAGCGCATTCTCGGTTGAATCCGTGTGGTGCAGCACACCTTCGGAATAGGCAATGTCGACACTCTGCTCCGGGAGGGGCAGTTGCGTGATGTCCGACTGCATGAACCCGCCGGGCAGGCCCGCCTCGGTGAAGCGCTTGTGCGCCACGTCCACGGCTGTGGAGATATCGGCGCCGAGATAGCGGATCGATTTCAGGTGGTCGCCGAAAAGCGCAATCCCCGTGTGTCCGGCGCCGCACCCAGCATCGAGCAACACGGTGTCCTCATTTGCATTCGCGAACCATTCCGCACTGGCAGGATCGCCGTAGCGTTCGATCAGCCAATCCCGGGTGGCTTGCTGGAAGGCGTCGCCCTCGAAGGTGTCGCGTTTGTGCCACTTGAAGCCGAACACATCGCGGGTCTGCGCCTGATCCTCGGAAACCAAGGCTGACTGGCGGAGAATGCCGCCATCGACGGTATAGGCCTGGTCACGGAGCCTGAGTTCTGTGCCGTCGGGGGCTGTTTCGTGCCCGAGTGTCTGCCAGAGCCAGGCGGGGATGGTGTCGGGGCCGCTCATCAACTCAGTCCGCCTTGGCGCGCCGGGATTCCAACTCGGCGATGTGGCTTGCGCGCCAATCGATCAGGGCCTTGAGGCCGTCTTCCAGATTGACGCGGGCCTCGAAGCCGATCTCATCGCGGGCCCGAACGGGCGAACCGATGCGGTTGCGGACGAGGGTTGCCTGGCTGCGCTCCTTGTACTGGATGGGCAGGTTACAGCCGGTGAGATTGAGGAGTGTTTCGGCGAGTTCCTTGAGGGTGGTGCGGCGACCCGTGCCCACGTTGTAATAGCTTCCCTCGGCATCCGCGTTCATGGCGCACACATTGGCACGCGCGCAATCAAGCACAGAGACGAAGTCGAAAGCTTCGCTACCATCTCCTAGGATGGTCGGACCTTCGCCGCGGTCGATCGCGTCGAGCATTTTCATGATTACCGCGATATAGGCGCCACGATAATCCTGACGCGGACCATAGACATTCATGTATCGCAGCCCGACAACGGGGAGCCCGTAGCGGTGATGAAATGCGGTAGCCATAGCCTCGCCGGCAATCTTGGTGGCGCCGTAGAAGTTCTTGTTGTTGAACGGGTGATCTTCCGTCATCGGGTCTTCAACGGCATCGCCGTAAACCGATGCAGAGGAGGAGTAGACCAGTCGCTTGACGCCCTGCCGGACGCACGCTTCCAGCACGTTGAACGTGCCTTGGATGTTCACGTCGAAAGCTGCGCGGGGATATTCGTGGCAGTGCAGGAGCCAAAGTGCTGCGAAGTGGAATACCCCGTCAGCACCTTCAAGCGCCCTGGCGAGCGTATCGGTATGGTTGATGTTGCCGCCGTCCGGGAAGACGGTGACACGCGGGTCCTTCAGGGCGTCGGCCAGGTTTTCCGGTGTGCCGCGGGTGAAATTGTCGTAGATGACGATTTCCGCGACATCTTCTTTCACCAGATGGTCAACGGTGTGAGAGCCGATGAGCCCGGCGCCGCCGATGACAACGACTTTCTTGCCCTTTAGGTCCACTGAACTGACCCCTGTCTTCCTGAAATTGCCGGCTAAGACCGGCATGGTGATGCGGGACGATGCTTAGAGCATCGCAGGAGTCCCGGCAAACGCCGAGACGGGTTAGGCGACTTGGTAAAAGTCCTTATACCACTCGACAAAACGGCCCACGCCTTCCCTCATTGAGGTGTGAGGTTTGAAGCCCGTCGCGCGGGAAATGGCGTCGATGTCGGCATAGGTCTCGGGAACGTCGCCAGGCTGAAGCGGCCGCATGAGCATGTTGGCTTTCTTGCCGAGCGCATCCTCGATCGCTGCGATGAAGTCCATCAATGCCACAGGTTCGTTATTGCCGATGTTGTAGACGCGCCAGGGGGCGTTGCTGGTACTCGGATCCGGCGCGTCGCCCGTCCAGGTGGGGTCGGGCTCGGCAGGCTGGTTTGCCACGCGCAGGACACCATCGACGATGTCGTCGATATAGGTGAAGTCGCGTTTGTGCCGGCCTTCATTGAAGACTTCGATCGGTTCCCCTGCCAGGATGTTGCGGGTGAACTTGAAAAGCGCCATGTCGGGCCGGCCCCAGGGACCGTAGACGGTGAAAAAGCGCAAGCCCGTGCAGGAAAGGCGGAACAAGTGCGCATAGGAATGCGCCACCAGCTCATTGGATTTCTTCGTTGCTGCATAGAGGCTGACCGGATGGTCCACATTGTGGGCCACCGAGAACGGCATGTTCGTGTTGGCGCCATAAACCGAACTGGTAGAGGCGAAGACAAAGTGCCGCGGCGGACGCGCCCGGGCCTGATCGATGAGATTCTGGAACCCGATAATGTTGGAAGCAATGTAGGCCTTGGGGTTTTCCAAGGCGTAGCGCACACCTGCCTGTGCCGCCAGGTTGATGACCACCTCGAAATCGTGCGTTCGGAACAAGTCAGCGACTGCCGCTTCATCCGCAAGGTCGAGCTTGATGAACTCGAAATTTGCCTCTGACTGGAGCGTGGCAAGCCGGGCCTGCTTTAGCGTCGGGTCGTAATAGTCGTTGAGATTGTCAACGCCGACCACGGCTTCGCCCCGGCGCAGCAATTCGCGCGCGGTGTGGAAGCCGATAAAGCCCGCAGCACCGGTTACCAGCCAGGCCATGATGTCTTATCCCCCCAAAGCTCTCGTGGTCAGAGCCGTACGTCGGACTGCGACGCGTCAAACAGCCATTTCAAATCGGCCAGCACGCCGTCCGGCTTGAGGAGCGTGCGTATCCGGTCAGCGCCCATTTCCACGAATTGCTGGTGCGGAACAGCCAGGACCACGGCGTCATAGGCACCGGCAGCCGGCTCTGCAACCGGCGAGATGCCGAACTCATGTTCGGCTTCCTCCGCGATCACCCAGGGGTCGTGCACGTCCACATCGACACCGCGCGCCTGCATGTGGGCGATAACGTCCACAACACGAGTGTTGCGCAGATCGGGGCAGTTCTCCTTGAAAGTCAGGCCCATCACAAGCACACGCGCGCCTCTTATGGGCAGGCCCTTGAGCATCATGGCGTCCAGCACCTTGGCGCTCGCATGGTTGCCCATGCCGTCATTGATGCGGCGACCGGCGAGAATCATTTCCGGGTGATGGCCGACCTGCTGAGCCTTGTGAGTAAGGTAATAGGGGTCAACACCAATGCAGTGGCCGCCAACGAGACCGGGGCGGAACGGCAGGAAGTTCCACTTGGTTTCGGCAGCCTTCAGCACTTCTTCCGTATCAAGGCCGAGGCGGTCAAATAGGATCGCCAGCTCGTTGATGAGTGCAATATTGACGTCGCGCTGGGTGTTCTCAATGACCTTGGCGGCCTCCGCAACGCGCACGGAGCTCGCCTTGTGCGTGCCGGCGCGCACGATACTGCCGTAGAGCGCGTCGATGATGTCTGCCGCTTCCGGGGTGGATCCGGACGTCACTTTCTTGATGTCCGGCAGCCGGTGTTTCTTGTCGCCCGGATTGATGCGTTCCGGTGAGTAGCCGATGAAAAAGTCGTGGTTGACCTTGAGACCAGAGACTTTCTCAAGCACAGGCACGCAGTGATCCTCAGTAGCACCAGGGAACACGGTGGATTCATAGACGACGATATCGCCCCGTTTCAGGGCGCGGCCAACCGTTTCGCTGGCGCGCTCCAGATAGGTGAGGTCAGGCCGCTTCCAGTCGTCGATCGGCGTCGGCACCGTGACGATGAAGAAATTCGCTGCCTTCAGATCCGCCGGATCGCAGGAGAAGGACAGCTGAGCGGACGCTTCCAGTTCCTCCCGGGTTACCTCGCGGGTGTCGTCGCGGCCTTCGGAAAGGGCCTTGATCCGGGCGGGGTTCGTGTCGAAGGCGATGGCCGGCCGGGTCCTGCCCAGCTCGACAGCAACCGGAAGCCCGACATAGCCGACGCCGATGACCGCGACATGGATGTTGTCGAGGCTGGCGGGCAGATTTGCGGCTTCGGACGCAGGTTGGGACACGAAACCCTCCTCAAGGAACGTGCGGGTCTTTCCGGTGGGAGTGACTGTTTGCAAGGCGCTCCTGCAAAATGCAAGCGTTTGGTCATGGCGCTGCGTTTTTTTGGGTCGGGCGGGGGCGCTCGTCTGGAAAAGGGGGGCTTAAGATGCTAATGGCCGTTCGCCGGGGATCCTGCTGGCCGCGCCGAAGCTGAATTTGATAGAAAATTCAGGCTCTTTGGGCGGAGCAGCCATCTCAGCCGCGACGCGCCGGGTCCCAACCGGTGCGGGCGGGCCATAAGCACGGCAGGGGGAATTGCGTATATGTGCGGCTTTGGGGCCATTGTGGATCTGGAACGGGACCGCGGGTGCGTGTCCGCAGCGGACCTGTCCGCAATCGGCCGGCTGATTGCCCATCGCGGGCCGGATGGCGAGGGCCTGTGGGTTGCTTCGCACCGACGCGCGGGCCTGGTGCATCGGCGGCTGTCCATTATCGACCTCACGGACCATGCCGCCCAGCCGATGCACAGCGGCAACGGGGTATCGATCGCCTACAATGGCGAGACCTACAATTACCTGGAGTTGCGTGAGGCGATCGGCAGCAACTGGGAATTCACCAGCAACTCCGATACCGAAGCCGTCCTCGCGTCTTATGAGATGTTCGGCACCGATTGCGTAAGCCACATGCGGGGCATGTTCGCGTTCGCGATCTGGGACGAGAAGGCACAGAAGCTGTTCTGTGCGCGCGACCGGTTCGGAATCAAGCCGTTCTATTACACGGTGGTCGACGGGGTTTTTTACTGCGCGTCCGAAGCCAAGGCGCTGCTGCCCTTCCTGCCGGATATCGAGACAGACAAGGCGGCTTTCGCCGAGTATCTGACCTTTCAGTACACCATTGGCGAGCAGACCCTGTTCAAGGGCATCAAGCAGTTGATGCCGGGCCATGCGCTGTCCGTGCAGAATGGCGAGGTCAAGGTCTGGCGCTATTGGGATGTGCATTACGACATCGATTTCGACCATAGTCCGGCCTATTTCGGCAGCCGGTTGACGGAACTGCTGGACGATTCAGTGCGCGTGCATCTACGCAGTGACGTGCCGGTTGGCGCTTATGTGTCGGGTGGTATCGACTCTAGCCTGATGGGGCTTCTGGCCGCGCGCCATGACGAAGTGAACCGGCTCTCGTTCAACGGGCGGTTCACCGAGTTTCCCGGGTACGACGAAAGCAATTACGCCCAAATCGTTGCTGACCGGATGAATGGCGATCTGCACATTGCAGATATCACCGCCGCCGACTTCCGCGACAATATCCGAAACGTCATCTACCACCTCGATTTCCCGGTGGCGGGTCCTGGGTCCTTTCCGCAATACATGGTGTCGAAGCTTGCGGCAGAGCATGTGAAGGTGGTGCTGGGCGGCCAGGGTGGTGACGAGATTTTCGGCGGCTATGCGCGTTACCTGCTCGCTTACTTCGAGCAGTGCATTAAGGCGGCAATGGACGGCACCTATCGCAACGGCAATTACGTTGTGACGATCGAATCCATCGTTCCCAATCTCGGATTGCTGCGCGAATACAAGCCAATGATGCAGCAGTTCTGGAAGGAAGGCTTGTTCGGCCCGCTGGACGAGCGCTACTTCCGGCTTGTTGACCGTTCGACCGACATGACCGACGAGGTGGACTGGTCGGAACTTGATAAGGATGCGGTGTTCGCCAGCTTCCAATCCATCTTCAACAGCGCGCGGAATGTGGGCAAGGAAGCCTATTTCGACAGCATGACGCATTTCGACTTCAAGTGCCTGCTGCCTGCCTTGCTCCACGTGGAAGACCGCATGAGCATGGCGCATGGGCTGGAAAGCCGGGTGCCGCTCCTGGATCATGGCCTGGTCGAGTTTGCGGCCACGGTGCCTGCGGATGTGAAGTTCGAAGGTGGCCATATGAAGCACATGCTGAAGACGGCCTATGCAGATGTGATCCCGCAGGAAGTTTTGACGCGACGCGACAAGATGGGCTTCCCGGTTCCGCTGAAGGAATGGTTTGCCGGCGAGCTCAACGGCATGATGGTGGATATCTTCACCAACCTCAAAGACAGCCACAGGCCGTATATCAATGCGGATACGGTGCTCAACAGTTTCGATAAGGCTGCGCGGTTCTCGCGCAAGACCTGGGGGCTGTTGTCACTGGAACTGTGGCACCAGGAATTCCATGACAAGGCGGCCGATTTCCGTGCCATGCGCACCGAACCGGCGTCGATTGAAGCAGAGAAGGTAGGCGCATGAAGGTCTTCGTGACGGGTGGCTGCGGCCAGGTCGGGTCGCATGTGGTGGAAATGGCGCTGGAGCGCGGTGACGACGTGGTGGCGATCGATGATCTGTCTACCGGCCGCCGGGTTCACCTGCCGCAGGACCATGACCGTCTGACTTTCGTGGAAGGGTCGATCGCCAATCAGGAACTGGTCAATCAGCTCCTCGGCGACTTCAAGCCGGACACGCTGGTGCACACGGCTGCCTCCTACAAGGACCCGGACGACTGGTACAACGACACGCTGACCAATTGCGTGGGTGGCACCAACCTGATCCGTGCCTCGCTCGACAACAAGGTCGGTCGGTTCGTCTATTTCCAGACCGCACTGTGCTACGGCGTGAAGCCGTCGGAAAATCCGATCACGCTCAGCCACCCGAAGAACCCGGCCAATTCGTCCTACGCCATTTCCAAGACGGCAGCGGAGGACTATCTGGAGATTTCGGGCCTCGACCACGTGATCTTCCGGCTCGCCAATGTGGTGGGCCCGCGCAATGTGTCCGGTCCGCTGCCGATCTTCTACCAGCGCCTGTCCGAGGGCAAAAAGTGCTTCGTTACCAAGGCGCGCCGCGACTTCGTGTTCGTAAAGGACCTTGCGCGCAATGTGCTCAAGGCGATGGATGGCACCGGCCACGGTGCCTATCACTTCTCGTCGGGCACCGACGTGGCGATCAAGGAACTCTATGACGCGGTGGTGGAAGCCATGCAGCTCAACGAGTATCCCGAACCCGATATCCGTGACCTCGGCGAAGACGATGCGGCTTCAATCCTTCTGGATCCGTCGCGCACCTTCCAGGACTTTGGTGACATCGAGTTCACCCCGCTGAAGGATACGGTGAAGGCCGCCATCGACTATTACAACGAGTTCGGTGCAGCAGGCGGCTACACGCATCTGAAGATCGAAGAAAACAAGAGCTAGAGGCCGTGCTGGCCAGGCGGGACTGACACATGCGTATCCTGATGACCGGCGGGGCGGGTTGCCTCGGCTCCAACCTCATCGACCGGTATCTGCCCCAAGGGCACGAGATACTGGTGATCGACAATTACGCCACGGGCAAGGCAGGCAATCTGCCGCCTGTTGATGGCCTGACCGTCATTGAGGGATCCATTGCCGATCAGGGGCTCGTGGACAAGGCGTTTGACGGCTTCAAGCCGGACGTGGTGATCCATTCAGCTGCCGCCTACAAGGATCCAGCGGATTGGGCAAGTGATGCGGAAACCAATGTGCGCGGCACGATCAATGTGGGGCAGGCTGCCCAGCGACTTGACGTTGCGCGGCTGATCCATTTCCAAACCGCGCTCTGCTATGGCCGACCGGATACGGTTCCGATCCCCGTGGACCATCCGACCCGTCCGTTCACCAGCTACGGCATCTCCAAGACAGCTGGAGAGCAATACCTGCAGATGACAGGCTTGCCTGTCGTGTCGCTGCGTCTTGCCAATGTGACAGGCCCGCGGCTTGCCATCGGCCCGATCCCGACCTTTTACCAGCGCCTGAAGGCCGGCAAATCGTGTTTCTGCTCAGAGACGGTGCGCGATTTCCTCGATATGGACGACTTCTTTTCGCTGATGGACAAGGCTCTCGTGCCCGGGGCGGCGACGGGGGTTTTCAACGTGTCCACCGGTGAAGGCCATACAATCCAGGATGTGTTCAACGCTGTGGTGGATTATCTTGGTGTCACCCTGGACGAACCGGTGCCCGTCGTGCCGCCCGGCGATGACGATGTGCCGGCGGTGGTGCTTGACCCCAGCGAGACGGAAAAGGCCTTTGACTGGAAGGCCGAGATCGGTTTCACCGAGACGATTAACCGGATGCTGGCCTGGTACGACAAGCACGGGGTGACGGATGTGTTCAGTCACCTGGCCGCGCCGAAATCCTGATCTTTCCTCACACTCTTGCGCTAGGACACGTCAATCGATGAGCGAAACCTATAAGGGCGCCAAAATCCTCGTGGTGGGGGGTGCCGGCTTTGTCGGCTCAAACCTCGTTCTCAAGCTTCTGGAGCAGGCGCCGGAGCGTGTTGTCATCGTGGACAACCTCCTGTCCGCGGACATCACCAACGTGCCTGATCATCCTGCGGTGGACTATCGCTACGGGTCGATCACCGATGACAAAATCCTTCAGGAACTGCCGGAAGACACTGAATATGTCTGGCACCTCTCCTGTCTCCACGGCAATCAGTCCTCCATCGCAGACCCGATGCTGGATCACGAGAACAACACGCTGACCACGTTGAAGCTGCTGGAGCGGATCAAGGATTTTCCGTCTCTCAAGAAGGTGGTTTATGCGGCTGCCGGGTGCGCTGTTGCCGAGAAGACATTTGATGAGGCAGAGGCCACCTTCGAGGATGCGCCGGTGTCGCTCTACCACGACAGCCCGTATTCAATCTCGAAGATCA
>Ga0256829_1001786_pt1 | contig 16981 bp, 17 predicted proteins | sample 131447metaG_FD_185979 | JGI IMG/M metagenome (GOLD analysis project Ga0256829, IMG submission 185979) | Hydrothermal vent microbial communities from Lau Basin, Pacific Ocean - 131-447 | ecosystem: Environmental > Aquatic > Marine > Hydrothermal vents | place: Pacific Ocean: Lau Basin | collected...
TCGTGAGGTGCTTTTTAGCATCTCACGACATTGCTTGGTTGAGTGTATTGAGATTGAAACAGTATGCTCAACCAAGCATTGCATAGAGATAGAGAGTGGAATGATGAGTGTACAGCAATTAAATAACCTAGATGCCGAACATCCAAATAAGGGTGAATTAGGCGAATTGCATGATGAGGATTTAACCTCGCCAGGCAAGGATGTGGTGTCTCGTATCAGAGCGGTTTATGAGTTAGGAAAACCCCGTGTCGTTTTTCTCATTATGTTTACGGCCGTCGTGGGAATGATATTAGCCTTGCCTGGTGAGATGACTTTACAGAATGTCTTGAAAATGGCTTGGGCAACCCTAGGGATTGGTTTGGTCTCTGCCTCCGGTGCGGCGGTCAACCATATTTTAGATTATAAATTCGATGAAAAAATGGCGAGAACACAAGGTCGTCCATTGCCGACGGGTCGCTTGAGTTTACCATTTGCAGTTTTGGTGGCGGTCATCTGGTTGATGGCGGGTGAAGCCATTTTGGTTTGGCAAACCAATATACTGACTGCTGTTTTAACTTTTCTGTCCATGGTGGGCTATGCTTTTGTCTATACCGTTTTCTTAAAACGCAATACCCCAATGAACATTGTTTGGGGCGGTGCAGCGGGTGCGATGCCGCCGTTATTAGGTTGGGTTGCCATGACAGGGCAGGTTTCCTTGGAAGCCATTGTGCTGTTTTTAATCATTTTTTTCTGGACACCGCCACATTTTTGGCCTTTAGCCATTCACCGTGTGGAAGAGTATCGCAAAACCCCCTTTCCAATGCTTCCTGTGACCCATGGCATTGAGCACACGAAAAAGCAGATTGTGTTTTATACGGTGTTGATGTTTATCGTGACTTTATTGCCCTACTTTATTGGCATGAGTGGCATTGCTTACTTTATTTCTGCCTTGCTATTGAATGTTTTGTTTGGCTTTTATGTCTATCGGCTCTACTACAATCTGGATGAGAAGGCGGATATTAAACTCTTTGCCTATTCTATTCTGTATCTGATGCTGATTTTTGCTTTCTTGTTGGCGGATCACTTTATGTTGCCCGCTTCTACCCATTTGAACATGGTTCATACCGCTACGGTTGGTTCGACAATGTTCGATGGGTTTACTTTGATGAAATAAGTGGTCAAGCAAGCAGTTCGTACATTTCGTTGGCAGCGTATCCATTGGATGTTAGCTTTTCTGTTTGCGTTTCCATGGATGACGCTTGCTATCACAGGAGCGGGACTGGGATTTTCAGACGAAATTGACCGTGCGCTCAATCCCGACTTGCGAAATGTGCCGCCTAAATACGGTCAACCCCCTTTGGCATTGAATCAACTCGTTCAGGCAGTTGAGCAGCAGCTTTCCCCTCAAAAGCTGCTTGCCATTTATCCTGCTCGCACCCCTTTTGATACCACCCGAGTAGATTATTTGGCAAAGGGTAAGAGGGGCAATAGGGACATTAGGGGAAATAAGCAACAGGTCAAGCAAGCCTTTTTTAATCCAGTAACGGGTCAGTTTAAAGGAGAAAGAAACTGGCAAGATGCCTTGCCGATTTGGTTAGCCAATTGGCATGTTTATCTCTCGCAAGGACAGTGGATACATTGGGTTTTGCTTGTTTCCTGTTTAGGGTTGGGGTCAATGGTGTTCACTGGTTGGCTCATGGTGAGGCGGCGTTTGCGTGATGGGTCTCATTTGAGCGTGCATGCTCAGGTTGGGGTAGGGTTATCTTTTGTTTGGATGGCGATGGTTTTATCGGCAGTCTGGGTGGGGTTTTTCCAGATGGGAGAGGTGGGATTTTCAGCTCGTAGTGAAATGTCCCTTTTAAATGCCTCTAAAGGATATGATTTAAACCAACCAGGATTAAGCCATGCTGAGTTGTTACGGTTACCACTGCCTTTACCGAATGAAGTAAAAATGGAAAAAGGGCAGGCTAACATTTGTCCTGAGTCTCAACAAATTGTCCGCATTCGTGCCCTGCCAAGGGGGGAGGGCATAGAACTATTATGTCAGCCGAATGCAGACTATGGCGTTTGGTCGCAAACACGATGGCGGGTGAAACCACTCGAAGGTCAAAAATTTCAGTTAGAAAGGCTCCCCCAAAATGAACGCTGGACTTGGGCGCTTCATTCGGGCACAGGTTTAGGGCTCTTTGGACGCATTTTATGGGTGTGGGGCAGTTTGGCATTACTTTATATGGTTTGGTCTGGGTATCGAATATGGAGAGAGAGATAATGGATAAGGAACGAAAGAAAGGACATTCACCGTTAAGTCCTGAAGAGATAGAAAAAGAGAAGCGACAATCTCGACGATTCCGCAGAATGGGGTTGATTACAATTGGTGCGGTACTGTTTCTGATTTGGGTTGGTTCAATGGTGCGTGCATTGGATGCAGGGATGGGCTGTCCCGATTGGCCAACCTGTTTTGGGCAAGTGGTGCCGCCGACAGATGTTAGTCAGCTGCCTGAAAACTATAAAGAGATTTATGCCGATCGTGGTTATGCGGATCATGATTTTGATCCTTTTAAAACTTGGACGGAGTATGTGAATCGTCTAACAGGGACAACCATTGGGTTGCTGATTTTCTTAACCCTGATTTTTGCTTGGCCTTATCGAAAAAAGGATCCCTCTGTGTGGTGGTTGACTGTAGCGGCCTTTATTTTGGTGGGCTTTAATGGTTGGTTAGGTTCGGTCGTAGTGAGTTCTAATTTACATCCAGCAATGATTACCACCCATATGTTAATGTCTTGGATATTAGTGGCGGTGCTGATTGTGGCAGTGACCAGTTCACAACGACATCTGGTTTCTATTGAACCCAGTACGGTAAAGAGTCTTAAGCCTGTGCTCTATTTGGCGATTTTCCTCACACTGGTTCAGGTGGTGCTGGGAACTCAAGTGAGAGAGCAGGTGGATCAAATTGCGGCAGCCGCTGCAGATTATTACCAGAGAGACGGATGGATTGCCCAAATTGGGAGTATTTTAAAATTCCATATTTTGAATGCACTTCTGGTGGTGAGTGTCAATATTTGGCTGGCATTTAAAACCTTACAAGCTTGTCAGAAACCTCGTGTCAAAATGGTTGCCAATGGTTTGATAATTGTAGTTGGGTTGACCTTTTTATTGGGGTTAGCGCTCTATATGTTCAATTTGCCACATCTGCTTCAACCCCTGCATCTATTGATGGCTTCAATTCTTTTTAGCTTACAGGTATTCCTCTATGCAGCCATCTACTACTCAAATAAACCATCACCTTATCAGTGGCACAGTGAAGAAGGGTAAATGCAGTTGTAGAATTTTTGTCACGACTCAGCTCACCCCCGAAATTCGCCACTTCTGCGTTGGAAAATTTCAGGGGCAACTTGAATCGTTACGAATTTTCCTAAAAACCCCAGTCCCGTTAAAATGGGATTGGGGTTTTTTGTACAATGGCATTTTATTTTGATAGGAGCAGCCTGTGTTTAAAAGAGAAAATATCCCCTTATGGGTGATGGTGTTTAGTTTTTTACTGTTAGGGATTTTGAGTCGGGTGGCGCAGATGCCTGAACCACCCATTCCGTTTCTCACTCGCTTAATGATCAGTGAATTTGGTTTTTTCGTCGCTTTGGCTGGGATCTATTTTGCGGTAAAAGGCTATCAACAAGGTGTTTCACCTATTAAGTCAGCACTATTTGGTGCAGGGTGTTTGGTGGCGGCCATCTTGTTGTCTTTGGATGGATTGGCTTTGTGGCAACAGTTAGATACGGCGATGTTACATCAATCATAGGCATAACGACTTAGCTCACCCTTGAAATCCGCCGCCTCTGCGTTGGGAAATGGTCTTTTACTGAACAAACATTCCGCCTTGAATTGATGAATTTCAGGGGCAATCTGAGTGGTTACTAATAGGATGATGCATTCTGTTTGAGAAAAACATAAACGGCACCTGTTCCCCCATCTTTAGGTTGAGCACTGCAGAAGGCGAGGATGAATGGTAGTTGGCGTAGGCGGCTATTGACGAGGTTTTTCAGTGCGGGGGTGTCACTTTCTGAATGGTAGCCTTTGCCGTGGACGATGATGAGGTAACGGGCATTTTGATGATGGGCTTCTTGTATAAACTGCATCAAAATACGATCGGCACTCTCCACCGTTTCACCATGCAGATCCAGTTGCCAGTAGGTTTTAAAAGCACCCTTTTTGAGTTTTTTCCAATCTTGAGGTTTGAGGTTGTGGCGTTGGAACTCAACGCTCTCAAAAGCGGTGACGGGAGTATGGGGTTCAAAAATCAGATTATCCGAGGGATGATCAGCTTCAAGTTGTTGTCGCTTGCGGCGTTTCCATAACGATTTTTTTCGCTGTTTCTGTGCCACTTCAATATCCGCTGGGTACTGATAATCTAAGCGTTTCGTCCCTTTCACCGCTTCTCGAAACAACTTTTTATCTTCTTCGCTTAGGTTTCCCACTATAATTCCTGCATAGTTTTGTAATGATTTATCTGAACTGTAACGGCTCAGATTGCCCCTGAAATTCGTCAATTTAAGGCGGAATGTTCGTTCCGTAAATGACCATTTTCCAACGCAGAAGTGGCGGATTTCAGGGGTGAGCTGTGTCGTTAGTTACTTTTTAGGAATAGTTTACCCGATGAAAATTTTATTATCGAATGATGACGGTTTTTTTGCCCCTGGGATTCAGGCGATGGCACAGGCGTTATTGCAAAGTGATTTTTGTGAATCTTTGGTCGTGATGGCGCCTGATCGTAATCGCAGTGCGGCGAGCAATTCTTTGACCCTGACTGAGCCGCTACGGATGACTCGCCGTAAAGAGTATGATTTTCCTGTTTATGCAGTGAATGGTACACCAACGGATTGTGTGCATTTAGGCATCAATGGTGGTTTGGATGAAGCTTTTGATTTAGTGATTTCGGGTATCAATGCGGGGGCAAATATGGGAGATGATGTACTCTATTCAGGAACGGTGGCCGCCGCAACAGAAGGGCGGTTTTTAGGCAAGCCTTCGGTAGCGGTTTCATTGTGTGGGGATGTGCATTTTGAAACCGCTGTGGCCGCATTTTTAGATTTTATGCAAACCATCTATTTAAAAGTTCCCGTGCCAGAAAATACTATCTATAACCTGAATGTGCCAGATGTACCATTGAATGATTTGAAAGGGTTGAAATTGACTCGCTTAGGTCGTCGTCACGCCTCTGAGCCGATTGTGGCCGATAAAGATCCTCGAGGGTTGCCTATTTTCTGGGTGGGGCCAGCAGGGGCGGCAGCGGATGCATCAGAAGGGACAGATTTTGATGCCGTTGAGAAAGGCTTTCCCTCTTTAACTCCTCTGCAAATTGATCTGACTCATTACGATTTGCTTAAAGTTTTGCGGGAAACTGTCGATGTATAAGTTGAACACAGAGGAAGTCATTCAAAAAATATTAACCCCAAAGGTTCACTTCCCTAATGCGGCATTTGAGCAGTATCAAGGGATGGGAATGAGTTCACAAAGAACTAGAGATCGTTTAATTAAGCGACTGATTACACAAGGGATAGAAAACCTCGAAGTCTTAGAGGTGATGCGTCGTACACCACGCCATCTGTTTTTGGATGAAGCTTTGGCGAGCCGAAGTTATGAGGATGTGTCGTTGCCGATAGGCTTTGGACAGACCATTTCTCAGCCTTGGGTGGTGGCGAAAATGACCGCCTTTTTATTGGAAGGTGAGCAGCGTCCACAGAGCGTCTTGGAAATTGGAACAGGGTCAGGTTATCAAACGGCTATTTTGGCGCAGTTGATCGAGCAGGTTTATACCGTTGAGCGCATTGAACCCCTCTCTTGCATTGCTCAAGAAAGATTGGCAAGGCTCAAGCTTGATAATATTGAATTTGCTATAAGTGATGGGCAGTGGGGATGGCCTAAAGCGGAAGGAGTGCAGTTTGATGCCATTTTATCGGCTGCTGCACCAGAAGCGGTGCCCGAAGCCTTGTTTGAGCAGTTAAAAGAGGGTGGGCGTTTGGTGATTCCTGTGGGTGGGCAGTCACAGGCGCAACGGCTCATGGGGTATGAAAAACGGCAAAGGGGCATTAAGGAAACTTGCTTAGGGGATGTGCTGTTTGTGCCAATGCAGGCGGGGGTGGTGAAGTGAAGATTTTTACCCCCTTGTATGACAAAACAATGCAGTGGTCAAAACATCCCCATGCCCCTAAATATTTGGCAGGGATGAGTTTTGCTGAGGCCTCATTTTTTCCCATCCCGCCTGATGTATTGTTGATGCCAATGAGTTTGGCTAAGCCTGAGAAGGCGCTTTATTACGCATGGATTGCCACACTTTTTTCCACGCTGGGTGGCTATTTAGGCTATGCCATTGGCTATTGGGGATTTGAGACGATTTATCCTTGGTTGGTCAGTCTAGGCTATGAGCAGAAGATTGCACAGATTCAACAGTTTTTTGACCAATATGGGGTGTGGGTCGTCTTTTTAGCAGGCTTTACCCCCATTCCATATAAGTTGCTGACGATTACGGCAGGAGCAGCACAGATGGCATTGTTGCCGTTTGGGTTAGCGGCTTTTTTTGGTCGAGGGATGCGTTTCTTTTTGGTGGCCTTTTTAATGAAGGTCGGCGGAGAACGCTATGAACAGAAAATTCGTGCCTCCATCGACTGGATGGGGTGGGGTGTGGTTGCACTCATTATTCTGTATTTTATGATGCGGTAGAAGGTAGAGAACCTTCTACCTAGGAGGTTCTCAGGTGATCTTTTTAAAACAATCGAGAAAACCGCTCCTTGCGTTGATGGTTGCAAGCTGTGTAACCCTTTTTTCGGGTTGCTCTCATTTGCCCTCAGCAAAATACCGGAGCTGGAGTGATGCTGATCGTTATTTTTCATATCCATCCTCCCATCCTCGTCAAAAAATTACCTCATCTTGTCATTCTGGACAATATCAAGTGCAGAAAGGAGATTCAGTATTTAAAATCGCCCGTAAATGTGGTGTGGCAAGTTATGCGCTCATCAACGCAAATGCCCTGCGTCCTCCTTTTCAACTGCAAATCGGGCAGTCTTTAAACATACCCAAAACAGTCTCCTCAGCAAATCGACGATTTTTAGCCCAGCAACAGCCTCCCCAAACACCTTGGCAATTGCCAGTGGATGAGCGGGTATCGGGGCAATTTACGGTCAAAGCAAATCGATTATGGTTGAGTGTTTCCCAACCTGTTGAGGTCAAACCTGTGGCAGCAGGGAAGGTGGTCTATGTGGGGAATCATGTACCAGGGTATGGATTAGTGGTGATGGTCAAGCACGCTGGGGGATATCTATCAGTCTATACGCATTTGGCTGCTGCGACAGTCAGAAAAGGGATACAAGTCTCTCCTCAGAATCCATTGGGATTGATTGTGAAATCACCTAAACCGATGATACCTTTTGTTGAGGCGCGTTATTTAGGTCGCAAAGTACCTATTTACCCATTGTTAGAGGGTGGAAAAATCAGAGCCAGTACCACTTCACGATCTTCAGTGGTTAAGACATTATAAGTTCGGCAAGCCACTCGGTTTGCCATCACTTCCAATCCAATGCCTTTTTCAGCACATAGGTGAAACACTTCGGGTGTTGGGAAAGTTTGAGTTTCTCCAGTACCTAGAATCAAAACTTCAGGTTGCATCTCAAAAATAGGCGTCAGAATATTTTTTGGTTGCTGGTTGAGCTCTTCAATAGCATGACAGTTCCAGTGTTCGACTAAAGTATGTTGATTGAGAAAACAGCTATCGGTCACGATTTGATCATTGATGGTCACTTGACCTGATTCATAGCGTTTGACAGTCAAAATATTGCTGTCTCGATGTTCGGTGAATTTCATGTTGGTTTCCTTATTCTGGCACGGATTTTTTTAGTGTTTGCTGTGCAATATTTTACTGTGTATTTTGGTGTGCAAGGTGATAAAATGTGCGGTTTCTAAAACCGCTTTAATACCTGTTTAACCGCTTTCAAACAGACAAAAACCAAATAAAGGAATTGCCGTGACTGAAGAGTTTCAAAGAATCAAACGCCTCCCCCCTTATGTATTTAATATTGTCGGCGAATTGAAAGCGGAAGCCCGTCGTCGTGGAGAGGATATTATTGACTTTGGGATGGGCAATCCTGACCAAGATACCCCTAAGCATATCGTTGATAAGTTGGTTGAAGTGGCACAAAGAGAAGGTGTACATCGCTACTCCGTTTCTCAAGGGATTCCTCGTTTACGCAAAGCGATCTGTAATTGGTATCAAAATCGCTATGGCGTGGATTTAGATCCTGATAAAGAGGCGATTGTGACAATTGGCTCCAAAGAGGGGTTGGCGCACTTGGCGATGGCGACGGTTGAACAAGGCGATACAGTGCTGGTACCGAATCCTGCGTATCCGATTCACCCTTATGGGTTTGTGATTGCTGGGGCAGATATTCGTCATGTGCCGATGACCGAAGATGTTGACTTTTTTGAGGAGCTGCAAAAGGCGATTAAGGACTCATGGCCGAAGCCCAAAATGCTGTTATTGAATTTCCCAGGTAACCCAACCACGCAAACGGTTGAACTTTCATTTTTTGAAAAAGTGGTGGAGATTGCAAAAGAGCATAATATTTGGGTGATTCATGATTTGGCCTATGCAGATATTGTGTTTGATGGTTATAAAGCCCCTTCAATCATGGAAGTGCCAGGCGCAAAAGAGATTGCGGTGGAGTTCTTTACGCTGTCGAAAAGCTACAATATGCCAGGTTGGCGGGTTGGCTTTATGGTCGGGAATCCCACTTTGGTGCATGCACTGAAGCGGATGAAATCTTATTTGGATTACGGGATGTTTACACCGATTCAGGTGGCAGCCATCACTGCATTGGAAGGCCCGCAGGAGTGTGTACAAGAGATCTGCGAGATGTACAAAGAGCGCCGTGATGTATTGTGTACAGGGCTTAATAGCGTAGGTTGGTCTGTTGTACCGCCTAAAGCCACGATGTTTGTTTGGGCAAAAATTCCAGATTTTTATAAAGAGATGGGGTCGCTTGAGTTTTCCAAAAAACTGTTGCAAGAGGCAAAAGTGGCCGTCTCACCAGGGGTAGGATTTGGTGAATATGGCGATGACCATGTACGCTTTAGTCTGATTGAAAATGAACACCGTACACGACAAGCGATTCGTGGGATTCGGGAAATGTTCCGCAAAGATGGTTTTGTGCCAGATGAACAATTGCAAGAAAAGGATTAAGTTGTGAAAACGATCAATATTGGACTGTTAGGCTTTGGCACAGTGGGCGGTGGAACCGTCCAAATCTTACAAGAGACCTTAGGTGAGATCGAACGCCGCTTGGGGGCTTCCATTGCTGTTAAAATCATCGCTGTTCGTGATTTAAATAAGCCTAGAGCCGTTTCGACAGGGGAGATTCCTTTGACGGATCAGCCTGCTGAGGTCGTCAATCACCCTGAAGTGGATATTGTTGTCGAACTGATGGGCGGTACCGGACTTGCCAAAACTTTATTAGAGCAAGCGATTGAAAACGGTAAGCACATTGTGACGGCAAATAAGGCGCTGATTGCGGAACATGGCAATGAATTATTTGCAAAAGCCCAAGCAAAAGGGGTGCATATTTTCTATGAAGCGGCCGTGGCGGGCGGGATTCCGATTATCAAAGCGTTGAGAGAGGGATTGGCAGCCAACCAGATTGAATGGGTTGCTGGGATTATCAATGGCACCGGGAACTACATCCTGACTGAAATGAAAAAACCAGGTGCAGATTTTGCCTCTGTGTTGAAAGTGGCTCAGGAGTTGGGGTATGCCGAAGCGGATCCTACCTTTGATGTAGAAGGGATTGATGCGGCACACAAATTGACCATTTTGGCTTCCATTGCCTTTGGTATTCCACTCAACTTTGAAAAGGTGTACACCGAAGGCATTAGCAAAATCACTGCTGAGGATATTCAGTTTGCTGAGCAGATGGGCTATCAAATTAAGCACTTGGGTGTCGCTTCTCGTACAGAGGCAGGTTTCTCTTTAAGAGTGCATCCTACACTGGTGAAAAATGAGGTGTTAATTGCCAATGTGAATGGCGTGATGAATGCGGTGATGGCTTATGGAAATCATGTTGGGCCAACGCTTTATTATGGTCCAGGCGCAGGTGCAGGCCCAACTGCCAGTGCGGTGGTGGCGGATATTATCGACTGTGTACGCGCCAGTGAAAGTCAGCTGCCCGTTCCTCCGCTTGGTTATTTAACTTTATCAGAAGAAGCAGAGGTGGTTGAGATTGAATCGGTGGCTTCTGCCTTCTATCTTCGTTTCTTTGCTAAAGATCATGCGGGCGTATTAGCCAAAGTATCTGCTATTTTGGCGGAGCAAGGCATCAGTATTGAAAAACTGCATCAAGAGCCATGTGAATCCAAACCTGAAGATGCCACAGTGGTGATGTTGACCGATGTGGTGCCTGAATCAGCGATGAATGCGGCTTTAGCTGAGTTGGCTAACTTGTCTGAGGTGGATGGTGAAATTCAACGCATCCGCATTGGGCAGTTTGATGCTGAATGATGTCAAATGAGTCACAAGCATTAACCTTATGGATACCTGAGCTGCTCTCAAAGGGGCGAGTTCAGGAGTCCGATCAGTTTTTTCAACAATCTTTTCCAGCACTTCAAACCCTTCTTTCTAAAGCCCAAAAGTTACCCTTGCCACAAAAAGTATCGGGTGAAGCAGCTTTTTATCGTATGGCCAGCTATTTGGCGCATCAGGCTGACATGCTCCCAATTGCCGTCACGCAGGCGATGGCTGAAGTGCCTGAGTTTGAATCTCATAAAGCCGATTTCTGGGTCAAGGTAGATCCTGTGCAGATGGTGCCTGATCGAGATACGCTGTTGATGATGCCGCAGTCTGGGTTGAATATTTCTGTAGAAGAGGCGCAAAGCTTGATTCGGGCGTTTAATGCGCATTTTGCTCAGGAAAATATAGAGCTGATTTACGGTTCGCCTTATAGCTGGTATCTATCGGTGGTGCAATCTGTGGACTTGAAAACCTGTCCACTGTCTGATGCCACCATGCGCCCTTTAATGGGGTGCAACCCACAAGGTCATGCGGCGAGTTATTGGCTGAAGCTGATGAACGAAACGCAGATGCTGTTTTATACCCATCCCGTGAATGAGGCTCGCAGAGAAGCGGGGCGACCTGAAATCAATGGTGTCTGGATCTGGGGAGAGGGGGTCTTGTCTTTTGAGCAGTTAAAAACAAAACCCGAGATGAAAATTTGTACCCAGCAAGGCGAGCTGGCCTTGGTGGCACAAACTGAGAATTATCTTCAAGGCTTGGCGAAAGCCATTGATGCTCGTTTTCAAAGCGCTCTTCCTTCGTTGACACAAAATGTAGAAAAAACCGACAAACATTTAGAAAAATCCCAAAATTCCCAGTTCCGCATGGCATTTTTACCCGAATGGGAGGCTGGGCATCAGATTTGGGTGCTGAATGAGTTGATGGCGCAACTGGGACATTTAACAGAAGAAGATTGGATTGAGGTGCTTCATTGTTTGGAATCGTGCTATTTCCAACCTCTGTTAGAGCGGATGCAACAGGGTAAACTCCACTCTCTGTTATTGGTGTTGGGAGATGACCACCTTTATCATCTAGAGCCTAAAGATTTAAAGCGCTTTTGGCGCTGGAAACGCTCACTCAAAAAACTATTCTGATGGTTCCATTGCTTGAATTCTAAGTTGTAAGGAAGTTTTCCCATAGTAGGTATTGAGTGCGGGTTGGTAGGCGCAGGTTATTTTTTCACCAGGCATATATTCCGTCGGTTCATCTGCGCTGCGTTTGGCATTAAAAAAGATGCCACTCAAGCGGCGACCATTTTCGCTAATGAGTCGCAAAGAGAGGTGGGTTTGTGTTTGGCCAACCGCCTTGATTTGCTCAATTTGAAAAGTCCCTGAAAAAATCGGCTGTGGCCATTCTCTGCCATAGGGTTCGAGTTGACTCAGTTCTTGAATTAACGAGGGGGTCAACCACTGGTCAGGCAGTTCGCCATCTGTTTCAATGATCGGTCTAGGTGGTTCGTCCCCGAGTTGTTTTTGAATAGCGATTTCAAATAGTTGGGCAAACTGGTCATACTTTTCCAACGGAATCATACAGCCTGCGGCCCCTTTGTGACCGCCCATGGATTTAAAGAGTTCAGCGTCTTGTTCAGACATCCATTGAAAGGCTTCTCGCAAATCAACACTTGGCACCACGCCTCTAGCTGAGCCAGCTAAATAGCCATCTTCTAAATCGGTCATGGCCACCGTCGGTACACCATACTGTTCACCTATGCGAGAGGCGATAATGCCTTGAATCCCTGCATTGCCTGTCATTTTTATGGCGAGGCTGTATTTTTCAGGATGGTAGAGTTGTTGGGCCAATGCGGTGGCTTGGTCAAGCATTGTCTGCTGTTGCAGTTTGCGTTGTGTATTGTCTTCATCTAGCTGTTGGAGTGCATTGAGTGCTTCCTCTATTGAGCGGGCATTTAAGAACTCAAAAGCCGCATTCACATTGCTCACTCGGCTGGCCGCATTGATACGGGTGGCGACTTGGAATCCAAGGTATTCGGCATTGAAGGGTTGGTTTTGGTTGTCATGAAATTGCCGTATCGCTTGCCAAGCGGGGACATTGAATTGGTTAATCTGTGCTAAGCCTGCCAGTACGATGGCTCGGTTATTGGGGCTTTTTAGACTGACGCTATCGGCCACGGTTCCCAAGGCGACATTAAGGGCTAGCGATTTGAGTGAAGGGGTATCGGCGGGAATTGCACCTCTTTGAATTAGAACTTGTCGAACTTGGCTCATCACCAGAAAAATGACATAACAGCCTGCAACGGTTTTGTCATATTCGCAACCTGCTTGTTGTGGATTGACGGTACAGGCAGCGCTGGGGGGCGCACCTTCTACGGCCATTTGGTGATGGTCGGTGACGCACACTTTGATGCCTGCTTCAGCCAGCATTTTGATGCGAGGCTCATCGCTAGAGCCTTGGTCGGCGGTAATCACCAATTCAATCGGTTCAGGAATGCTTAATATGCGTTCCACCACCTGTTCGGTAATCCCATAGCCTGTTTTACGATCGCCAATCACATGAGTAATGCGTTCAGGCGGGACTTGGAAAAAATCGGTTAAGGCACGGGTGGCGACCCAAGCAGAGGTGACACCATCAGTATCATAGTCGGTGGCGAGGACAATTTGTCCATGACCTTGAATCGCATCTGCAATGAGTTCCGCAGCTTGAGCTGCGTTTTTGAGTGCAGTGGGCGGCTGGATATGTTTTAATCTTGGATAGACAATTTTTTCTAACTGTGTTGCCCAGTCAGGATCCGTTTTTGGGCTCAAACGATTGGCCACCAGCTTAGCTTGAAGTTCGGTCAGACCGAGCTGTTTAGCGGCTTGCAGAATCTCTGGAGAAGGGGTTCTTTCAATTATTTTGGGCTTTTTTATCATAGAGGAGATTATAGCAGATGCGAACACGGCGATTATTGTACCTACACGGTTTTTTGAGTGATGAACAGAGTGCTAAGGGGCAGTTTGTCAAAGCAAAAATGGCAGAGGATTTGCCTGGTATGCAGGTGCATACCATCACTTATCCGATTGGCTTGCCTGATGTGAGCGTGGGCTATATTAAAAATTATGTTGAGCTAAAGCTGTTGGCGGATGAAGAGGGTGTCGATTGGCTGGTGATGGGGTCTTCCATGGGCGGATTTTATGCGCAGTTTATTGCACAAGAATATGGAGTGCCCTATATTATGATCAATCCTGCACTGGATCCCGTTTCGGTGCTGTCTGAGTATCAAGGAACCCATCAGCACCCACGAACGAAAGAGTCGTTTACCATTGATGAACGCTATTTATCACAACTGGAGCAGTATATCGTGGAATCGGCAGACCCTATGGATGCTTTGCTTCTATTAGATCGTGGGGATGAGGTGATCGACTATCAACACGCTTTATCACTGTATCAAGATCGTTGTAAAACGGTGGTGTTTGAACGAGGCGATCACGCTTTTCAACATATGGAAGATGCATGGTCCCATATTTTAGAGTTTATAAAACGCTGATTCTGCTCTTTTAGGCGGCAATTCAGCACTGGCTTTGGATGAGTTAAGCGCTCATCAAAACGGTTTGTGTATAATAGCTGCCATGTTGATGCATACGACTTTACATTATTTAGATCTGATTGGCACAGTGGTGTTTGCGATGACGGGGTTGTTGGCCGCTTCCAGTAAGCAGCTAGACCTGTTTGGTGCCATAGTGGTGGCGATGGTGACTGCCATCGGAGGCGGCACCTTACGAGACCTGATTTTAGACCAGCCTGTGTTTTGGGTGGCGCAACCGCTGTATGTGTATATTGTGGTGATTTCTGCCCTGTTTCTATTTTTCTTTGCCCGTATAAAACCCGTCCCCATGACCCCGCTTATCTATTTAGATGCCCTGGGTTTGGCGGCCTTTACCGTCATTGGCACCGAAAAAGCGATGATGCTAGGGGTGGAGGATGCGATTGCGATTATGACTGGAATCATGACGGGGGTAGTTGGTGGCATTATGCGTGATGTATTGATGGGCGAGGTACCGCTGATTTTCCGTAAAGAGATTTATGCCACCGCTTCATTTGTGGGTGCCAGTCTATTTTTGGTATTGAGTCATTTTGATCTGAACACAGATGTGGTGATCGTCTTATCGGGTAGTGTGATCTTTCTACTCCGTCTTTGGGCAATTCGTCGGGGTATTCGCCTACCTATTTTTCAACCTGTTTCTCATGAGTAAAAATTCTCAATATGTTTAAGTTTCCTTTTGAACTCTTTTTAGGCCTACGATATACCCGAGCCAAACGACGGAATGGTTTTATCTCGTTTATCTCGCTCTCCTCTATGTTGGGGATCGCCTTAGGGGTGACTGCTTTGATTACGGTGATGTCGATTATGAATGGCTTTCAAGAGGAGTTGCGTTCTCGTATTTTAGGGATGACAGCCCATATGACGGTAATGGAGTATGATCGTAAACTCTCCAATTGGCAGCCCTTGTATCAGGTTTTGAAAACTTTACCTCATGTGGAGGGAGTGGCACCGAATATCACCGCTGAGGCGATGTTGACCCATAAAGGAGAGGTGCAGGGTGTGATGGTAAGGGGGATTGATCCTGAGCTGGAACCACAAGTTTCAGATATTGGTTCAAAAATGGAAGCGGGCAATTTAATGGCATTAAAGGTACAACCCTATGGAATGATTGTGGGGGCGGAGTTGGCAGCAAAATTGGATGTAAAATTAGGGGATAAGATCACCTTGATTGCCCCGCAAGGCAGTGTTTCTCCTATGGGGTTGTTACCCCGTTTAAAGCGTTTTACAGTGGTGGGGATTTTTCATGCGGGGATGTATGAGTATGACAGTGGGCTGGTGCTTATCAATTTAAAAGATGCACAAAAGGTATTTAAATTTCGCAATCGTATCAGTGGCCTACAGTTAAAGCTGGATGACCTGTTTATCACGCAAACGGTACGAAAAGAGATTGCTAGTCGAGTGGATCGCCCGCTTTATGTGCGAGACTGGACGCAAGAACACGCCAACTTTTTCCGAGCAGTGAATATGGAAAAAAAGATGATGTTTATTGTGTTGGCACTCATTATTATGGTGGCGGCTTTTAATATTGTCTCAACGATGGTGATGGTGGTGACCGATAAACAGCGGGATATTGCGGTATTGAGAACCCTAGGAGCGAGTCCTTTGAGTATCCAGTGGATTTTTATGACCCAAGGTTTGGTGATTGGGGTGATTGGTGCCGTCTTGGGGTTGGTCGGTGGGGTCAGCTTGAGTCTAAATATTCACACCATTGTGCCGTTTATTGAGAATCTATTTGGCTTTAAATTCTTCCCGCCTGATGTCTATTATATTAGTGAGGTGCCTTCTCATTTGGAATGGAGTGATGTGTGGAGTGTGACTATTTTGGCCTTTGTATTAACCCTATTGGCCACGCTCTATCCTGCTTGGCGAGCGTCTCGAGTGCAACCTGCGGAGGCATTACGATATGAATAAGGTCGTGCTCGAAGCTAAAAATTTAGGCAAAACCTATCAAGAAGGTAAGTTGGTCACGCCTGTTTTAAAAGGGTTGAATTTTTCGATGCAGGCGAGTGAACGCTTGGCGATTATTGGCAGTTCAGGTTCAGGTAAAAGCACACTTCTCCATTTGTTAGCAGGATTAGATCAGCCAACGGAAGGGGAAGTGTTTTTAATGGGTGAACGGCTTTCGCACTTGTCTGAAGTGAAACGAGGGCAGTTACGGAATCGATTTGTTGGATTTGTTTATCAATTTCATTTTTTGCTGCCTGAATTAACGGCGGTGGAGAATGTGATGATGCCACTGCGGATTCGTCGCACCCACTGGAAGCAAGCCCAAGAGAAAGCTGAATTTATTTTGCAAAAAGTGGGATTGTCACACCGTTTACATCATAAGCCCAGTGAGCTGTCTGGCGGGGAACGCCAGCGAGTGGCCATTGCTCGAGCATTGATCACTGACCCCGCTTGTATTTTGGCGGATGAGCCGACAGGGAATTTGGATGAAAAGGCGGCTGCCGAAGTATTTGAACTGATGCTCGATTTGAATCAGGAGTTTGAAACGGCTTTGCTGATTGTGACTCATGATTTGAAATTGGCGGCTAAACTCGACCGACAGCTATTATTAACGGAAGGTCACCTGACTGAAACTTCCATTACTCCCCCAACACGCTAATGTTATCGATTCAAAATATCGCCCTTTATGCGGGTCCTCTTCGTCTATTAGACAATGCTAGCTTCACGCTGCACCCACAGCAAAAAGTGGGGCTGATTGGACAGAACGGCGCAGGGAAGTCATCTCTCTTTAAAGCGATTTTAGGTCAGATGCCTCTGGATGCGGGCGAGATTAAAATGCCGCCTAATTGGCAGATTGGTTATGTCGAACAGGAGGTGAGTCAAACCCATCTTTCAGCACTGGATTATGTATTGCAAGGTGATACCGAATA
>Ga0256829_1001787_pt1 | contig 16977 bp, 19 predicted proteins | sample 131447metaG_FD_185979 | JGI IMG/M metagenome (GOLD analysis project Ga0256829, IMG submission 185979) | Hydrothermal vent microbial communities from Lau Basin, Pacific Ocean - 131-447 | ecosystem: Environmental > Aquatic > Marine > Hydrothermal vents | place: Pacific Ocean: Lau Basin | collected...
GCCAGATCATCGGACTGATACCGAGAAGGCGAACTTTCAGCTGATAGATTTGCCCCGATGCTTCCATGTTATGACACTGCCATCAACACCCGCCACCGGCAACTGCCCCGCACTTTGCGGTACTCTCTTGATGCGCTGGTATCAGGCGAACGCAACGTGCAGGAAATTGTCGGTCATACGGGATTGGGGCAACCCAACGTCTCGAACCATCTGCGCTGCCTGCTCGACTGCGGGCTGGTCAGCCGCCGCAGCGAAGGTCGATTTGTCCGGTATCGCCTGGCGGATGGACGGGTTGCCGATCTTCTCCGTGATGCGGATCGGCTCCTTGCCGCGACGGGGACCGGGATCGACGGCTGCGAGAGCTACACAGAGTAGACGGTCATCCGTGCCGCTCGTCGCCATGCCCCTGCCCGCCGAACTCGGACGGGTCGTCGCAGGCGTGGCGCGCGCATTCCAGCTCAAGCGTCGTGTGCTCGATATCGAACCGGTCAGCCAGTGCAGCTTTGATCCGTTCCTTCACGGCGTCTGCGTCGGACCAACGCCCCTCGGCTATGACGACATGCGCATCCAGTGCCGCGCGGTGTTCGTCCATCTGCCAGAAATGCGCGTGGTGAATGCCCATCACGCCGTCGATTCCACGCACGGTATCAAGAACCGCGTCTGTCTCGATCTCGGGCGGCGATCCAAGCATCAGGATACGGATCACAGGTCCAATTTCGCGGAACGATTGCCACAGGATATAGCCCGCGATCAGCACCGTCACGAGCGGGTCGATCAGCCGCCAGTCGTAGAGCAGGATCAGCGTGCCCGCGACGATCACGGCGACAGAGCCGAGCGCGTCGGCCACGTTGTGCAGGAAGGCCGCACGGATGTTCACGCTGGATTTGGACATGGCGTAGGTCAGCGCCGCCGTCACCGCGTCCACGATCAGCGCGATGCCTGCGATGATGACGATCAGCCAGCCCTCGACCGGCTGCGGATCGGCAAAGCGCATCGCGGCCTCGTAAAGCAGATAGAGGCCGATCACGATCAGCGTGGTGTAGTTGATTAGCGCGGCGACGACCTCGACCCGGCCATAGCCGAACGTCATCTCTGCATCCCTTGGTCGCCGCGCGATCTTTCGAGCGCCGAAAGCGATGATGAGCGAGATCGCGTCGGAAAAGTTGTGCAGCGCGTCCGCGATCAGAGCGAGCGAGCCGGAAACGATACCACCGACGATCTGCGCGACCGTCAGGCCCATATTGACCGCGATGGCGGCGAAGACGCGGCGGTCGCCAGCCTCGAGATCGACGTGATGATGGTGGCCGTGACCCATGACGGCGGCTCCTTTCGATTCGTATCGTTTCAGGATAGATACGATCTACAGCGACTATAGGTTCAAGGGGCAATGATGAAAGAATACTCCATCGGGCATATGTCGCGCCGGACGGGCGTGAAGGTGACAACGATCCGCTACTACGAAAGCCGGGGCCTGATACCGTCACCGGCGCGGACAACAGGTGGGCAGAGGCGCTACGATGAAGCGGCGCTCGAACGGCTGGCCTTCCTGCGCCACGCACGGGAACTGGGCTTCGGTCTCGATGATATCGCCGATCTGATGGCCTTGGCAGAAGCCCCGTCAGAGGATTGCGCACCTGCCCATGAGATCGCACGCAAGCAGCTCGCGGCGGTGGACCGGCGCATGATCATTCTCGCGCAGCTTCGGGAAGAGCTGGTTCGGATGGCTGACGCGGATGATCCCGGCCATGCGGGGAAGTGTCGCGTCATCGAGGTTCTGGGGGATCACCGGCTCTGTATTGGTGCGCACGAAGCGTCGGGTGCCGCCCCAAGTTTTTCCGCTCCCTAAACCGTTATTTTATTTTGATAAATGACAAAACTAAACCGTTTTTGGCACCGGCGATAACCACCATTTTGGATGACTTCCAATGCCCTTACAGCGGAAATCAGGGCGGGTCTCATGACAGTGCACGCCACGATGAAACCGCTGGAGATGTCTGCGGGGTCGCGCCCGAAAACGTCGCCATGTTCATCGAACTCTCCCCCTCTGCCAATTCTGCACCCAAGCAGGCCTGAAGCGCGTTCGTTCCATCAGGTAAGGGCTCCCGAGGCTGACTTCGCATGCTGCCCATGAGCCGTTTCGACAAGCGAATGATGCCCTCCTTGTCGGGGTGCGAACCAGCGGTGCAGGGCGGGCATTACGAGCAGCGTCAGCACGGTTGATGAAACCAGCCCCCCGGTCACCACCGTGGCGAGCGGGCGCTGCACCTCGGCACCGACGCCGGTGGCGAAGAGCAATGGTGCCAGCCCCAGCGCCGTCGTCATGGCGGTCATCAGGACCGGGCGCGCGCGCAGCCCTGCGGCTTCGATGGCCAAAGCGTCCAGATCGCGCCCGGCACGCGCGAAGTCATCCATGAAACTGACCAACACCATGCCGTTGCCCAATGCGATGCCGAACAACGCGATAAACCCGACCGTGGCGGGAACCGACACCGGCAATCCTGCAAACCAGAGCGCCAGCGCGCCGCCGGTCAGCGCCAGGGGGATGTTCAACAAGATGAGGATCGCTGATTTCAGCCTTCCGAAAGTCACCAGAAGGATCAGCAGGACGATGCCCAGCGTGATCGGAATGACCACGGCAAAGCGGGCGTTCGCCTGTTGCTGAAGCTCGAACTGACCGCCCCAGACCAGACGATACCCGGGCGGCAGCTCCAGTTGAGCGTCAGTCAACTTCTGCGCTTCGGCAACGAAAGATCCGATATCGCGGCCGCGCACGTTGGACTGGACCGTGATAAAGCGTTCGCCATCCTCGCGTGTGATCTGGCGCGGACCGATTACTGTTCCGATATTGGCAACCGTCTCCAGCGGCACCCGCGCTCCGGAGGGCGATTCCAGCACGATACGGCTGATCGCCTCGGGTGTGTCGCGGCTATCTTCGTCAAAACGAACCATGATCGGAAACTGTCGCACACCCTCGAACAGGGATCCGGCCTCGGCACCGCCTACGGCTGCACGCAGCGCATCCAGCGCATCCTCGACATCAAGCCCGTAGCGGCCAAGGGCTGACCGGTCCACAGTCACCACAAGCTGCGGGGCACCGGTAATTTGGTCGGCCTGCACCTCGGCTGCTCCTTCGACCTGTTGCAGCAGCGATTGCAGCACCTGTGATCGCTGCAACAGGATTTCGGAATCCGGTCCGAAAATCTTGACGGCCAGTTCGGCACGCGTGCCGGTCAGCAATTCGTCGACGGACATCGCGATGGGTTGGCCGATATTCACCACAATCCCCGGATAGGATTCCAGGTCTTCCGAAATCGCGGTGCGCAGTCCTTCCGCAGACAGTCCAGGGCGCCACTGCTCGACCGGATTCAACTCGACAAAGGCTTCCGCGCTATTGGTCGGGTCGGCATGTGCGCCGACTTCTCCCCGCCCGATACGGGTCACAATGGACTTGATTTCAGGGAAGTTCTTCAGCAGTCGCTTTTCTACCCGCGTTGTGGTTGCCATCGCTTCGGTGAGCGAAATCGAGGGTGCCATGGTCAGCCGCATCAGAATGTCGCCTTCCTCGAGCGATGGCGTAAATTCGGAGCCAAGCCGCGATCCCGCGAAACCGCCTGCAGCCAACAGCACACCACACAGGACGATCGCGAAAAAACGGTTGCGGACAAAGAACCCTGCTGTGCCGCTGATCATGGATGCAACACGTCCGGGCTGGTCCGGAGCTTTCTTGGTGGATCGGCGCATCACGAAAAAGGCCATTGAAGGCGCAATCAGGGCTGCATAGAAAAGCGATCCTGTCATGGCGAGTGCTGCCGCAGCGGCCAGGGGTCGGAATGTCTTGCCTTCGACGCCCTGCAAGGAAAAAAGTGGCAGGAAGACAACGATAACCACGGCAACCGCTGCGACCAGGGGCGCGATCACCTCAGCAGTAGAGCGGGCAACCAGCCAGCGCGGATCTTCCGACCCGTCGTCCTCCTGAAAGCCGCGGTCCACATTTTCGGAGATGACAATGGCACCGTCCACCATCATCCCGATGGCGATAGCGACGCCACCCAAAGACATCAGATTGGCGCTGATGCCGAGCATGTGCATGGCGATAAAGGCAAACCCTACCGAGAACGGTATCGACAGCACGACAACCAGGCTTGGACGCCATCCTCCGAGAAAGACGAATACCACCAACCCCACAAGCAATGCGCCCTGCCACAATGCCGTGGTCACAGTTGCGGCCGCCTTGTTTACCAGTGTCCCCTGATCGTAGTAGGGGACTGCCTGCACGCCCTCCGGCAGGCTGGCGTTGATTTCCTGAAAGCGCTGCTGCACCCGTGCGATCACATCGGATGTATTGGTGCCATAGAGCTTCAAAACCAGACCCGCAACGACCTCCCCCTCGCCGTTTGCGGTTGCAAGTCCCTGACGGACACCCCCGCCCACGGTGATATGGCCAAGGTCGCGCACACGCACGGTGCGTCCGTGTTCAACGGTAACGACAATCTCAGCGAGGTCTTCGATCGTTCGGGCAAGCCCGACCCCGCGTACCGTGTATTGTTCGGACCCTATTTCGAGAAATTGCGCGCCTTCTGTCTTGTTTCCACGCCCCAGCGCGCTGATCACATCGGCAATCTGGATATCATAGGCGAGCAACGCATCGGGATCGAGCCTGACCTGATACTGTTTTTCGTAGCCGCCGAGGGACAATACTTCCGTGACACCCGGAACGGTTTGCAACTGGTATTTGATGATCCAGTCCTGGATTTCACGCATCTCGACAAGGTCGCGTTCGCCGGTTTGGTCTTCCAGACGGAAATACAGGATAATGCCAAGCCCGGTCGATATCGGCCCCATTTGCGGGTCGCCAAATCCCTCGGGGATGTTGCCACGCGCCTCGGCAAGCCGCTCACCCACCACCTGGCGGGCGAAATAGACATCCGTGCCGTCCTCGAAATAGATGTTTACCACCGACAGTCCAAAATTCGAGACCGAGCGCATGTTCTTGAGTTTCGGCAGACCCGACATTGCCGTTTCGATGGGGTAGGTCACATAGCGTTCAACCTCTTCCGGTGCGAGCCCCTCGGTTTCGGTGAAGACCTGGACCAGCGATGGCGTCACATCCGGAAAGGCATCGACAGGCAAGGCGCGAAACGCAAAAAGCCCGCCAATCGTCATCGCAAAAGCCGCGATGGCGGCCAAAAGCCATCCGCCGGCGATGCGGTGCATAAAATCGGTCATGATCAGCTATCCTAATGTCCGTGTCCGTCGCCAAAAGCGTCTTTTTCAAGCTGGGCTTTGAGTGTGAAGGCACCGTCAGAGACAAACAGGTCGCCTTCCTCCAGCCCGGTGCGGATTTCGATATAGCCGCCAGCCGTTGTGCCGATCATGACGGGGCGCGGTGCGAAACCGCCGTCCACCGGGACAAAGACGGACGAGCGCCCCTCTACCAGTTGCACGGCGGATTGCGGGACGCGCAGCACTTCCCTGGCATTGCCAACGCTGAGATCTGCGATCACGAACTGCCCGGGGGTCAGGGCCTTGTCCCTGTTATCCACGATCACACGCGCCGTCGCCGTGCGGGAAACCTCATCAATGACCGGCAATACAAATGCCACCGTAGATTGTGTGATGATATCGTCATCGTCCGATTTCAGGGCAACCGGCGCTCCGATGCGGACGCGGCTGATGTCCTGTTTGTACACCGCGATATCAACCCAAAGCACACTGTCATCGACAATCGTGAACAGTGCCTCGGCGCTGGAATCGCCGGCTGTCACGGTTCCCCCCAGCGTGACCGCGCGTCGTATCACCGTTCCGGAGAGCGGTGCAGTCAGATAGGCATTCGCATTGTTGCCATCTTCGGCCGTGGCAATCTTCTCGAGTGCCGCGTGATCGATGCCGACCGCATGCAGCTCCGTTTCTGCCGCTTCGCTCTCGGCTTTTGCCGCTTCATGCTCGGCACGGGCTGCCTGGACCGTCGCCTCGGAAGTTATTTTTTTGGACCACAGGCCCTCCGCACGTTCCAATGCCTGCGCCGCCAGTGATTTCCTTGTTTCCGCAGTGACCCATTGAGCCTTCAGCGTGGCCAGATCGCGGCTGGAAATCAATGCGAGTCTGTCTCCATACTCGACTGTATCACCTTCACCCGCAAAGATGCGATCAATAACACCGCTCACCCTTGGCGATACATTGGCCATCCGGTCTGCATCAAAGCGAACTTCTGCCGGCAGGCTGAGAGACTCGCCCAAGGCGTCCAGTTCAGCTTGCTCAAGCACGATCCCGGCCTCCTGCGCGACCTCACCTGTCAATTTGACAATATCGCTACCGCCTTCATCTGAATGATCGTCGTCACCGTGAGCATCGGCACTTTCACCGGCATGATCGTCATCACCGTGGGCGTCGGCTCTTTCACCGGCATGATCGTCATCACCGTGGGCGTCGGCTCTTTCATCTGCGTGGCCGTCATCACTGTGGGCATCCGCACTTTCGTCTGCGTGATCGTCGGTACCATGGGCATCTGCACTTTCACCGGCATGATCGGCATCATCATGCGGCTCCGCCGCAGCCGCGCCACTGATCACCAGTGGTTTTTCCGCACGGCTTGTCATGGTCGTGGCCAAGGCCAATGCGACTATCGCCAGCGAAACCAGGAACATCGTTTTCAGTCTCATAATTGCACTCCAGGACGGGAAGGATTCCAAAACCCATTCAGGTCACCTGATGAAATTTTGCTCCCGGATTTTATCCGTTGAAACGGCCTCGAACGAAGTTCGCTATTTCAACGGTCGGCCATATTGTCAAATAATCCTACAAAGTCCTGTGCCATGACAGGATTTGCGACATCTCGATCACAGAAAGGTTAAATCACCCTCGCGGAGGACGGTAATAACCCTGGACAGAGGCAAGGATCACAGGGACGTCACCCCACTGTCGAGAACTGTCGACCAACGACCGGTCGCAGGTCAACTTTGCCTCTTTCAATACGATGACATGGATATGGCAATCACCGGGACCATGGGCCGCGTCATCGCTTTCGCGCGCCCCTTGCTCCTGAGCAGCCTGATCACGATCAGCGTGATCGGTGGCTAGAACAGTGTTTTCAAAGATTGTTTCACCCACGCCTGCCTGATGGGTATCAGCTTTTGCGATACCGAAAATCAGATTCGCCGATAGCAATACGGCGAGTCCGATTTTTACAAAACAAATGGCGGGGTATGTCTGCATGTGGACGTGATATGGAACTTATCGCCGATGATCCAGAGGATTCCTTGCGGCCGCATCATCTCGTTAGCTTTCCCATCGCTCTTTGGCCAAGGCGAAAAAGATGAACCTCATCTCTCCCAGCGTCCCGGAGGCGTCGAAACACACCGCCTCGATCCTGTCGAAGATGGCGGCAGGTCAGTGACTGAGGCCCGGGTCACGGTCGATTTCTCGATCAATCTCGCGTTCGTTCTCGATCTCCCGATCCCTCTCCGGTTCATCCTCGATCTCCAGCCTCTCACGCGGTTTATTTAACACATCGTCCAGCCGCTCACGGATCGACGGCTTCTCGCCCTCCTCCGCACCTGCATCCCGCCCGGCCCCTTGATCCTTGTCCAGCGCTTCCCGCAACCGCTCCTGCACAGAACGCTTCGGTTCTTCGTCACTCTGCCCACCGCGTTCCGGTTCTTCCCGACCTGGACCGTCCCGCCCAGTGATCCGCGCCAATCGCTCCCGGATATCGTTCGATGCGCGCGGCCCGCGTTCTTTCGATGTCGCTGCCCGGAGTGCCGCCAAACCGGCGGACACACGCCCCTGCCCCTCCTCGCGGGCCGTGCCATAGGTCTCCCGCGCCAACTCCAGTCGCTCGCGCATCTCGCGGAACGCGGCACGGGCCTGGCGGGCCGCATGGACCACGGCCCCGCGCTCCGTGACGGGCACGTATTCCCGGCCCTCGCGCTCGGCCATCGCCTTCGCCCGTCGCTCCATCGAATTCGCCGCTGGCCCCAGCTTCAGCTCCGGGTCGCGGTCCAACGCCTCGGCGGACAGGGTGTCGCCACGTTCCTGGGCCGCCTCGCGCTGCTTCTCCAAGGACCGGTGATCAACCCGCTCGGCCTCTCCGACGCGCTCCAATGCGCGGTTCTGCAGCTCGGCCCAGACACCGCGCATCTGCTCGATCTCGACGCCGCCGGTCTTCGCGGAATCGAGCACCCGCGTCTTGACCGTGAACCCCTCGGCTTCCAGCTTGCGGGTGGAGGTCAGAACATGGGCGTGATGGTTGCGCTGATCGCCCTCGCGGTGCGGGGCGTGGATCGCCACATCGACGGCCACGCCGTAGCGGCTGACCAGCTCCTCGGCAAACTGGCGGGTGATGTGCGAGCGATCCTCGGCGCTGATCTCGGACGGCAGGGCCAGCTCCCATTCGCGGGCGGTGACGGAGTTGCGGCGGGTCTCGCTGGCCTCGGCTTCGTTCCAGAGCCTGGACCGATCCGTGGCCCATTCGGGCGCATCCTCGGGGGCGACGATGAACGTCTCCTCGATGCCCTGCTTGCGGGTGTAGTCGTGGATGCGACCTTCGCGCTGGCACTCGATGCGCTCGCCGACGCGGTAGGCCGCCGCCGCCGTCGCGGTGCGTCCGGCGCTGCGTTTGATCGTCTTCACGGAGAGGTGGTAGCTGGCCATCAGCGTGCCCCTCGACGGAGACGCAAACGCTGCCGATGCGAGACGCCGGGCATACCCATGCCGACCGGCTCTTGGCCCGTGACAAAAGCCGGGGCGTCAGCGCATGATGAGGTTGGAGTCTGCCCTGTCACCCTCGTGGCCGGGGCAGGGTTCGACCTCCCTGTTGGGCGAAAGCCGACGGCTTCGGAACATCGTGTTCCGGGGCCGTCGGAGAGTTGCGCAACGGTCTTTTCCCCGCAGGCCCGTGCCCCGGACCGGGGTGCCCGCTGACACCGCAGTGCGCGTTCGCACCGCTGGAGCCGGAGGGGAAAAGACAGCCCGCCCGAAGTGGACCTCTGGTCCTCTGAGGCGCGGGCTTGCCAGTGAGCTGCCCCCAGATCCCCAGCCTCATGGGGGGCGGGATATGGGGACAGTTCACTGGCGGTTTGCCACCGGCAAACCCAGCAATGATCGGCACCGACAGGTCCGACGATCCGCGCAGCCCGCAAGCGCGTCACCCCCGGCAATCCAGCCCCGACCACGGGGCACCGGATGCCGTCAGGGTGTCGTGATGCGGGACGCGATCCAACCGCCAAGGTTGGTCGGAGAGGGTTTGGGAGAGGCGATGCCGTCTCCCATTTCGATGCGCGTCGCGTCGAAGGGGTCTGCCATCGGCTGGGGCTTCGCCCCGAAGAGATCGCACGCAAATCTCGGAACCGCAGGTGAAGAGTTTGCATAAGTGCGCCCTTGTCCTTTACAGGCCTACGGGTAAGCTCTACCATCTGAGGTTGAAAGTCAAACTTCTCCACCCGCAAATCTAAAAATGGATTCACGCGATATGGCAGAGACGGAACTCGAACGCGCCGAGAAACGATATGCCCAGGCCAAAGCCCGTCTTCAGGCGCTGAAGAACCGGGAAGCCACTCGACAGCGCAAACTCGATACCAGGCGAAAGGTGATCCTGGGTGGCGCGCTCCTCGATCTGGCGGAGCGGGATTCCGGTGCTGCCGCCATGCTCGACCGGCTCGTGCGCAACCTCGCCCGTGAACAGGATCGCAAGGCCTTCGCGGATTGGGATGCCCCCTCCCCTGCCCCATCCAGTTCTGACCCGGAAACGCCGTCCTGATGCGGGGCGTGATCCGCCTCTTTGACGGACTGTTCCGGTTCGTCGGTCGGCTGATCTTCACCCCCATCCTGTTGGGCTGGATGATCGGCGCTGTCCTGTTCGGTGCGATGATTGGGTTCATCATCGGAGGCGTCGTGGCCATGACAGCTTTCGGACCTCCGCTTGGTCACTCTGCCTGGGAATGGGTCATCATCGCGCCGCCTGTCCTCATCGGCGCAGTCTTCGGGTTCCAGTACTGGCGCAAGACCTCCGGGGCCGATGCCTACTTCGGGCTGTCCGGCGACAGCCACGGCTCGGCCCGCTTCGCCAACCGCAAGGAGCTGAAGAAGCTCCAGCACAGTGACGGCCTGCTGATCGGGCGCAATCCGGGCACGGGGCGGCTTCTGCGCTATGACGGTCCCGCCCATCTGATCACCCTGGCCCCGACGCGGGCCGGGAAAGGTGTCGGCACCGTGATCCCGAACCTGCTGGCGGTGGAGCGCTCGGTCCTGGTCATCGACCCCAAAGGCGAGAATGCTCGGATCGCCGGGGAAGCCCGGCGGCGGTTCGGAACGGTCCATGTCCTCGATCCGTTTGAGGTTAGCGGGATGCCCTCTGCCGCCTACAACCCGCTCGACCGTCTCACACCGGACAGCCTCGATCTGGGCGAGGATGCCGCCTCCCTGACGGAGGCGCTGGTGATGGACCCGCCGGGACAGGTCACGGAAGCGCATTGGAACGAAGAGGCCAAGGCCATCCTCGGCGGGCTGATCATGTTCTGCGTCTGCCACGAGGATCGCGAGCGCCGCACGCTTGCCACCGTCCGGGAATATCTCACCCTGCCCCCGGAAAAGCTGCGCGCCCTGCTGGAGCTGATGCAGGACAGCGATGCGGCGGGCGGGCTGATTGCCCGCGCCGCCAATCGGTTTCTCGGCAAGGCAGATCGCGAAGCCGCCTCGGTCCTGTCCAACGCGCAGCGCCACACGCACTTTCTGGACAGCCCGCGCATTGCCAAAGTGCTGTCACGCTCGGACTTCCACTTCTCGGACCTTCGCCACCGGATCACCTCCGTCTTTCTGGTGCTGCCCCCCAACCGCATGGATGCCTACAGCCGCTGGCTGCGCCTTCTGGTGTCTCAGGCCCTCCAGGACATCGCACGGGACGCTGAGGTGTCAGCGACACTGGCAGCGTCTCAGAAGCCCGTAGCGGCCCAGAATGGCGCTCAGGGGGCTTCTCAGCGCCAGAAGGCCTCGAACCCCACGTTGGGGCCTGCGCTGTTCCTCCTCGATGAATTTGCTGCCCTGGGCCGTCTGGAGGCCGTGGAGCGCGCTATGGGGCTGATGGCGGGCTATGGGCTGCAACTCTGGCCCATCTTGCAGGACATGAGCCAGCTCAGGGACCTCTACGGCGAACGGGCGGGCACCTTCATCGCCAATGCCGGGGTGCAACAGGTCTTCGGCGTGAATGATTTCGAGACAGCCAAGTGGCTGAGCCAGATGATCGGCCAGGAAACCACCGGGTTCCAGACCGACAGCTACAAGCCGGGCGACAATCCCAGCTTCTCCAACAACCTCACGGGCCGCGATCTGCTGACCCCTGATGAAATCATGCAGATGCCCTCCAACGTGCAGTTCCTGCGCGTCCAGGGTCAGCCGCCTGCCCTGGCCCAAAAGCTGCGCTACTACGCCGACCCCGAGTTCAAGGGGCTGTTCGTCCCGCAGGACCAGTGACCTGGAAAGGATGATCCGCCATGACCGACACCCCCTCCCCTGCCCCGCACGACGACGAGCTGCCCGAAACGCTGGAGCGTCTCATAAAGCTGACGCTCACGCTGTCTGATCAGGTGGAGGAACAGACCAGGGCCATCAACAAGGGAACAACACTGGCCAATGAGGCGCGTCACGCTGCCACAAAAGCGCAGGAGCAAACTGACCCGGCACATTATGGCGAGCTGATCGGCCAGACCGTCGATGGCCGGATTGCCGACAGCCTCAATCGTTTGAACAAGGCGGCTGGAACGCTGTTGAGCGGGGCTGAAAGGTCAAACGCATCGTTTCAGGAAACCACGACGGCCCATTCGAACACGCTGCGCTTGATTGCTGACCTTCGCGAAAAACAGCAGCGCGACAGGCACTGGCTTCCATGGGTCGGTCTGGGCGGTATCGTTTTGGCCGTGGCCCTGACGGTGACGCTTCCGCGTTTCTTGGCCAGCAACCCCACCACATGCGCTCTGATTGGGGCTACGTGGACGGCGACCTCCACCGGCGTCAATGCCTGCGTGTTCTACTAACAGTAAGGCGTAGTGCCCGATCTGCCGCTTTGCCCTTTTCTAAGCATCTCGGCCGCCGCAGGCGGCCAGGAGGCTCTGCCTCCTCTGCCCCTTCAGGGGCATTCACCTCCGGGATATTTGTGGAACAAAGATATCATGGTAGGATGGTCTCGCGGTACAGGCGGGGACGCCGATGGCCGTGAACGGAGATGTCTCCGAGCGCCCTTCCCCTGCAAAGGTGAGGGGCGTTTTCTTGCCAGGACACTGAGAACGGGTCGGCTGAGTCCGCGAAGCTGGGTGTTAATATGTGTTAGATTCTGTGTTACGCGCCAAGATAAGGTCGTTTTATCCTTGTATATCAGAATTCTAGCGAGTGTGCTGGTAACTAATAACACGAATCCCGGTAACTGAAATCCTGCTTTCGGTAACTGAAAACACGAATCTTGACAGCGGTAACTGAAAACACGAATGTCGCCGCATGGTAACTGAAAACACGAATCTTGCCCCCCTCCTCCCGGATCGTCATCCGCAGCATGATCTGTTCATCTGCGACGTTGCCGACGCGGTGCTGAAGGACGTGATGCAGCACATGGAGCATCCCTTCTATTCGCTGTCGAAGAAGCCCGAAACCTCGGTGAAGCGATACAGGAACGGCGAGAACTGGCTGGAGATCACGCCAAGCGTCAAGGGCCTCGCAACGATCTACGACAAGGATATCCTGATCTACTGCATCAGTCAGATCATGGCGAAACTGAAGAAGGGCGAACAGGTTTCGCCGCGTGTCCGTATCAACTCACGCGAGCTGCTGATCTTCGCGAACCGTGGCACGAGCGGTCGGGAGTACCAGTCCCTCCTCGATGCGCTCGACCGTCTCGAAGGAACGCGGATACGGACCAACATCGTAACTGGAGATGAAGAACAGATCGACGGTTTCGGTTTGATAGACGCCTCCTCGATCCGCCGGAAACATGGCATGGACGGCCGCCTTCTCTGGTGCGAGGTCCAGCTTTCCGGCTGGGTGTTCAATGCGATCCGCAACGAAGAGGTTCTGACGCTACATCGGGATTACTTCCGCCTGCGCAAGCCAATCGAGCGGCGCGTGTATGAGCTGGCCCGCAAGCATTGCGGCCAGCAGAAGAGCTGGCGCATCACACTCGCCAAGCTGCTGCTCAAGTCTGGTTCCCAGAGCCCTGAAAAGCGGTTCAGACAGATGATCAAGGAGCTGGCCCGTCACGATCATCTGCCCGACTATCGCGTCACATTCGATGAAGAAGCCGATATGGTCATCTTCCACAATCGCGGCACGATGACCGGTCCCTCGCTGATTGAGGGCCGCGTGTCGTCCCTGAAAGCCGAAACCTATGAATTGGCGCGTCAAGCTGCGCCTGGGTGGGACGTGTATCATCTGGAACAGGAGTGGCGGGGCTGGATCGTTGAACCGCCTCGCAACGCGGATCGGGCCTTCGTCGGGTTCTGCCGCAAGTGGTTTGAAAAGCGTGGTCGGCCGTAGAGGTAAAACCGGTTATATAAAAATAACCGGTAAGAGAAATATATCCGGTAAAGGAATAAAATCCGGTATTGGAAACTAAACCGGTAAGGGGTATAAAACCGGTAAGAACAACAATAGGCAGGTTTGAGCAATGCCCGTTATCGTCATGGCAAGCCCCAAGGGGGGCGTTGGTAAGTCCACCTGTGCCGTGCTTCTCGCTTCCGAATTCGCGCGCATGGGGGCGGATGTCACAGTGCTGGATTGTGACCCGAACAAATCTCTGAGCCGATGGGCGTCCCACGGGATGCCGAAAGGAGTTTCCCTGCTAAGCGATATCGGCCGTTCGGAGATCGTCCCGTCAATTCGTGCGGCAGACGGGGACGGGAAGATCGTGATCGTGGACCTCGAAGGTATTGCATCACAACTTGTGAGCCGCGCCATCTCTCAGGCCGATCTGGTCATTGTTCCGATGCAGGCTACCGCGCTGGATGCAGAGATTGGCTCCGAAGCCTTGGCTCTCGTCCGCGAAGAGGAGGACGCGCTCGGCCGTGATATTCGCCACGCTGTTGTGCTGACGAAAACGAGTGCAGCGGTGAAAAGCCGTGTCCAGAAAGAGTTGGAAGAACAACTGAGCGGGGCAGGGATTGACGTGATCGAACCGTCGCTGGTCGCTCGCGCAGCCTTCTCGGAAATATTTGCCTATGGCGGCGATCTGACTGCGATGATGAACGACACGGAACTGAGAACGGGCGGCAAGGTCGATAAGGCCTTGGCGAACGCCCAGAGCTTCGCGGAGGCTGTTTATGAACGGCTCAAATAGGCTTGCGGGCCTGACGGCACGCCCGAAAGAGACAAGCGCTGAAGAAGTCCGGCGTGTGGATGACGTTGGAGAGGCTAGGGGGTTCCTTGATCGCACCCCTCGCAAGAAGCCTGGCCGCAAACCCAGTCCTCGCACCCACCAGTTGCACCCGAAGGTTTTTCCGAAAGTAGGGGAGGCTATCGCGGCCGAAGCGGAAAAACTTGGAATCACCCAAGGCCAACTGATCGAACAGATGTGGGAACTCTACAGTTCTTGATGATGGATGACATCCTGCCCCTATACTGAGAATGAAGTATGCTTGCATTTTTTGCTAGCACTTGCTATATGACCTGATGAACAGCAAACACCGCAAGACCCTGGCCGTTGTCTTCACAGACCCGGTGTCCGGCACTGTCGAATGGTCGGCAATCGAGCGTTTGCTTGTCGCCGCTGGCGCACAGGTGATCGAAGGACGCGGCTCGCGGGTGCGGTTCGAAAAGGATGGCGAGGTCGAGACATTTCATCGTCCACACCCCGCCAAGGAAGCCAAACGGTACCAAGTTCGCGCCGCCCGCGCGTTCTTGGAACGGATCGGAGTTACACCATGACCAATTCCATGACCTATAAAGGCTATACGGCCCGCATCGAGTATGACGACGATGATGGAATCTTTACCGGACGCCTCGCCGGTATCCGCGATGGTGTCGGCTTTCACGCGGACACGGTTGAAGCTTTGCGGGATGCCTTTCACGAAGCGGTCGAAGATTACATCGAAACCTGCGCAAAGGTCGGCAAGGAACCGCAAAAGGCCTTTTCCGGCCAGGTTATGTTCCGTGTCGATCCCGAAGTGCATCGCAAGGCCGCGCTTGCAGCCGAGCTTTCCGGTAAGAGCCTGAACCAGTGGGCCGAAGAGGTTCTGGATCGCGCAGCAGGGTAGGGGGCGTTGGTGGATATGACCGACGCTGACCGCGTTCTGGGCGCAAGGGCAGGTGAGCTTGGAAATGTCGATCAAGCGGTCATGGCCGAAGTCGTTGGTATCGCCCAAGCGGTCGGTGATCTGCGCAAAGCACTCGATGCCCTTGATGGCCAGCTCGATGCACGACAGTTCGAAAAGGCTGCTGCGTTGGGGTATCAGGACATCGCATCCGCGTTCATCTTTCTCCAGCGCACCTTGGGCGGGCTACAGAGCGCGGAGCTTAACCGCCACGCTTCCATTTCAAGCATCGCGGAAGAACTGCAATGCGCACACGAGGATGCAGAGCCCCTTGTTGTGGCGCGTCTCCAATGCCTGAAACCCAGACCGGAATTGACCCAAGAAGAGCTTGCAGCGTCGAGGGCGCGCCTTCGACGCAGAATAGAGGAAATAGGCTCGAACGGCGAAGGCCAGTAAGGCGTTGGCTCACGTCGCAATGGGCAAGACCGGCCACTCGCTGCACCCTGGCTGAGCTTACACAACGCGGTGACAAAGCCGCCGGTCAAGCCCAATGCGCCAATGACCCCTTTCCATGCGAAAAATCACCGCTGATAGGGTAGGGGGCTGGCCATCACCCTGCGAGCTGATAACCCCGCTTCTGCTTCGCCCGATAGAGCGCCACCATCGCGTCGGCGGCACGGCCTGCATCCTCGAAACAGTCGACCCGGTGCCGCCCCTGGGTGCCGATGCGGCCCCACTCGCGCAAGAGAGACACGCCGCCAAACAGGTCAGGCATCAAGCGTAGCCGGTAGAAGCGATACATATTGGCATCGTGGTCCACGCGCTCGATGCGGATGTCCTCGGGAAACATCTCAAGCTGCTGCATCGGGTGACGCCTCCCGCATGACACGGCTGATCGTAGAGCGATGGACATTGAACAGGCGCGCGGCCTCTGCCTCGGTGCGCTTGCCGGATCGCACCAGGTCGCGGATTTCCCGGCGCTGATCGTCCGACAGCTTTGGCTTGCGTCCTGGGTGGCGTCCTTTCTTACGGGCGCGTTCCAGTCCAGCCCGCGTGCGCTCCCGGATCATCTCGCGCTCAAACTCGGCGAAGACGCCGACCATTTGCATCATCATGCGCCCTGCCGGCGTCGTCGTGTCGATGGATTCAGTCAGGGACCGAAAGCCGGCACCCGCCGCGTCGATCTTCTCCATGATGGACAGAAGGTCTTTGAGCGACCGCGACAGACGGTCGAGCTTCCAAACAATCACCACATCGCCATCACGGAGCTGGTCGAGCATCCTGTGACTCTTCACGATAAATGGCACTGATATTTGCACGCTAATTGGCACTCTCGGTGCGTTGGAGGGTGCGGTAGATCGTAGGCCGCGAGACGGCAAATACATCTGCGAGATCGCTGACGGAGTAGTCGCCGGTGTCGTACATGCGGCGCAGCTCGCGGTGCTGTTTTTCGGAGAGCTTTGGTTTCTTGCCGCGCAGCTTGCCCTTGGCGCGGGCGATTTTCATGCCTTCGCGGGTGCGCATCCTTATGAGGTCGGACTCGAACTCGGCGAAGGTGGCGAGGATGTTGAAGAACATCTTGCCCATGGGATCGGTTGGATCATAGACCGAAGCGCCCAGGGCGAGGCGGATGCCGCGTTCGGCCAAGCCGTCTGCAATGGTGCGGGCATCGGGAGCAGACCGCGCCAGCCTATCCAGCTTGGTCACGACCAGAGTGTCGCCTTTTCGGACTGCGGCCAGGGCCTGATCGAGG
>Ga0256829_1001788_pt1 | contig 16961 bp, 20 predicted proteins | sample 131447metaG_FD_185979 | JGI IMG/M metagenome (GOLD analysis project Ga0256829, IMG submission 185979) | Hydrothermal vent microbial communities from Lau Basin, Pacific Ocean - 131-447 | ecosystem: Environmental > Aquatic > Marine > Hydrothermal vents | place: Pacific Ocean: Lau Basin | collected...
AACGGTGTTGTAAATACTGATTATGACGGTAATAATGATGGCGACTGTAAACTATCTACAAAACCACAACCACAATGGGCTAATAACTGGACAAGTGATCCAAATAGAAGTCAAGTTTTTAACGATTGGTCTAGATTGAACGATTTAAAAATTAACGAAGATGTTTTTGAAGGTGACTACTCTATTGACTCTGGAGATTTAACACCTCGTATTTTTATCTGGAATGACGCCATTCCAGCAACTGAATTAAAAAATGTTGTGATTTTAGCAAATTTTGATTTAACAGCTCAAAACATTGTACCAGATTTCCCTTATACGGGAACATGGTATGATTTAATGGATGAAACCAACTCAACATCAATTAATGTAACAAACACCGCTGCAACAATTAATATTCCTGCTGGTGAATTTAGAATTTTTGGTAATGCTGCTCCTCAAAGTTTAAACACTACAAGTTTTGATGTAGTAGATTCTATAAAACTATATCCTAATCCTACTAAAACAACATTCTCGGTAAATATTAAATTAAACAATGTATCGATTATTGATGTTTCTGGAAAAGAAATAAAATCGTTTAATGGTGATTTTGAAAAAGGACATACTTTTAATGTTGAAGGTATTTCAGAAGGGTTGTACCTTATTCAACTTAAAAACGAAAACGGTCAATCTTCAACTCAAAAATTAATTATTAATTAGTCAGAATAGAAATTTGCTTTTAAAAAGGCTTTAATCTAATTAGGTTAAAGCCTTTTTTTAATAATTTAAAACAAAAAAAAAACTAACTTAAAAAGTTAGCTTTTTTTCTCTGTACAGGCGGAGAGACTCGAACTCTCACACCTTGCGGCACTAGATCCTAAGTCTAGCGTATATTGCACCAAATTACATCAAAGTCATTCATTTTCAATTGATTATATGTTTCTGCATTTTCTTTAATATCATCTAATATCAATTGATTTCAACATTTGTTGTACCTATGTTGTACCTGAAAAGAACAATAATTTCGTATCTTTATGGTGTTCCTAGGTAAAGGAATACATTCAAAATGGAATGTTGTACCTATGTTGTACCTGATTTGACTTTCGTACTCAAAACAGGTCAATTATGTCATCAAACGCAAAGATAGTTCTACGTAAAAAACCAAACAGTAAAGGGCTTTACCCATTAGCTGTTCGAATTACAAAAAATCGTCGTTCAACATATCAATATATAGGTCATTATATTGACATAGAGGATTGGGACGAAAAAAATATTCGAGTAAGAAAATCTAATTCAAATGCTGATAGTTTAAACAAGTTGCTATCACAGGAACTCTCGAACGCCAATAAAGCACTTATAGACTTACAATCCGAGCATAAAGATGCATCTGCCAACCAAATCAAAAAAGAGATATATGCCTCGGGAAACTCCGCTACCTTTTTTGAACTTGCCCAAGAGCATCTCGATGAATTGAAAGTTGCTGAAAAATTAAACCGCCTATCCACAGATAGTGCTTTGGTAAGTTATATCTTAAAATTCAATAAATCCAAACTACTTTCCTTTCAGGAAATCGACGAGCGTTTCCTGAAGAAATTGATGATATATCTAAAAGTTGAACATTCTCTAGCCGAAACGTCAATAATGAATATACTGGTATTTATCCGCTTATTGTTCAATAGGGCAATAAAGCTTAAAATTGTTAGTAGGGAATTGTACCCTTTTGGTGGTGACAAGATTAAAATTAAGTTTCCAGAAACAAGCAAAGTCGGGTTGAATATTATTGAAGTAAGAGCCATAGAAGCTCTTGAAAATTTAACTTTGAGTGAAATACACACCCGAAATGTCTGGCTCTTTAGTTTTAACTTTGCCGGAATGCGAGTTACCGATGTACTGTGGACAAAGTGGTCTGACATATACGACAAAAGGTTGCATTATAGAATGAACAAAAACTCAAAATTACTATCATTAAAAATTCCAGATAAGGTTTTCAAAATTTTAGATTATTACAAAGAAGACAAAAGATATGCAACCGATTTTGTTTTTCCCGAATTGAAAAAAGCGAATCTCGATGATGCAAAAGATGTCTATAACAAGAGAAAGACAGCTACCAAGAAATTTAATGACAACTTAAAATCTATAGCTAAAAAGGCGAAAATTGATAAGAAAATTACAATGCATATTGCGAGGCATACCTTTGGCAATATTGCTGGTGATACCATCCATCCCTTTATGCTGCAAAAATTGTATCGTCATAGCGATTTAAAAACCACATTGAACTATCAAGCTAATTTTATTCACAAAGAAGCAGATGATGCTTTGGATAGTGTGGTAAATTTTTGAACTATTATCAGCCATCTGCAAATATTTTAAAGTCATATTTCAACATATTCAATTGCCATTCCCTTACCTTTACCAACATAATTTTATGTTTATGGTGTTAAAGGTTAAATGGACTGAATTTAAAAGTAGTCTTGAAAATTTTCAGTCCGAAGGAAATGCGCTTATTAAAAAAATATAAAGCAGCAAGAACTGAGGATTTATTAAATGAATTGAAAGAGGAAAAACAATCGTGGGAAAGCGATGTAATCAGTTATGTAAAGGCTTCTTTTGACCCTGAACACACCAATTTTGCATACGAGTTTAAGGCTCAACAAGGATATAATTTCGGAATGAAATTAGGTATCGACCAAAGAGTCAAAAACACTATTCAAACCATTAAAGATGAAATTAATGGGCTTGATTACTATTTAAAAATATTATTCATTTCAGATGCTATTGTGCGAGCTGATGACATTGATTTAGAAGAGCATAAAAACCTTGATACCGAAGGCATTCTTGATCTTATACTTTCTAAACTATATGAACTGTATAATGATGGGAAATACTATTCTATTAAGTGGATTCTTGAAGGTAACGGCCTAAAGTTAGGTGGGCGTAGCGAAGATTGGGACTATGGTAGAATGCTTGAAGAACGAGGCCTTATTGAGACTATGAATGGTCGTGAGGTAAATGCCAAACTAAAACTTGAGGGAAAGTATGCCATTGAACAAGCCAGAAAAGCACAGGTGCCCGACTACTCAAAAATTAGCGATTCTGATGAAGAATTAAAAGAACTTTTGAAAGAGATATTATCCGAGATTAAAAAATCAGGATATGGTCAACAAATCATCTTCGATGAGTTTGATGAGTTGCGCAATGACATTCCGCATCTAAGCAAAAAATCGTTTGGTCAGTTATTAAAATCAAAACTTGGCGATTTGGTCGCAGCCAAAGCCTTTGACAAAACTTTGGCCAGCGACATATTTAAACAATTTACTGACCAAATATTTCCATTTTAACGTATGGGAATATGGGCAGACATTAAAAATAGAATAGTTCAATTTTTCCGAAAAGAACCACCACTGGAATATGAGGTAACAGAATATGTGTTTTCGGACAGACAACCTCTTGATGGTTCTTCGACCATTTCATTTTTCGTAAACAATCCCAAGCCAGATGTAAGTGTTACCAGAACTTTTGATAGTGAAGACCAAGCTGTTAATTGGCTTATGGGAAATCGAGATTTCAAAAGGATGTTATTTAGCAATGTATTTCCATCATCAAATTCGGTGAAATACCATTGTGGCGTTAAAGAACCTATCACAATCCCAAACAAAATGCCTGGGGATATTGACATTCTTCTGTATGAGCAAGGAAAGGAACAAAATGCGGTTGGAATAGAATGTAAAATAGTAAAAACCGAATCGCTTGAAAATCAACCACCAAAGATAAACAAGATTACAAGCGTTCAAAAAAAGGGAACTATTCAGGCAAATGGATATACCAAAATTGGATTCAACAGGGTTTATCTGCTAGTCATACTATTGGATGATGGTCGGCATTACAAAAACCCCAATGTTATGTTCAGAACTACACCTTTTAAATGGTTGAAAGAATTGTATGGTTTTGACTGGCAAACCCGAATGAGTGATGATATTGGAATTATTTACGTTCACATAAATCAATTTACTACTAACCATATAAATCAGACCAAAGGATTGGGATTGCGTGTAGAACGTGAAGCAATACCAATTTTACAACCTGAAGAACTAACTGATAAAATCAAAAAACTGGATTCATAGGATAATTTGAAACGTAAAGGAACTTGCAGGATATGCGGAAATCATAGTAAACTAACGTTTGAGCACGTTACACGAGAGTGTAAACTGAACTCTCTATAGTTTGCCTGATTCATTTTCTCAAGTGCTCGGTTCTTGCCTAAAACATTCCACCAACATCCCATAAAGTTCTGGATGTTTTCTTTTTAGTAAATCCGCTCGTTCAAAAAAATACTCTGAAGCAACCGCAAAGAATTCAGCTTGATTTGTTCCACCATATTTACGAATATCTGAATGGTTATCGTTAATCGCTTCCATTTCTTTATGGATTAAGTTTAACCAAGGTATGGCATATTGATGTTCCATTAGCCGCTCTGGCACACCGTCTGTTCTATCGTCCAACTTATCTATAAGGTGCACAAATTCGTGTATGCCAGTATTGCTTTTATCGGTTGTATTTTTAAAGCCGTGGTACAATGCTTTCTTGGAAAGTATCATCTGTTTCTCGAACCTTCCATTTCCAACTATTCCACCAATATTCCGTGAGTTATCCTTACTGCTAAATTGCATATCCTCATTAAAATTATCAGGATATAAAAGGATGCCACTTAAATTTGTGTAGTGCCATTCCTTGAAGCCAAAAACTGGAATGACGGCACTTGCTGCAATTAAAACCTTATCCAACTCTTCCAGTTCAAACTGCACAGCATCGATATAGACCTCACTTAAAAATAGCATCATTTTTTGCTGAAAAATTAGCTGTGCGTCTTTTGATAGATTTCTATAAAACAGCACATTATCCGTCAATAATTTATGCCAATGTTCTGGAAATGGCTTTACACTATGACGTTTTGCTTTTCTATAAAAATGAACAGCAAAAAGAACAATCACAACCGAAATAAAAATATAAGCCATATTAAAAACGTATTAATCTACAGGTTCGGCCTTAAATCCCACTTTTTGCAAAGTCGCCTTTACATCTTCTTCGGTTACACCATCGCTTTCAATGGTTAGGATTTTATCAGGATTAGAGGTATCTACTTCCCAACTTTCTACACCTTCTTGTTTGTTTAAAAAAGGGGTGACTTTTGATACGCACCCACCACAATTGATATTTGTTTTAAATTTTAAAGTTTTCATAGTATTGAATTTATTTATTATTAAAGTTTTACTCGTTTAAGTCTTAAGCTATTTGCAACTACGGATACACTACTGAATGCCATTGCTGCACCTGCAATCATCGGATCCAACAAAAACCCATTTACAGGATAAAGAACTCCCGCTGCAATTGGAATGCCAATAATGTTGTAAATAAATGCCCAGAATAAGTTCTGACGTATGCCCAACACGGTTCTTTTTGATAGTTCCAATGCTTTTGGGATAGATTGTAAATCTGATGTTATCAAGGTCATTTTTGCTACATCCATTGCGATATCCGAACCTTTGCCCATAGCAATACTCACATTGGCTTGCGCCAGGGCGTGCGAATCGTTGATACCATCGCCCACCATTGCTACTATCTTTCCGTCCGCCTGTAATTTTTCGACAAAAGCCGCTTTGTCCGAAGGCATCACTTCTCCTTGGTAATTTGTTATTCCTACTTGTTTTGCGACAGCAGATGCGGTTTTATTGTTATCTCCAGTAAGCATATAGACCTCAATGCCTCGTTCTTGAAGTGTTGCTATGGCCATTTTTGAAGTTTCCTTAATCTTGTCTGCAATGGCGAGTATCGCCAGCACTTGATCTTCGTTACCAAAGAATATGACTGTTTTTGCTTTTTCTTCGAGACTTTCTGCTGTTTGCATTAAAGTAGCGTCGATTTGAATATCCTTTTCGACCATTAGTTTATGGTTGCCCACATAATATTTTGAACCATTCTGCTGTTGCGCCTTTACACCTTTTCCGGTAATACTTTCGAAGGAAGTAATTTCTGCTTGTTCAATATTTTCTTCTTTCAAATGATTGACGACCGCTTCTGCCAAAGGATGTTCTGATTGTGCTTCGATAGCCAAAAGAATTTCCTTGTATTCCTTTTGATTTTGAAGTTTATCCTTCCAGAGTATATCGGTTACCAGTGGTTTTCCTTCTGTAATCGTACCTGTTTTATCAAGGATTACTGCATTCACTTTATGGCCGAGTTCTAAACTTTCGGCATCCTTTATCAGAATATTATTTTCGGCTCCCTTGCCGATACCTACCATTATGGCGGTAGGTGTTGCCAATCCCAAAGCACAAGGACAGGCGATTACCAATACTGCTACAGAGGTCAATAAGGCTTGTGAAAAGGCATTATCGCCTCCTAAAGACATCCAGACAATGAAGGTTACAATGGAAATACCCAATACCACAGGAACGAAAATACCGGCAATCTTATCGACCAGTTTTTGAACGGGTGCCTTACTCCCTTGCGCTTGCTGAACCATTTTAATGATTTGGGAAAGCAGGGTTTCTCCACCTACTTTTTCAGCGGTAAATTGAAAACTTCCTTTTTGATTAACGGTACCAGCGAATACCTTTTCCCCTTGGGATTTCTGAACTGGAACGGGTTCACCAGTAATCATACTTTCATCTACATATGAGCTTCCCTTGGAAACTTCGCCATCCACGGGAATCTTTTCTCCGGGACGCACCAAAATGGTCTGACCTACTTGAACAGACGAAATAGGAATTTCCTTTTCTTCACCATTCTCAATAATTTTCAACGTTTTAGGCTGTAGTCCCATTAATTTTTTAATGGCTGAAGATGTATTTGACTTTGCCTTTTCCTCCAATAGTTTCCCCAAGGAAATAAAGGTTATAATTACCGTTGCCGCCTCATAATAAACGTGAGGCTCGATACCACGATTCAACCAAAATTCAGGAAAAAAAGTGTTGAACACACTAAACAGAAAAGCGATTCCGGTACTCAAGGCTACAAGCGTATCCATATTTGATTTACCGTGTTTGGCTTGCTTGAAAGCATTGATGAAAAAGCTACGACCGAACCAAAAAAGAATTGGAAAAGTCAACACCAAAGAAATCCACTTACCTGGTTCCCATTGCATAAAAAACATTCCTAATACAAAAATGGGAAGGGTAAGTATGGCCGACCAGATAGTACGGTTTTTTATGTCCTGATAATGCTTTTGCTGAAGTTCTTGCTGTACTTCCGAAGGGTCTTCGGCATCAATTATAATATCGTAACCGACCTCACGAAGCGCGTTTTGAAGTTGATTTGGACTCAACTCCTTGTCATATTCCACAAGAACGGAACTATTGGCAAAATTAACACTTGCATCAAACACACCTTCCGTGAGTTTTAATACAGATTCAACACTTGCTGCACAAGAGGCACAAGTCATTCCCGTAACAGGGAATGATTCCTTTATTCCTTTTTTAGTATTCTTTTCTTTGGTTTCAAATATGTTGATTGTCTCCATAAATCCGTTCTTATTTGTATGTTACAAATTTCAGGATTAAAAGACTGTAATGTGTTACGTTATATGCTGAATGATTTGTAGAATTTACTCTTCACGAATTATTACTACCAATTGGATAAGTCGTTTTTAATTTATCTTTTATCACCGCAATGGATACGTGTCTATCAGTCTCTACTATTTGTAATCAAATACCCTTTTGATTGAATGACCTTTTTTATCTCATCGACATTCGTTTTAGTGGTATCAAATTCTATAATTGAAGTCCCTTCTTCAAAAGACGTAGATACATTTGTAACCCCGTCAATTTTGTTTACCGAATGGTTGATGTTTTCTTCACAACCCGAGCATACCATCCCTTCAATATTCAACTTTACAGTTTGAATATCGGTATTGTTTGTTGCAACAATTCCTACTTTCTCCGTTGAATGAAATATTTGTGGATAATAAGAAACCAATGTCATTACAACAACAAACACTGTAACCAACCACAAATAGAATTTCGACTTAAAAAATGATGGCTTAGCCATATCACAGTTACCGCAATCGTCCACCTTCTTTTTTTTATAAACCTGATAAAAGGCCAGTCCCAATGACAAAAATGCTATAACCAACAGATAAGGTTTCAAGGCAATAAGCCAAGAAAAATAGACAGAACTTCCACTAATACCAGCTACACTTGTAAGTAGCAAAGGACCCCAGCAGCATAGTTTAAGGGAAACTGCTGAAAATACAGCAGTCCCCATAGATGTTTTTTTGTTCCATTTAGTAATTGCCATACCTAACAACTTCCTATTCCCGCGTTTACCAAATCCTCTTTTGTGATTTCGATGTTGGTGCAGCAATTCAGTAGTTTTCCGTCCACAGCAATGGCGGGAACTCTTGTAACCCCATATTCCTTCATTTTTGAAACACAGATTTTACTTTCGCATTGCTCGGACAGATTATGAAGTGTGATTTCGCAGTCCTTTCCTGCTGTCTCTTTTACTAATTGCACCACAGGCTCGCATACCGGGCAACCTGCTGTAAAAATCTCGATTTGTCGTTTCATCTTATTTAAGTTTAAATTAATAATGGAACAAAGATGAGAACGTGAGGTAGGGGGTCACCAAACTTTTTTTAACTTTTTTTTTCGTTGTAGTTTTTTAATCTGGTTTCAATAGTTTGGATTTCTTTTAAGCGATTGGTCAAATCGGATAATTCCAAATTGGGGAATTCACTTTTTAAATATTCAATTTTATCTTCATTGCCACAATTTCCTGGGCAAGAGTCCACGGCCTTTACAATTCCAATAGCAAGTGCTTTTCGATAGACTTCATCCAGCAGTAAGTAATGTGCTTTTTGAATCCCCTTATCAATGGATCTGAACTGTATGTTTATTTGTTCGGGGTCCTTTCCTTCATCAAGCATTTTAACAATGCCGTTTATTTGACCACTCAAAGTTTTTAATCTGGATTTAATATCCAAGATTAAATCAGTAGGTAATTTGTACTGTTCTCCTTTCATAACTCAAACTTAACTCGCGCAGCAACTTAATTTGGAAACATCTTTCCCAAAGGTAATCGCTGCCAGTTTAACAGATTCTCCTAAAGTTAAATATGGATAAAAGCTTTCTGCTAAATCTTTTACAGTGATTCCAAATTTAATAGCCATACTCAATTGTTGTATCAGTTCACCACCTTCAAGTGCAACTACTCTTGCGCCTATTAATTTATCGGTTTCAGTGTTGCGTATCAGTTTTATGAACCCTCTGGTATCTTGAGCTGCCAAGGCTCTTGGAACGTGAATTAAATCAAGTTTACTGACTTCAAAAGGAATTTCCTTTTTTTCTGCTTCAATTTCATCTATACCTGCTCCTGCGATTTGAGGGTCTGTAAATACTACCCAGGGTAATGATGAATAATCAATACTTGTTTTTGTTGATGAAAACGCATTGTTCACTGCTGTACTACCTTCGGTTGCTGCTGTATAAACAAATGCCGGTGTAATGGTGACGTCGCCTGCTGCATAAATATTGGAAATATTGGTTTCCATCTTTTCATTTACAATAATATGGCCGCTTTCTGTTAACTTTAGGCCAATATTCTCAAGCCCTAAATTAGAGGTGTTAGGCTTCGTCCCTGTAGCCACCACAATATGTCCTTTTTCAACAATTTGAGTTGTGGAACCATCAGGACAATTACAATGAATAATTGTATCGTTACCTTTCTTTTCAAATTTAAAAGCTCTAAAGTTTGGAAGGATTTCAATTCCTTCACTATTCATTTGTTCTACCAAAACATCTGTAATATCTTTTGTTTGACTGCGTAATGGCCTGTCGGTAAATTCAATGATACGTACTTTTACACCCAATCTGTTGTAAGCCATCGCAATTTCCAAACCAATATAACCAGCTCCCATAATGGTCAAACTTTCAGGTTTTTCCTCTAAATCGAACAAGGTCACATTGGTTAAATAACCAACCTCATTCAGTCCTTCAATATTTGGAATATTGGTAGTTGCTCCTGTTGCCATTAGAATGTTGGTTGCTGTGTAGGTGTCTTTTCCATCCACAAGGATTGTTTTATTATCAACAAGTTCAGCCCAACCTGTACGCATTATCAGGTTTTCAAAATCACTTACCACATCCATATATTTTTGTTGCTGAAGTGAAGCAACCAATGCTTTTTTATCTTTTATGATTTGTGTAAAATCAATGTCTGCTCCTCTAGGTTTTATACCCTTAAAATTGGAATGCGTAGCGAGACGTACCGTTTCGGCAGCCCGAATAAGGTTTTTAGACGGTACACAACCCACATTTACGCAAGTGCCACCAAAATCTAATCCTGCATTTACCATAAGTGTTGTGAGCCCTAAACCTTCAGCTTTAATGGCTGCTGAAAATGCAGCTGAACCACCACCAATAATTATTAAATCGAATTTATTTTGGCCTTTGGAATTTACAGCGGAAACCTCTTCCTCGTCGACATTATTTACAACCGAATAATCACCAACGCTGTTTATAGCATCTATTACATTTGCCTTACTCATCTTATCAGCATCAAAATTAAATTCGCCTTTTCCGGTTTCGTGGTTAACTGTGGAACTTAAAACTCCTTCAGTTGCGTTCATATCCTTTTCGATATGTGTTGCACAACCTTCACAGGTCATACCTTCGATTTCCAATGTAATGGTTTCTCTATTTTGAGGCATTTTGATTTTCATTTTAGCTGTATTTTTCATTGAAATCGGTACTGTTTACTTATTAAAAATTAGACCTTCCCTTTAATTACTTCGGCCTTAAACCCTTTCTTTTCTATGATAAGTTTTAGGGCTTTGATACTTGTTTTTGAACCATCAAACTCAATAACAGCAATATCTCCAGGGTATTCAACCGAATGTTCCAAAACACCATCTACTTCCTTTAATGCATTATAAATAGCATTGGAACAACCAGCACAAGTAATGCCTGTAATTTTAAATTTCACCGTGGTTGCATTGTGTTTCTTTGAAGCTACTTCCACAACTTGATTTGTAACCTCCTTGCTTTGTGATTTGGCCTGAAAAGAAAACAGCATTAAAGCCAAAATAGGCACTATTGATAGTTTTTTCATAATGGGTAATTTTGCGTTTATTTATCTTTTATAACTTTGTATCCTGTTGAATTAATTGCCTTTTCAATAGCTACTTTAGAGGTTTTAGACTTATCAAACTCTACGATGGCATTTCCCTTTTCATACGAAGGGGTTACATTTATAATACCGTCCAATTCATTTACAGCGTGTTTTATGCTTTCTTCACAGCCAGCACAAGTCATTCCTTGAACATTAAAGTTTACAGTTTGAATATTTGATTGGTTTACAATGACCACTTCTTTTTTATTATCCGGATAAAAAATGGATGAATAATATGGAAATGCCAGCATTATAATTGCAAATGCTGTTACTATTCCCAAAAAGGTTTTTGACTGTATAAATTTTGATTTTCCTTCCTTACCGGCAGGCAGGTCGTCCGTATCGCATTCACAATCGATTTCTTTTTGAGGTTTTAGTTTTTGATACCAAGCAAAGCCGAGCACTAAAATTGTTAGCCCGATTAGATAAGGTCTAAAAGGCTCAAGCCAAGAAAATGTTGAGGCAATTCCACTTGTTCCCGCGATTAAAGCCAAAACGGGTGTAATACAACATAAAGAGGCTGTAATTGCAGTTAACAAACCTGCACCAATTAATTTGTTTTCACTTTTCATATCGTTTCTAAAACTTTGTTTTTATCGAGTATTTCAAAAAACGGATTTAATAATGTTGAATATTCAGGGGTTAGTGAGTAAAAAATCGTTTGAGCATCTCTTTCGGTTTCCAATAAATTTCTGTCCTTCATTTTTCTCAAATGTTGAGAGATAGCAGAAATATTCATTTCGAGAATATCACTTAAGTCGCAAACGCAAAGTCGTTTCTCCTCAAAGAGTAGGTAAAGAATTTTTAGCCGAACATTATTTCCGACTAAAGAAAGTCCATTTGCCAAATAGTCAAACGATTCATTTAATTCTGAAACTGTCTTTTTACAACGGTTTATCTGTTCAATATCTGCCTGTTGTCTAATGCAAGAATTATTTTTCATAAGGCAAAGTTACAATTATTTCTTATTTAAGCAAATACTTAAATACAAAAAAGAATGATATGTAAATTTTGATCATTATGTTCCTTTTGTTTTGATTTGTGTTTTGCAAAAACTAAAACTACCGAAATGTACATCTGTTCTTTTAGCTTGTAGGTGAAGGTATTGCTGGCTTTACAGTTAATTGTCTTTTAAAACTACAAAACAGAAAATTCTGTATGGTGTTGAATGGTGTTGTGTGGTCCTCTGATACACAGCGAATTTTGTCAAATCCTTTTTTTAATTCCGATGTTAATTCCTCTTCATTGTATTGTTTTATTTCAAGTCCGCTACATTTTTTTGGTCCGTTTTGTGAAAAGGTTCCTATTATTAAATAACCTCTTACAAATATTGTCGCTATGTTAGTATATTTTTTAATCTGGTCATCTGTTGTAAGAAAATGAAAAGTTGCTCTGTCGTGCCAAACATCGAAAGATGTATCTGGTTCAAATTCGGTAATGTCGCTTACAATCCAATTTACTTTACTTGCCTTTTCTCCCAGTCTTTTTTTAGCTTTCGCAATTGCTTTTTCTGAAATATCAAGTACAGTAATGTTATTATACCCTTCCTTAAGTAAATAGTCAACAAGTTTACTGTCGCCACCACCAATGTCTATAATTTTTGCCTTTTTATTTAGTTTGAACGAACGTATAAACTTCAGTGAAGTTTTTGGTATTTCTTGCGTCCAACTTACCTGGTCTGGATTTTTAGTTTCGTGAACTGTTTCCCAATGTTTCTTTCTGTCTAATTTCATTTTGATATCTAAATTCGGTTCATTGGTAAATCAATATATCATCTATTGATTTAAATATCCCTTTAATAGTGGTAAACACACCTTAAATCTCATCCAAGGATTTTCGGTTTTTGTCTACAGATTTCTTGAACTGCGTAGGTGTCATTCCAGTTACTTTTTTGAATTGATTGCTTAAGTACGCAACGCTACTATAATGTAATTGAAAAGCTATCTCACTCAAGGTTAATTCATCATAGACAATAAGTTCTTTTACACGTTCAATTTTTTGGTTGATGATGTATTGCTCGAACGTGATGCTTTCTACCGACGAGAATAGGGAACTTAAATATTTATAATCCAAGTTAAGTTCGCCAGTAACAATATCTGCCCATTTTAATTCGGTCTTTTCATTGGAATAATGTATTTTCTCAATTACCAAATTTTTCATTTGCTCGATAAGCAGACTTTTACGGTCGTCAATCAAACTAAATCCTGCATTTTGTAGCTTTTTTTGCAAAGATTTTTTTTCGAATTCATTGAGCATCGAAACCAATTCTACTTCTCCTAACTTGACAGCTTTGTAATCAATGTTCAATCCTACCAAAATTTGGGAAACTGCCGATATACATCTCGGACAGACCATATTTTTTATGTGGATGGTATTATTCATAGGTTGAACAAATGCCTAATAAAATCTAAATTTAGATATATGATTAGTATTACAGCAGCAATAAATAATCCTATCATCGCTGAAATTCCGATAACCTTATCTTTTTTTGTAATCGGATTTTTCTGTTTATATGTATTTTTCTTGTTTTTTCTTCTATTTCTTCTACTTTCACTCATCATCTTTCTCCTCTTTAAAATATTAAAGGCTGAAGAATCCGCTTTTACCAATTAACTCTAACCCTGATTATTTTAACGTATCTCTAACCTCACCACAGGTTAACATTGCTTCGCCATAATATGGGTTACGGACTTCTTCCTCTAAACTTATCCAGTACGCTCCCTTATTATTGTCTGCCATTGGACAAAACTGGATATAAACATTTTCATTGACCCCAAAGAGCTGTACACTACTTATCATATGCGCAGACAAATGCTTAAAATGCCCTCTTTGTTTTGAAATATCCGTATTACTTGAAATAGCATTTGCCGAAGTATTTAATTCCTTCTGAATGGTCATCCAATGGTTATGTGCTTTTTCATCAGACAACAACTTCATATCTACATTTTTCAGGGATTGTATTATTTGCATTCCTGCTTGTTGTGCATTTTTGGCATCATCATTAACCAAAGCATCTTTCAAAAGAATATAATCCTCAAACACCTGTTTTAACTGGCCTTGAAATTTGTTTGAAACAGCTATCCTTTCTTTCATTTCTGAATGGTCAGTATTCCCCTTACTATCATCAGAATTGTTTCCTTGCATACCTAAATGCCCTTCGTGACCGGTCATTGTTTTGCCACCAGCAGTGTTCATCATAGATTTTTTGCCTTGTAATTGTGCAGCAGCATCTACTGTAAACGTGCCATTAGTTACCACTTCATCACCATTTTGAAGACCTTCAATTATGGTATAGGTGTCTCCATTGGCATTACCGAGTAAGACCTCTCTCATTTCAAAAACAGCTTCGTTAGGATTTGTTTTGACATAAACCACAGAACGTTCACCAGTCCACATCACAGCTGTAGCAGGAACTGTTATTTTATTTGTGGTGTTTTCTTGAGTACCTTCAATTTTACCTTCAACAAACATTCCTGGTTTAAATAGGTCGTTTTTATTATTTAGTACCGCTCGTACCACGATAGTTCGCGTTGCTGAATTTAATAGTGGGTCTATAAAAGAGACTTTTGCATCAAATACTTCGTTACGATATGCGTTGGTAGTTACTTTAATGGTCTGTCCTACTTTCAAGGAAGCAATTTGGTTTTCATAGGCATCAAACTCTGCCCATACCGTATTGAGGTTGGCTATTTTATATAAGGGTTGCCCTTGTTTTACATAGTCCCCTTCTTCAACCATTTTCATTGTTACCGTTCCTGATACAGTTGCAAAAACTGGAAAGTATTCTTGCACTTTTCCAGCTGACTCAATAGCGTTAATTTGCTTTTCGGAAAGCTTCCATAATTTCAGTTTATTCCTTACAGCCTTGTACAATTCGGGTTGCGACTCTTTTAAGGATGATGCGGTAAGCAATTCTTGCTGTGCTGCAACCAAGTCTGGCGAATATATCGTAGCCAAGCGCTGGCCTGCGCCTACACGTTCTCCAGTAGAATTAACATATAATTGTTCTATTCTACCTCCAAAATAGGTTACTTGTACAGCATTGGATTCTTCATTGGCTTTTATCTTTCCAGATAACTTTAGAAAATTATTCCCGATTTCACCCTCACCAACAATGGATGTTTGAATGTTGGCCAATGCCATTGCATTATCTGTCATTTTAAACTGATCTGCCATAAGACCATCTGCTCCTGCTTCAGCAGGTATTAAATCCATTCCACAAATTGGGCAGTCACCAGGTTCTGGTTGCATAATCTGTGGGTGCATAGAGCAGGTCCACATTTGATTAGAAGCAATTTCTTCTGAATGATTGTGATTCTCCGTAACCTCATTTGTTGCACCATCAGCAGAATCTCCACCAAAAATTAGAAAGCCACCCAATAGGCCAACAATCAACGCAACACCTATGTAAATGATGTTTTTATTCATAATATTTATTTTTTATTTTTTTTACTAATTTTTCTAATGGTCGGTGATGACGTATACCAGAGCAAAAATCCACTCAAAACAGTAATTAAGCCCAAAAGTGAAAATGCTCTTAAAACAATGGTGTTAAAATTATCTCGTCCTTGATAATCCATAGTATGTGTCATCCATAAAAAATCGAACCAACGCCAATCTCGGTGGCGAACTGTTTGAAACGCTCCATTTTCAATGGCCACATAAGCTTTAAGATTTTCATTAGTTTTATATGAAATCTCATAAGCTGGCAGAGGTCTTCCCCTGTATTCGTGGTGGTCGCTTACTGATTCAATTCTTTGTATTTTATCTATTTTTAAATCTGACAACATATAGCGCTCAGCCACTTTAATTGCTTCTTGCTCAGTAATCCCGTTCTTTTTAATGCCTGAAACCGCATTGTACAAGTATTCTTCATTTATCCAATAATAAGGTTCGCCAGCTATTTCCAACAGTTCTAAGTTTTGAATTGGTCTCTCTAAGTTTAGTTGAGCAGTACCTAACAGGTTATTGAAGGATGTTTGTTTAGGTTTCTCTTTCTTAAACTGGTCTCCGTGGATATCATCAATATCTGTCCAACTAAAATACAGACCACTAATCGTCCACATTAGGAATTGAATCCCAATAAAAAGACCTAAATATCTATGTGCCTTTCTAATTTTTAGTGCTGTTTTTCTACCTACCATTAACAACTACTTTTTGTTTCTTGATGAAGAATGTGTTTTAATAATTTTCCATTGGCCATCTATTTTCTTTAGAATTGAGGTTGCTACTCCTTTTTTCTTAATAGTTCGGGACTTACCTGTTTCGTCTGGATTTAATACGATGGTGTAAACATAGGTTTCTGTAGTAAATGCGTAGGGTGCATCTACTTTCACATCGATTTTATAATCTGAAAAAGTAAAACTTTTAAAGTGCCCCAGTTCTTGACCTAGATGGTGTTCTATGTAATGCTCATAGGTACCCTCAATACCGCCTGATTCATATACCTCGGAATCTTTTGCAAACAACTCAAATGTGCCTTTTGTAGTGAGATTTTTCAATGCATCTTTGTACGATTTCATTATTTTTAGAACAGCTTCTTTATCTGTTGTACTCCCTGCATTTTGGCTAAAGATTTGGCCAGTGGTAAACAGAAGTAGTATTAAGGTTGTTGCTAGTTTAAGTGTTTTCATTTTCAAAGTTTTTGTGATTATTTATTGACGTGTATTCTATTAATGTTGGCAATACCAAAAACCAAAACCAAAAAGCTCAAGAAAACCTCCATAATTACCAAGAGTTTACCAGGAATTGTTAATGGCACTATATCTCCAAAACCAACAGATGAAAAAGTGATTAGGCTGAAATATGTAAACTCAAAA
>Ga0256829_1001789_pt1 | contig 16954 bp, 15 predicted proteins | sample 131447metaG_FD_185979 | JGI IMG/M metagenome (GOLD analysis project Ga0256829, IMG submission 185979) | Hydrothermal vent microbial communities from Lau Basin, Pacific Ocean - 131-447 | ecosystem: Environmental > Aquatic > Marine > Hydrothermal vents | place: Pacific Ocean: Lau Basin | collected...
CTATATAACACTTCTCTTTACTCTTAGCAAAACATAAATCACCAATATTATCATCCATAATATGCAATATTTCGAATTCGTCTACAGTTTTATTGGTAGTTTCTAAAATATCTCTGTTTATACCTTCGGGAATATTCTCTTCAAATACTGGAGGTATATTTTCAAAGTCACTACTTTTAATGCTGAGTTTTAAAGTAGGAATTTTTTCTGTATAGGTAGTAAGATATTTACTATCATAGTAAAATCGGTATCTATCTTTTAATTTAAATAGCTCTCCTATAATGATATTGTTTTTATATACATATAAGAACTCTGCATCAGGGTAAGATTTTTGAATCTCTTTAATACAGTACTGAGTAGTTGAAGCGCTACCTGATATATCAATTCTATTTGCATCAAGAAGATTTTTCATCTCTCTTTGGAGACTTCTTAGAGTGAGATTATGTCTTTTAAGCTTAAGAGACAGTTCATTTAAGCTAATAAAACTATTTTCTTCTATCAATATAGATAAAATATCCTTTTCTACGGCTTTGATGGTACTGTTCTCCTCTTAAGTATATTGCGACACTGTTTAAAATAATTTTTATATTATATCCTAAAATAGTAATTTTTCCTTAATTATTTATAAACATATGTCGCAATATGCTTAAAATCAATTCATGTCGTTATCCACTACCTTGTATTTGCATAATTTTGAACACCCTCAAGTGATTTGAATTGCAATATTTGAGTCAAGTAAATGCCTCTTAAAAATTATGCAATACATCTGCAAAGCTTCAATAAAATTATTTGTTTGAGGTGCTCTTGGTGAATTCATTTTCATTTTCTTGCTTAAAAAATAATTTCATGATATAATCAACGCATGAAGATTAAAAAATTTGTCATATTATCATTGTTTCTTGCCTTGAGTTTTAGTGTCCTGCATGATTTTGCTTTTGCACTGCTCGACCAAGACCATTGCAACACAACTGAGTATGTCAGTGAAACAGAAATGCCCACGGCTCATGGGGATGTATGTGATGTACATTACAAATTTCACCAAGCCATCTATCTACCAGCTCAAGCTATTATCTTACCAAAAGTAGAGATAGAGCACCTAGAATTAGCTCTCATAGATGAATCTTACTACTTTAACAACCCCCTAGAATTTTATAAACCTCCCATCTCTTAACCTAAATTTTTCACCAACAAAAATATAAAACAAATTTAGGATACAAAAAATGATAAAAATATTATCAGTCATTGTCCTGCTCAGTGCATCGATTTTTGCACAAAATTTCGAGCAGTTTTTAGACAATGCACTCAAAAATTCGCCTTATTTGAAGGCATCAAACTTAAACATAAACCAAGCAAAAGAGCGTGGAGATACACTCACAAGATATGCTAACCCAACCCTTGGACTAGAAGCTGCAAGGTTCTCCCCTAATGTTGGAAAAAGTGCTATGGGATACATAGTATCATACACACAACCCTTAAGACTTTGGGGTGTTGGCAAGGATAAAGAGAATCTCTCTCTTACGATGAAAGAAAAAGCGTTATCACTCTATGCCTTGAAAAAAGCTAGATTTATACAACAAATCTCTTTATTGTATGCCACCTATGCGAATAAAGAGAGACTCCTTACTTTAGCAACTCAAGAGCTTAATATCGCTAAAAATATCTACGAAATCTCAATGCAAAGACACAAGGCTGGGACAATTTCCAAAGGGGTATTGCTCCAAGCACAGGTAGATTATGAGATGGTAGAGGTGCGGATAGACACTCTCTTTCTTACAGCAAAAGATGCCTATTATCAGCTCTTAAAAAATGCAGGGATCAACAAGGAGATAGATTTAGATTTTACTCACTCTTTTAGTATTGAAAGAAAGAGTGATACTTATGATAATCCTGATCTTAAACTGATACAAGCAAATCAGAAAAATTCATTGGCAGAGAAAAAGGTCAATGCAAATAAAATTGAGTGGGTGTCAGTATATACTGAATACCAAACAAAACCCACCAAAGATATATTTCGCGTTGGTGCAACCATTCCCCTTGCGATATTCAATACAAAGTCACAAGAGAAAAGGATCTCTCAACTTCAAGCAAACCAGTCTCAACTTCTCTCAAAAAACACACAATCGCAACTTCACATCGAAGTATTGCGACTTAAAAAACAACGAGAGTTACTTGTAAACCTAGAAGAATCAAACAAGAAGACTTTACTCACTCAAGTAAATTTACTAAAAATGTTTGAACAAGGATATAAAATAGCAAGCGTAAATCTTCTTCAGTTTCAAAGCATCAAAAACAATCTCATTGCCACTAAAAAAAATATTATCAACCTCAACACCGCATTAGATATTAATGCCATCAATTTAAACTATATATCAGGAGTATATAATGATTAGAACACTTCTACTTACGACACTTATTATTTTAGGTCTTCATGCAGTAGAGATTCCTACTGCAAAAGCAACAAAAAGAGCATTTTTTAAAAATGTAGAACTCAATGCTCAGATAATCCAACTTCCAAATGCAAAACAATCTATCATGTCACAAGTGAGTGGTCATATAGAAAAGTATTTTGTCAAAGCTGGGCAAAAGGTAAAGAGGGGGCAAAAGGTAGTCCTCATAGAGTCTATAACAATCTCTAAAATGACCTCGAATTATATCTCTCAAAAGAAACAACTCATCGCCCAAGAAAAAAACTATAAAGCAACTTTGGCTTTGTATAAAAAAGGGATGACCTCACTCCAAGCACTCAACCGAGAGAGCATCACAAAAGATGGACTTTTAGCAAAACTCAATGCTCTAAAATCTCAACTAAGTACACTTGGCATTAAAACATCTCAACTTGAAAGAGCATCTGCAAATTTCATCTTGTATGCACATAGTGATGGGATAGTATCTCAGATTTTGCAACCTGCACATTCAAGTATATCTCAAAATACACAAATCATCTCACTCGTAAAAGATAAAGCGTACTATCTCAAATCTTTTTTACCGCTAGAGTATGCTTCAAAAATAAAAATAGGACAAAAGATAGTGATGCATGAAAATGGGAAAAATATAATCTCACATGTAACAGAGATCTTACCTAATGTTGATGCAACAACACAACGCATTGTTCTACTCTCATCCATTGATGAAAAAGTACAAAACCTCTACATCAATGCCTACACATCGGCAACACTCTATTTTGGAGCTTCAAAATCTTTTGTCTGTGTAAAAAAATCTGCACTTTCATTTTTCGACAATGAGTGGGTTGTATTTGTCCCTACAGACGGGCAAGGGGATGAGAACCCTTATGAAATTCGTGTTGTAGAGCCTGTAATTGCAGATGAATCTTTCGTAGGAGTCAAAGGCATAGAAGAGGGTGAAGAGTATGTAAGTGGCAAAAGTTATTATGTAAAGTCAATGCTACTCAAATCATCTATGGGCGATGGTGACTAGAATGTTAAATAGTCTCATAGATATATCACTCAAGTATAAACTTTTAGTGATTATACTTTTTTTAACCATTAGTGCTTTTGGATATAAGGCTTACAAAGAGATACCCGTAGATGCTTTTCCAGATATCACACCTAAGCAAGTAGTTATCTACACTGAGAGTCCTGGTAACTCTGCACAAGATATAGAAAAACTGATCACATACCCGATAGAGACGGCAGTTTCTGGTATGGCTGGGGTCAAACTCATCATGTCTAACTCTATCTTTGGTCTCTCTTATGTCTCTATCTTTTTTGAAGATAAGTACGATATTTACTTTTTGCGTCAATTGGTCTCTGAGCGTCTTGCAAGCGTGAGCATTCCAAATGGCTGGGGTAAACCTGTACTTGGTCCAAATACAACGGGGCTTGGTCAAGTGTATTGGTATCAGATCAAAGATACGACAGGAAAATACTCACTCCAAGAGATTAGAGAGATGCAAAAATATATAGTAACTCCACTACTTAAGAGTGTCTCTGGTGTTGAAGATGTGATTAGTTGGGGTGGAGATAGGAAACAGTATGATGTTCTCATCGACACAAAAAAACTTCAAAATGTTGGTATAACTTATTCAGATATTGTCAACGCACTCCAAAAAAGCAATCAAGCGGCAGGGGGACAATACTTAGAATTTAACCGTGAGCAATATCTCATCCGTGGGGCTGGGCTTTACAAAACCCTTGATGATATTCGCAATACTGTTGTCAAGTCTACCGCAGGTCAATCAATCACTATCCGTGATGTAGCTACAGTGAAAAGTGCATCAGCACCAAGATTTGGTGCAGTCAGCATAGATGGCGATGAAGCGGTTATGGGAATGGTGCTACAACGCACAGCAACCAATGCAGCAAAAATTGTTGAACATATCATAGAAAAATTACCAACGGTGAATGCTGCCTTACCAAAAGGTGTTGTCATACATACTATTTATAATAGAACTGATATTACACATAAAGCGGTGAGTACTATGACCTCTGCTCTTGCATCTGGTGTAGTCCTTGTTGCCATCGTGTTATTTTTATTTTTGTTTGAGCTTAGGAGTGCATTTATTGTCATCATCTCGCTACCGCTCTCTTTGCTCATCGCATTTTTACTCATGGACTACTATGGAGTTAGTGCTAACCTCATGAGTCTCTCAGGTCTTGCCATCGCAGTAGGGATGATAGTCGATGGAACCATCGTTATAGTGGAAAATAGTTTTAGAAAGCTCCATGAAGAACCAGATGCTGATAAACTTACCATCATTTCAGATGCTGCAAAAGAGGTAGCCATCCCTGTTACCTTTGCAGTCCTTATCATCGCTGCAGTTTTTATCCCTCTTCTTTCACTTGATGGACTCGCGGGCAAACTCTACTCACCAATGGCACTCAATATCGTATTTGTTATGCTTGGATCCTTGGCAGTTGCTCTTATCTTAGTGCCTACTCTTTCAGTGCTTTTGCTCAAAGCAACAGGTTCTAGTGAAAATGCTGTAATGCGTGCTATCAAAAAAGGCTATACACCTTTTTTAAACTATGCACTTAATCATGCCAAACCTATTTTAGTAGGAGTCAGTGTACTTTTTGTCGTTTTAGCATACATACTTACGCTTCAAGGGAGAGAATTTATGCCTACTCTCAACGAAGAGTCTATTATGTATAGAGTTATTGCTATCCCTGGAACTGGCTTAGAACACTCAACTGAAACTTCTAAACTCATAGAGAAACATATCCTTAAAAACTATCCAAATGAGATAAGTTCAGTTTTGACTATGATAGGAAGAAGCGAAAAAGGGGAAACTGCTCAGCCAAATTACATGGAAGTTTTACTGACACTTAAACCTGGCATACAAGATTTAGCAGCACTTACAAAAAAGATGAACAAAGATCTACAAGAGAGTTTTACCTTTGTTCAATTTATTGCTACACAACCTATTGCTATGCGTATAGAGGAGTTACTCGAAGGAGTGAAGGCGGAACTTGCGATTAAAATCTTTGGAGATGACCAAAAAGTGTTAGATAAAATCTCAAAAGAGATCCAATCTGCACTCAGTGACCTAGATGGACTTGAGGGGATGGAACTTGAGACGCAATTAGGTCAAGCGACCATCAACATTGAACCTGATTATCTAGCTCTTGCACGCTATGGCATCAACATCAATGAAGTGATGGCTCTCATCCGTAATGGTATCGGAGAAGAGCCTGTCACCCAAAAGATAGAAGGTATCCGCCGTTTTGGCATCGTAGCTAAAGTAAAAAATGCAAAAAGGGATATACAGAGCATCAAAGATGTAACCCTGCGAGCAAAAAATGGCTCCCTTGTAACGCTTGATCAGATTTGTAATATCACTCTCAAACAAGGTGCATCTTTTATCAAGAGAGAAAACCTAAGTCGATATATGCTCCTCTCTATGGAGGTAGAAAATCGTGATATTGCCTCTTTTGTAAAAGAAGCTAAAGAGATTATTAAAGCTAAAGTGAACATTCCTGATGGCTACTACATCACTTGGGCTGGTGACTTCAAAAATATGCAAGAGGCTACACAAAGGTTGATGGTTATCATACCTATAACTATCTTTTTGGTTATCCTCTTACTTTATACAGCGTTTAATTCACTCTCTAAGGCGATGCTCATCCTTATCAATGTGCCTTTTGGTTTCATCGGTGGAATTATCGCTCTTGTTGTAAGTGGGATCTATCTCTCTGTTTCAGCTATAGTAGGTTTTTTGGCTATCTTTGCCATAGCGATTCTCAACGGCATTGTCCTTGTAAGCTTCATAGATGAGCTCAGAGTAAAATTTCCTGATGTTGATTTAAAAATACTACTCAAAGATGCAACTTTACTTCGTCTGCGTCCCGTCCTCATGACAGCATTTACAACACTCTTTGGGATTCTTCCACTTCTTTATGCTACGGGTGTCGGTAGTGAGATACAGTATCCACTCTCTGTAGTTATCACAGGTGGGATTATCAGTTCAACACTACTAACGCTTTTAGTCCTACCTGCTGGGTATTATTTACTTTATAAAGATAGAAGATAGCATTGTGCTATCTTCCACAACACAAGGTTCGCTAATGTATGATATTTATTTAATAAATTCCACAACACTCTCAAAACTTGAACGAAGTTGTTTTGGCTGTTCATCTATTCTATATCCAAAAGGCAGTATCATGGATACTTGAAATTTAGTCGTATCAAGATCTAAAAATTTCTCTAGCTTCTGTTTTTCAAAGCCTTCAATCGGACAAGAATCAATCTCCAAAGCAGCTGCTGCACTCATCATGTTTGCCGCAGCGATATAGGTTTGTCTTGCACTCCATTGGTAGATTTTATCATCATCATTTAAAACATCACTCAGGTGTGAAGAATAAAGCTCTATGTAAGCATCTACCTTTTCTTGTGCTAAATTACGACGCATGAGTTGCGAACGAACCACTCCACTTTCTACTTTTAAAGTTTCGATTCCAGCCAATACAATGACCAAATGTGAACAAGTTGTAATTTGTGCTTGATTCCAACAAAGTGGTCTTAGTTTTTCTCTTAATGCATCATTGGTAATCACCAAAAATTTCCAAGCTTCCATACCAAACGAACTAGGTGATTTTCGTGCTACTTCTAAAATATAGTGCATATCTTCATCACTTATTTTTTTAGTTTCATCAAATACTTTACAAGCGTGTCTAAAATTCATTATCTTTAAAAATTCTTCTTTTTTACTCATTGTTTGCCTTTTTTTTAATTAGTGTTAAGTGCCTCTGCTTAAATAAGTTGTGAGCCATAGATAGCAGTTATCGCTAAAGTATAAGCGACAAGCAGATAAACATTTCTTGGATTACCTGAAAGTTTTGGTGTCTTAATCTCAGATACATTTAAGATAGCAAGAGTCACCCCACTAGCATATAAGATAATAGTAAATATATCATGACTTACTACCCCATTGAGTAGAAATACAGATACTAAGATGAGACTATTATTATCAAGGGCAAGTCCTGTGTATTTTGTTCCACCAGCTAAACCATAAGTGCTAAAATAGCTAAGTCTTATTGCAGCAGCAGCCACCATAATAAAAGCTCCAATTAAAAATACAGGCTCAAACTTTCCATAACTTAAAAGTAAAATGGCAGGAGTAACTCCATAACTTACTATATCTATGAGTACATCAAGTTGTCCACCAAATTTTCCATCCGTAACTGTTCTTCCTTTTAATTTTCTAGCGACTAAGCCATCAGCCCAGTCAAAGCCAACTGCCCAAACCATTCCGATCATAGCCGCCCCGTAAAGACCTATGATACTAAAATATATAGCAAGAACAGTACAGGCTAAACCTGCGAGAGACAAGAGGTTAGGAAGATCTTTTACATAAGAGAGGATTGTAGGTTGTTTCATTTTTACACTTTATTTTATTTTATTATATCATAATTTAGCATTTAAACTAATATTAAATTAATTTTTAGTAGTGCTTTCTTTTAAGCTTGCATGGGTATGATGGAATAAATAGGAGTTTTAATGAAAATAGTATATACCGTTGGTACATTTGATATGGTTCATGTTGGTCATTTAGACTTGTTAGAATACTGTGCAACCTTAGGTGATAAGTTTGTAGTGGGTGTAGCTTCAGATGCGGTTGTAGGTTCTTACAAAAGAAATGTACCCATTATTCCACTAGAACAAAGAATGCGAATGTTAAAAGCATTAGATTGTGTTGATGATGTTGTTTCTTATGATACACTTGAATATGTAAGCAACTGCAAAGAGTTAAATGTTGATGTTTTTGTTATTGGTGAAGATTGGGGAGATAAAGCACACAATATAGCGGTTGAAAAATATCTTAGGTCAAAAGGTGCAAAAATTATACAAGTAAGTTACAATCCTTTAACCTCTTCAACAAAAATAAAACAAAATGTTATTGCACAGTCTCATAAGGGAAAATATGCAATACATAATGTTGCGTAAAATGTTCTCTTTGAAATGAGAGAGAACAAACTATCTTCACCTGCGAAGGGTAGCTACAAGTCGTTTTTTATTTACAAAAAGTTCTAAGGCATCACTTATAGAATTACAGACCAAATCACTCTGCATAAGAGTTTGTGATGCACAACCCTCATCTCCTACTATCGCTATACCTAAGTCTGCACTTTTTAGCATAAGGGCATCATTGTTTCCATTGCCCATGGCTACACAAGATTTTTTCCCTAACTTTTTGATATAATCTTTTTTTTCTTGTGTGTGGTTTGTACTTTTTAGAACCTTTACCTTTACATCAAAACCAGAAAGTTCTTGTTTTACACTTCCAAAAGTATCAGCTGTTATGACATGGATAGTATACTTTTTACTCAAAAGAGCTAAAAGTTTTTTCACGCTCTTTTTTAAAATGCCATCCTTAGCTATTGTTCCATTATAGTCAAGAACAATATTTTTTATGACTAATTTTTTATAATTTTGTATATTTATTTCTATTGTTTTCACTGTGATAACCTTTAATCTAAATTATGCTAAACTTTAATTCGATTATATAAATTAAAACTTGCAAGGACATTATACATTATGAAAGATATAAAATTAACACAATATTCTCACGGTGCAGGCTGTGGCTGTAAAATCTCACCAAAACTACTTGATAGCATCTTAAAAACAGACAGACAAAAGATCCCTTTCCCACAACTTTTAGTTGGAAACGAAACAAAAGATGATGCTGCCGCATTTGATCTTGGAAATGGGACATCAGTTCTAAGCACTACTGACTTTTTTATGCCTATTGTAGATGATGCTTTTACATTTGGCCGCATAGCGGCTACAAACGCCATTAGCGATATTTATGCCATGGGAGGGAAACCTCTTATGGCTATTGCCATCTTTGGATGGCCTATTGATAAACTCGATGCCGATACTGCAAGAGAGGTTATAGACGGTGGTCGCAGTGTTTGTGAAGAAGCTGGTATTCCTCTTGCTGGTGGGCATAGCATCGATTCTCCTGAACCCATTTTTGGACTGGCTGTTACGGGTATTGCCGATAACAAAAACATCAAATGCAACGATACAGCTGAGGAGGATTGTCTGATTTACCTTACAAAACCTCTCGGTATTGGCATACTGACAACAGCTCAAAAACAAGGAAAAATCGAAGATGGACATATAGAGGTAGCCATCGAAGCTATGTGTACTCTTAACAAAGTAGGTCAAGAGATCTCCAAACTTGAGGGTGTAACAGCAATTACAGATGTGACTGGTTTTGGACTACTCGGTCACCTAAGTGAGATATGTGAAGGGAGCGATATTAGTGCTGTTGTTGAGTATGATAAAGTACCTACACTAGAAAATGTCAAAAAATATTTAGCTATGGGCTGTGTCCCTGGGGGAACTCGTAGAAATTTTGAGAGTTATGGTGAGAAGATCGCCCCTATGACTCCAACACAACAAGATATCCTCTGTGATGCACAGACTTCTGGTGGTCTTCTTTGTGTTGTAAGAAAAGATACAGTTGAAGAGTTTTTAGCCATCACCTCAAGTATTGGTTTAGACTTAGAACCTATCGGAAGCACTGTAAAACGCACCGAGTTTTTAGTAAAGGTCATCTAGTCTTGTCCCCTCTTTTAACTGATGACTTTCGCTCTATTGTCCTAGATGAAATACCACTCTTAGATGTTCGAGCAGAGATAGAGTTCAACAAAGGTGCATTTATAAATGCTACAAATATAGCTATTTTAAATGACAAAGAGAGAGAGCTTGTTGGTACTATGTATAAACAACAAGGTAACGCACAAGCTGTAAAGTTAGCGGAGGAATTGATACAACAAGAGGGTAAACAAGAACGAGTAGAAAAGTGGCAAGAGTATTTAACACAAAATCCTAATGCTCTACTGTACTGTTTTCGTGGAGGACAACGCTCTGGCATCTCTCAAGCTTGGTTAGCAGAAGCGGGCATAAACATCACCCGTCTCAAAGGTGGCTACAAAGCTTTTCGATCTTTTTTGATGCAAGAGAGTCTTGACATTAGTAAAACTGCTCAAACCATCATCATCGGTGGAAGAACTGGTTCAGGAAAAACACTCCTCATAGATGCGTTAGACAATGCTATTGACCTTGAGAAACTTGCCAACCATAGAGGTTCAACCTTTGGTGGTTTTGCAAAAGAGCAACCAACGCAGATAAACTTTGAAAATAACCTTGCCTACAAACTCATCCAATTTCAAAACAAAAAGTACAAAAACCTCATCATAGAACATGAGAGTCACAATATAGGCAAATCCTTTATCCCCAAACCGCTCTATGAAAATCTCATGGATGGAGAACTTGTTATACTCCAAACCCCACTTCAACAAAGAGTTGAGATTATTTTTGAGGATTATATTTTAAATTCTCTACAAGACTATACTCACAAACATCAAGAAGATGGGATCAAAGTTTGGGCAGAGATCATAAACGGTAGTCTTGATAAGATGCAAAAAAGATTGGGTGGGAAACTTTATAGAGAGTTAAAAGTAATTTTTGAAGATGCACTAGAACAACATAGCAAAGATGATAATTTAGAGGCATATAAACTACTCATTGAAAAACTCCTAGTTGAATACTACGACCCCATGTATGACTATCAGCTTGAAAAAACAACTATTCCTATTGTATTTAGAGGCAATCATTCTCAAATATTGGATTTTTTATCACTTTCCTCTAGCCACCATAATCCCAGCCAATATTATAAGTGAAATCCCTACACTTGTAGCAAAATCAGGTAAAGCATCTCCGAGCATTACACCTACAATGACAGAGAAAAAGATGTTGGTATAGCTCACTGCACCTATGATACCTGCCTTTTCAAGAGAGTATGCCTTGGTCATGAGTAGTTGTGAGAGGGTGGCGAAGAGTCCCATCCCTATGACATAAACCCACACTATTCCTTTAGGTAAAACAAACTCACCTAAGATAAAATCTAGTTCTGGCATATCTACAAAATTAGAAACCCAAAAAAGCACGACAGGACCTAGTGTCCCTATGCCCATAAACGAAAGGACAATCGCCCTTGTGTCATAATAGTTTTTTAACTCTCGGATGGAGGTGTAGGCGAGTGCCGCCCCAATGCCCGAAAATAGCCCAAGGAAATCATACTTTGAAAAGCCAAGCCCACTTGGTTGTGTGATGAACACAATCCCTACAAAACCCACAAAAACAGCTATCCATCCACTCAAACTTAATCTCTCTTTTAAAAATAAAAAAGCAAAGATAGCGGTAAATACAGGGGAGGTTTTCGACCAAGTCATCGCATCTCCAAGTGAAATATGTGCTATGTTGTAAAAAAAAGCTAGCAATGCTACAAAACCCATAAAGCCACGAAAAAAGAGTAAAAGTGGTTTCCCACCTTTACCCACCATCGGTTTTTTATAAATTGCAAAACCTACTATGGCTACGCCAAAGACATTACGAAAAAAAACAACTTCAAGAGAACTCATACTCTGCGAAGCCAGTTTAGCAAAAGCACCCATGATAGCAAAAGAAAAAGATGCAATGAGCATATATTTGACGCCATCACCTAAAGAAAACTTCATAAGTACCTATTCATCAATGTTTACACCTAGCTTTTAAGTTCAATATTATATCGTTTCTTTTACTAAATTTCCATCTGTTTACCTGTATCATTTATAATACCTTATACAAAGGGGAAAAATGGGCAATTTAATAGTATTAGGCATTTTAGGATATATATTTTACAGTATATTTAAAAGTTATAACCGTTATACACAGTATTCACAACAAGCATTTAAGGACTTCTCCGTATCTCATGATGCACTAAGAGAAAGTGATCTTGGGCTTTTTGTAGCTCTCGTTGCAAAATTGGCGAAGGCAGATGGCAAGGTAGATAAACTTGAAGCGGAGTTAGTAGGTCTGCTCTTTGATGATATTTCAAAAATATTTCCCGAGCCTCAAAAAACTAAAGATATTCTTAAAAATATTTTCAATCAAGAAAAAGATGACTTTTCAAACTTAGAGTCCACTGCACGCAGACTTGGTGATGCACTTAAAAGAGACAAACCAAAACAACAGCAGTTTATGGGATTTTTAATTCAACTTGCTTTTGTGGATGGAAATGTCTCTCAAAGTGAAGAGAATATGCTCCAAATCATTGCTGAAGCATTTGATTTTGACCCAAGCACCTATCATACTATCTTTGACCAATTTGAACAGATGATGCAAAACATCAGACCCCAAGCAACTCTTGATGACGCATATAAAATCCTTGGTGTAAACAAAACTGATGATATGAGTACCATAAAAAAAGCATATAGAAAACTGGTTAGGCAGTACCATCCCGATATTATCAAATCTCAAGAGAAGAGTGAAGCTTACATGAAAGAAGCAACAGCTAAAACCCAAGAGATCAATCAAGCGTATGAGATGATTAAAGAGCATTATAAATAGGGATTTACAAAATTAAGATATAATTATATTTATGATTACTATAAATTATAAATATATCTTTTTACTCTCCTTACTTGCTTTAAAACTCAATGCAGGTGATATGCGAGCTCTACTCTTTCACGGCAACTGTGTCACATGCCACCATGAAACCATCGCACATTCTGCTCCATCTATCACCCAAGTCAAAGAGGTCTACCAATCTGCTTTTTCAACTAAAGAACAGTTTGTTAACTATATGACGCAATGGGTTTTAAAACCAAATGCACAAAAATCTCTAATGCATCAAGCTATCAACAAATACCAACTTATGCCAGAACTAGCTTATGACTTAGATACTTTAAAAGAGATTAGTGCCTATATCTATGAAACAGACTTCAATAAACTAGATCAAAAACAAAATTCAAGAGATTATTAAGTATTTTGTAACACTAAATCATATAAAATACACTAAATTAATTTAAGGTATCTATCTATGAAACTTTCTTATCTCTTTTTATTACTCTCAATTTCACTGAGTGCTTATGAGGGTTGCGGTCTTACAAAACAAGATGCACTTTTAGAACTGAGTGGTAAGATACGCACGACAGTACAAAGTGAGATCAAGATGACAACGAGTAGCGTACGCACTGCGAGTTCAAGCCAAGAGAGTATAGAGCATAAAGTAGACACTCTCAGTAAAAACTCTACACACCTTTCTCTTGTAAAGATAACATACACCAAAAAACAGAAGACAATATGTGCAACTGTCAAAGAGATTGACCAAGTAAAAAACACAAGTGATTTACTCAATGCCGCACTACTCTTTGATGCAGCAAATCTACCAAAAAACATTGATGAAAAGATAAAAAAGCTCTCTAAATGGTTGGAAAAGCTTGATGAACTCAACTACCTTGTTCCTGAGTTTTATAAACCTACCAAAAAACAACTTCGTAAAGAAAAAGCTCTTTTAGCTCTCACAAAAAAAGAAAAAACTTTTCAAGACATCTATGACTCTTCCATAGCTAAAGCTGATGCCCTCATATTTAAAGCCTGTGATTCAACTAAAGAAGATGCCTTTGATGCACTCAATAAAAAACTTTTTGCTAACAAAACAAAAAAACAGGATAATGAGGGTATCTTTGGTAAAGCTAGTTCTTTTTTCACCTCTATCTTTAGTTCATCAAAAGATAACTCTAAGATGCTAGAGCTATTTTCTTCTCAAGTTTTTTATTCCAAAGAGAAAAAAGAGCAATGTGCTATCATCAAAAAAAGTGATCTTCTTAATGTTGCAAATACACTTAATGCAGATATTAAGAGATTTCAAATTAACGCTCTGAGTCCAAAACCAACGATAAGGTATAAAGAGATTCTCAATTATCAAGAGCATCTCAATGTAACCAAAGCGTTGTTAGAACTCTACTCTGATAAATTTACAAAATCTGATTTTAAAAGAATTACGAAACTAAAACAAGCTCTTTCGGATGAGCTTAAAGTAACTTATCCTCAGTATGTTAAGTTTGAAGTCAGTGGTGCACAAAAGATAAAGATAAAAGTAGATGATAAAAAAGTTGAGGCAAATAAAGAGATTTATCTTAAAAAAGGTGAACATACTTACACCATTGCAGCAAAAGACAAATGCCCAATAACTGATACCTTTTCCCTAGATTTATTTGATAAAGAAGATATCTCCAAAGACTTAAGCGACTACAACTACCCAACAGTTCTTTTTGTAGGTGAAAAGGATTTCCGTATAAGCATAGATGGAGAGTTGTATAAATCAAATATTGCCAACACCATAAAAAAGTGTGATGCAGAGCTTAGATGGATGGTGAAATTTGATGGACAAAATAAAAATGGTATTTTAAAACTCTCTGCAGGAGAAAAAAAGACCATAGAACTGAACTTCTTGAGTACACAAGAACTGAGTATATTTAACGATGCAAAAACAAAAAACTTTCAAGCACAATCAGGGGTGAAATTTTCAGAATCATTGACTCCCATTATGAGCAATAACCTAGTGTTTGCTCTGGAGTCAAAACCAGAACATGGTGAACTTAACCTTCATGAAAAAGGGAGTTTTACATACAAAGCTGAAAAAGGTTATGTCGGTTTAGACACATTTGAATACATCATCAAAACAGAGGATGAAACCTCAGCTCCTAAGATTGTCAACATAAAAGTAAGTGCATCAGATATACCAGCTGTGGTTGTCCCTGTAGTTGCCCCCGTGGTTGCAAAAAAAGAGGATAACCAAACCAAGGTTGAACAAACTAAGGTTGAGCATATAAAGGTTGTGCAAAAACCAAAACAAGAGGAAATATCAGTAAAAGAAAATGACGATGCAAACGAGATACGATACCAAAAGTTTAAGATTTATGTAAATTCTCAAGAACAAAATATAGAGAAACTAAAAAAACTTCAAAGTAAATATCCAAAACTCTTCAATAGACTGTTAAAAGAAAAGATGTCTGGACTTTAAGCCTATTTACGCTTAAACTACTTCTCTCAAAAAAGTCTATTTAAAACTATTTTGATAGAATTGTATATCACATTTTTAAGGAAATTTATGTATAAGTATCTAATCACCGCCATCATCATCGCACTTTTTGCAGGATGTTCCGCACCAAAACCAAAAACAGTTCCCTCTTGGTACACTACACTTCCAAAAGATTTTAACTTTATCTATGCTACTGCCTCAAATAGTGATGACTTAAAAGCTAAAAAACAAGCTATTGCAAAACTACGAAGTCAGATCAACAAAGAACTTGACGATGCCTTTATCAAACAAACTACAAAATTGGCTGTAGCATCAAATCAAGATATTAAACCCATCCTCAAAACTAATGAATATGTTGCAAATACTCTTTCTATGAGAGCTGTTAGTATAGATAAGAGGGCAGTATTTAAAGGTGAACATTTAGTTTTAGTTAAACTCTCAAGAAAAACCCTCTTTGATGCACTAAGTAGAAGTCTTAACAAGAAACTCCCTTTAAGCATCAAAGCTTTTAAAAACACCCAAGACCAAATCGCTATCAAGCGTTACATAGTCATATCTAAACTAATGAAAAATTATGTAATAATTGCCTCACTTATTCAAGCTAAGAAAGTAGCCATTGCTAATTATTCTACTTATGATGAGTTTACACACCTTAATGAACTCTTTACTGCCTATAAGAAACTCAAAAAAGATATAACGATCTCCGTATTAAGTGATGTTAATTCGAGAGGATTTACATCACCTGTAAAAAATGCACTCCGAGCTAGTGGTTTATTGCTAAGTTCACAAATGAGTTCTAAAGATGCACTTAAATTACTCATCACATCAAAAACAGACCAAACACAAAACTATAGTTTTAACCAGTCAAAATCTTTAGTAAAATTCACCACCTATGATATCAATAAAAAGCAAGTAGCTTTTAAACAGCATACTTTCATAGGTAAATCAAGAAAAAATTTTAAAGAAGCAAAACAAGAATCTGCAATCCATCTAAAAAGCAAAATAAGAAAAGTGGGTATATTTCACTTTTTAGGACTCGAAAAATAGTAGAAATAAAAGTTAATAAATATTATTTAAGATTAAACTAGTATAATTACCGTAACTTAAATTCAAGGAGAATATATGATTAAATCATTAACAACAATGGCACTAGCTGGTCTAGTAGCTGCAACAATTACAGGATGTGGTGGTACAGCTCCAGCTCCAGCTTCTGAACCAGATTTCAGATGTAAACAAGAAAATGTTCTTGCGCCAAAGTGGACTTGTGTACCGATGGTTGATGGTGCTTACGCTGGTGTAGGTGTAGCTAAAAAATCGGCTGCTGGTATGGGTCACATGAGAAGAATCGCTCTTGCTAATGGTCGCTCTGACTTAGCTCAGCAAATCAAATCTCAAGTAAAAGACAAAGTTGAAACTTTTACCCGCACAACTGGTGTAGGTGATGCTGAGACTGTTGACACTGTAAATACTGCCGTTTCTAAACAAATTGCAAAAGTTGATTTACAAGGTTCAAAAGGTATTGATGTTTGGACTGCTCCTTCAGGAGACTTATATATGTTAGTTACAGTTCCAGAAGCTGCTGTTAACGGCACTGTTAAAAATGCTGTAAAAACTAGCTTT
>Ga0256829_1001790_pt1 | contig 16937 bp, 15 predicted proteins | sample 131447metaG_FD_185979 | JGI IMG/M metagenome (GOLD analysis project Ga0256829, IMG submission 185979) | Hydrothermal vent microbial communities from Lau Basin, Pacific Ocean - 131-447 | ecosystem: Environmental > Aquatic > Marine > Hydrothermal vents | place: Pacific Ocean: Lau Basin | collected...
CATCGGAATGCAGGTGGGTAAAACGATAAAGTTGATCGGCTGATAGTTTTTTGACCATAAGTAGTAGCGTTCCAAAATAAAAAACGGGCATCACTGCCCGTTAGTAAAAAAATGAGTACTTTGCATAAGTGGCATATCTCCGTCTCATGCAAAGCTTTCGTAGTTTTAAATTAAAAGTCTTCTCTAGGAGGATTGGCTCGCACATGATGGAAGGTTAAATCTGCCCCTTCATACTGCTCTTCATCACTCATTCTCAATGGCATAAACTGGTTCACCAACTTGTACACCAACCAGCCACCCATGACGGCAATCAATAATCCTAACGCCGCCCCAACGACTTGTGACATCAAAGAGACACCGCCTAAACCACCTAATGACTTTAATCCAAAGATCCCCGCAGCAATTGCGCCCCAAAGACCACATAAACCATGCAAAGGCCATACGCCCAATACATCATCAATTTTCATTCGTTGCTGTGTCCAAACAAAGGTTTTGACAAACAAAGCCCCTGCAACCGCACCAATGATCAAAGCCCCGAGCGGGTTCACCACATCCGAACCTGCACAGATAGCGACTAATCCCGCCAAAGGCCCATTGTGGACAAAACCAGGATCTTTATCACCGACAAAAGTCGCCGCCAAAATACCGCCGACCATCGCCATTAAAGAGTTCATGGCGACCAATCCTTGAATCCCCCCAATGGTTTGAGCAGACATCACATTAAAACCAAACCAACCAACGGCTAGAATCCAAGAACCCAACGCCAAGAAAGGAATACTGGAAGGTGGATGATTGGCCTTAATTCGCCCATCTTTTGTATAGCGACCATGGCGAGCACCAATCACCAAAATGGCCATTAAAGCAATCCAACCGCCCATGCCATGCACGACCAAAGAGCCAGCAAAGTCATGAAACCCTGCACCAAAGGTGGCGGTCAACCAATCTTGAAAACCAAAATTGCCGTTCCAGATAATTCCTTCATACAAAGGATATACAAACGCAACGGTTAAAAAAGTGGCCATTAAAACAGGATAGAATCTTGCTCTTTCCGCAATCCCTCCTGAAACAATCGCAGGAATCGCAGCGGCAAAGGTCATTAAGAAAAAGAATTTCACCAACTCATAACCAGACTTTTCGGTCATCGCCTTCATCAAGCTGCCATCAATATTTAAGCCAAGAAAGACACCATAAGCGATACCATAACCGATAAAGAAATAAGCCACCGTGGACACCCCTAAATCGGTCATGATTTTGACCAAAGCATTGACCTGATTTTTATGCTGCACCGTGCCCACTTCCAAAAAAGCAAACCCAGCATGCATAAAGAGCACTAAAATAGCCCCCAATAAAATAAATAAAACATCTAAACTATCGACCAAATGTTCCATCTTCGTCATCCCTTTATAAAAAATTCCCGCCTATTTTAACAAACTCCATGCTCACGATTAACACTTTTACCCCACTCACGCCTTTGCATCATCCACTTTTTGAAGAAGCTAAAGTTAAGGTCTGGATGAAACGGGATGACCTCACGCATCCTGAGATTCAAGGCAATAAATGGCGCAAACTCCGCCCACATCTCGACTTACTGAAACAGAAAGAATATCACGGCATCGTCACCTTTGGCGGTGCCTACTCCAATCACATTGCTGCCACTGCCGCAGCGGGGCATCATTTTGGTTTTCCAACGATTGGCTATATCCGAGGGGATGAATTGGCACAAAGACCTGAAAAGTGGAGCCACACCTTACAACAAGCACAAGCCCACGGGATGCAGCTCAAATTTATTGACCGTCAAACCTATCGCCAACGCCATGATGAAAGCTTTCTGAAAAAACTCCAGCAACAACACCCGCACTGGCTCATTTTGCCCGAAGGAGGCAGCAATCCCCTTGCCGTCACTGGCATGACAGAAGTGATGACGCAACTTGAGGAACAATGTCTAGACTGGACGCACCTCTACACTGCTGTTGGCACGGGTGCCAGTTTTGCAGGTCTGATTCGAGCAAACGAAGCAAACAAAGCCCATGCGGAAAAAAGCACAAACCCTCCAGAAATTTCTCAAAATCCCCAGTCCTGCTGCCAGATTCACGGCATTGCGGTACTGAATGAAGCTGAATATCTACTGCCTCAAATTGAAAATTGGATTGGCCAGCCCACAAAACAGACCACTTGGCAACTGCATACAAATGGGGCTTGTGGTGGCTATGGTAAAACCACAGCCGAACTTTTAGAGACGCAGCAGAGGTTTGAGCAGGCATTTCAAATCCCACTTGATCCCATTTACACCGCTAAAATGGTGCATGCCTTTTTGCAACACCTGAAAGCACAACAAATCCCTGCAAACAGTCGTGTCATTCTGTATCATTCGGGGGGACTACAAGGAAGAAGGAAAACCCATGCCCTCATCACTGAGTAAATTCAAACAACTAATACAATACCTATTCCCCCTATTATTGGTTGGCTGGGGACTGTTTGCCATCACCCCCAAAGAGTATGAATACCCCACTTTAATTGTTTTCTTAGCCTTCCCTTCCTTTGTCTTCGTGGCTGTCCTCTTTGGGTTAATCAATGAACTCATTGACGAACCTAATCGACACCCCATTTTAGCCACGCTCACCACCGCAGCTGCATTAGGTGGTTTTATCTATGCCTATCTGCTTTGGGGGCATGCCGCTGTGGAAGTCTATGGTATTTTTATGTCACTGATTGTGTTTGGCTTTGGCATAGGCGCTTTAAAGCAAGCGGTTTTTCCAGGCAGAACAGACGGGTGCTTAATCACCTTTTCATTTTTAGGTGCGATAATTCTGATTCCCACCTCTGTACTCATTCTGCTTTACAGCTTGTCAGGCTTGGGGATTCTATAAGTGAGATTCTATAAGTGAAAGATCAAGGCAAAAAAAAGCCCCGCTCGACTTATCGAACGGGGCAAAATTATCTCTAAACAGAAATAATCAGAGGAGGATACTCATGAAGAAACATGAATGGCTATATAATATTAGCATTTCATAATATTGTCAAATAAAAATTGATTTCAATCATGGAGTAAGTATTGAGAAAGGGCTACTTTCACTTTCACACTTTCCGCCAAGTCGTTCCCTCTGGCGTATCCAATAGCTCAATGCCTTGAGCCTGCAACTGGTCTCGAATCTCATCTGAGCGCTGGAAATTCTTTTCCGCTCTGGCTTGCTTCCGTTCTTCAATCAAAGCTTCAATTGCTTCAGGAGTCAACTCTGAATCAGACGGTTGGTTTTGGAAAAAACTTTCTGCTGATTCCGTCAGCAACCCTAAGCGGTTTGCCAGCTGTTGCAATAACCCCGCCAATTCAGGCGAAGCCGTCTTATTTACCTCTTTGGCCAGTTCAAACAGCACCGCCAAAGCTTGCGGTGTATTGAAGTCATCGTTCATTGCCGCCACAAAGTCCGTTTCATAGGCTGAATTTTCAGCAGGTTCTGCCACGGTTTTCCCTTCTAGTGCAGAGTACAAACGATTCACCGACGCTTTCGCACTCTCCAAATTCTCTTCAGAGTAGTTCACAGGGCTACGATAGTGGCTGGCCAACAAGAAATAACGAATCACTTCAGGATGATACTGTTTCAACACTTCTCGAATGGTAAAAAAGTTGCCCAACGACTTAGACATCTTTTCATCATCAATGCGTACAAAGCCCACATGCATCCAAGTATTCACATAATGCTCACCTGTGGCACACTCCGCTTGAGCAATCTCATTTTCATGGTGAGGAAAGGTTAAATCCATCCCACCGCCATGTATGTCAAAGTGATTACCTAGGCATTTAGTTGACATGGCTGAACACTCAATATGCCAACCAGGTCGTCCCGCCCCCCAAGGCGATTGCCAAGCGGGTTCTTGTGGTTTAGAGGCCTTCCACAATACAAAATCCAAGGGGTCTTTTTTAGCGGTATTGACCTCAACCCGAGCGCCAGATGCTAAGTCCTCAATATTTTTGCCTGAAAGTCGCCCATAATCAGGATCTGCCTTCACATGAAAATAGACATCCCCGTTTTCTGCAGGATAAGCACACCCCTTTTCGACCAACGCCTGAATCATCTGCTCAATATCAGCCATATGCTCTGTGGCTCTTGGCTCCATATCGGGTCGCAGCACATTCAACGCCTGCTCATCTTCATGCATCGCATCAATAAAACGGGCGGTCAAACTCTGAATACTTTCACCATTCTCCACGGCACGATTGATGATTTTGTCATCAATATCAGTGATATTGCGCACATAGGTCACCTCATAACCCAAGGCTCGCAGATGACGAGCCACCGTATCAAACACCACCATCACCCGTGCATGTCCAATATGGCAATAGTCATAGACCGTCACCCCGCAGACATAGATGCCCACTTTTTTAGGATGAATCGGCTTAAATAACTCTTTTTGACGACTTTCCGTATTGTAAATGGTCAAATCCTGCATTATTTCTGCTCCCAAGTATCTCGCAAAGCCACGGTACGATTAAACACCAGCGGCGTTTTTTCCATCGAACGGTTATCACGACAGAAGTAACCTTCTCGTTCAAACTGGTACGCTTTTTCTGCCTCTGAGTGCTGCATATTCTGCTCCACAAAGCCGTGCTTCACCACCAAAGATTCAGGATTGATCACCGCTTTGAAATCTTCCTCTTTTGCAGGGTTCGGTACGGTAAAGAGACGATCATAAAGCCTAAACTCCGCAGGCAAAGCTGTTGACGCTTCGACCCAGTGAATCACCCCTTTCACCTTACGGCCATCGGCTGGATTTTTGCCCAGTGTTTCTGGATCATAAGTACAGTAGATGGTGGTGATTTCGCCGTTTTCATCTTTTTCCACTCGCTCCGCCTTAATCACATAAGCATTGCGCAATCGTACCTCTTTGCCCAGCACCAATCGCTTGTACTTTTTATTCGCCTCTTCACGGAAATCGGCACGGTCGATATAGACTTCTCGCCCAAAGAAAATCTCCCGCTTGCCCATCTCCTCTTTTTGCGGATGCACGGGCGCAAGAATCAACTCTTTTTCCCCTTCTGGATAGTTTTCAATTACCAGCTTCACAGGGTCAAGAACTGCCATGGTTCTTGGGGCGTGTACATTTAAATCATCACGGATACTGGCTTCCAAAATCGACATAGAGGTCATGCTATCCACTTTTGAAATCCCAATCCGTTCTGCAAAATCTCGAATCGAGGCAGGGGTATAGCCACGGCGACGAATCCCCGAAATAGTCGGCATCCTCGGGTCATCCCAGCCTTCCACTAAGCCCTCTTCGACCAGCTGCAACAGCTTGCGTTTCGACATCACCGTATATTCAAGATTCAATCGAGAGAACTCATACTGATAAGGGCGTTTCTCTTTAAAGTCATCCAAATTATCCAACACCCAATCATACAAGCGGCGATTATCTTGGAACTCCAGCGTACATAAAGAGTGGGTAATCCCCTCAATGGCATCGGAAATCGGGTGGGCAAAATCGTACATAGGATAGATGCACCACTTATCCCCTGTCTGGTGGTGCGTCTGGAAACGAATGCGATAGAGTGCAGGATCTCGCAGACACATAAAAGAAGAGGCCATATCAATCTTCGCCCGCAAAACACACTCACCCTCTTTAAATTCCCCGTTTTTCATCTTTTCAAACAGGGCGAGATTCTCTTCAACCGAAGTGTCCCGATAAGGGCTCGGCTTGCCAGGCTCCGTCAATGTGCCACGATATTCACGGGTCTGTTCTGCATCCAAAAAGCAGACATAAGCCAAGCCTTTTTGAATCAGCTCCACCGCATAACGATAAAACGCATCAAAATAGTCCGAGGTATAATGTGCATCCCCAAACCACTCAAAGCCGAGCCATCGCACATCTCGTTCAATCGCTCGCACATACTCCACGCTCTCTTTCTCAGGGTTGGTGTCATCAAACCGCAGGTTGCACAAACCTTGATAATCTTCCGCCAAACCAAAATTCAAACAGATCGATTTGGCATGCCCAATATGCAAATAGCCATTCGGCTCAGGCGGGAAACGGGTATGCACCGTCTCATACTTACCACTCGCCAAATCTGCCTCGATAATGTTACGAATAAAGTTTGTCGGTTTGGTTTCAACCTCAGTAGACATAGGGACTCTCTCAATCAAAAATAGAAAACGGAAATTATACCTGAAATTCGCCTCAGGATTTTGCGTCGCTCTCTATCAAAAGTGCTAAAATTCAATTTTTCATTTGGAGTAATTGTCATGATTCGTCGTACTTTCCTAACCCTTGTTTCCACTCTTTTTTTCAGCCTAAGCCTTGCCGCCTGTGCCGAGAGTGATCAACCCAAGTCAAATCACCCACAAGTCCTCCTTGAAACCAACTATGGCAATATCATTGTCGAACTCTATCCTGAAAAAGCCCCAGAAACGGTGAAGAACTTCCTACGATATGTTAATGAAGGCTTCTATAACGGCACCATCTTTCACCGTGTCATTTCAGACTTCATGATTCAAGGTGGTGGCTATACCCAAGATATGCAGAAAAAAATCACCCACGCCCCCATTCAAAATGAAGCCGACAACGGCTTACGAAACCGCATTGGCACCATCGCCATGGCACGCACCAGCGACCCTCATTCCGCCACCGCCCAATTTTTTATCAATGTCGCCAACAACACCTTCTTGGATTTTCGAGAAAAGACCCCAAGAGCTTATGGTTACGCTGTCTTTGGTCGAGTGATTAAAGGCATGAAAGTGGTCAATAAAATTCGACAAGTCAAAACAGGCTACAAAAACGGCATGAAAGATGTCCCAGAAAAACCTGTGATCATTATTAAAGCGACACAAATTAAATAGGAGAAAATTCGAATGGCACAAGTGACTTTTAAAACCAATAAAGGCGATATCACCATTGAAGTGGATAAAGAGCACGCACCGATTGGCGCTGAAAACTTTCTTCACTATGCAAGAGATGGCTTTTATAACGGCACCCTTTTCCACCGTGTGATTCCAAACTTCATGGTACAAGGTGGCGGTATGACTGAAGGAATGCAAGACAAACCTGCGGGCGAGCCGATTGAAAATGAAGCCGATAATGGATTGAAAAATGTCCGTGGTTCCGTCTCATACGCCCGCACCATGGTTCCCCACTCCGCCACCACCCAGTTCTTTATCAATTTGGTAGACAACGACTTCCTTGACCACAAATCCAAAGACATGCACGGCTGGGGCTATGCCGTATTTGGGAAAGTGGTTGACGGCATGGATATCGTGGATGAAATCGCCAAAGTCGAAACCACCAGTCGCATGGGACACCAAGATGTGCCTGTGGAAGATGTCATCATTGAAGACACGATTGTTAAAGACGACGAATAACCCCCTACCCAACAAAGTTCAAAAGAGAAGCTCCTCTTTCAGTTATCTACAAGGGATGAAGTGCGAGCTTAAGGCTTGCCTGCGGGAAAGTTGTAGAAGCCGTTAGCGAAATAGGCGGTTAAGCAAGCCAATGTTTGAGCGAAGCGAGTTTTGGCTTGCCAGCCTATGAGCTTTACGGATTCACAGCTTGGAGCAACCAAGCCTTAAGCTCGTACTTCATCCCTTTCTAGGTTCAATCACTTATGAATACACTCTGCATCGCTGATGTCCATCTCCAACCTGATCCACAGCACCCTATCAACCAAGCTTTTCGAGCTTTTTTGCAAAAAGAAGCTCGTCAAGCCGAAGCTCTGTATATTTTGGGGGATCTATTCGAAATGTGGGTGGGAGATGATATAGGCTTGCAGACCTACGCCTCCGAAATTACCGCCATTCGCCAACTCACCGATAGCGGCACAGCTGTTTTTATTCAGTTTGGCAATCGAGATTTTTTAATGCGAAAAGCCTTTTGGCAAGCCACAGGAGCGGTCTATTTAAAACAGCCAAAGGTCATTGAAATCTACCAACAGGACTATCTCATGCTACATGGCGATAGCCTCTGTACAGAGGATAAAGCATATCAAAGAATGCGCTTGCTATTGAGAAACCCACTGGTCACTTGGGCATTTTTAAAACTGCCCCCTCACAAACGCCAAGCAATTGGTGAAAAGATGCGAGCAAACTCCCAAAAATACAATCTCAATAAAGCCGAAAACATTATGGATGTCTCAGCAGAGGCTGTACAAAAACTACTGAAGAAATATCCGAAAGTCACAGGCATTATCCACGGACATACCCATCGACCCGCAGACCATCAGCACTCTGTACAAGATAAAACCTACCACCGCTGGGTACTCGGGGATTGGCGGGTGAAACCAGATGAACAAAAACAAACAGTCCACATGCAAATGCTCAAACTTCAACCCAATGAATTTCCTAAATTGCAAACTTGGCAATTTGAGTCCCTAAAATGACAAAATCCCCAGTCCCGCTTGCTCAAAGCCACATCGGGACTGGGGATTTTAAGAAAATTGGCAGAAATTCGCCTATTTTTGCTTATTTTTGGGTGCGTTGGCGGAAGGCTTCATAGAGAACGACACCTGTGGCAACGGAGACATTTAAGCTTTCGACTGAACCGACCATAGGGATGGCTGCAAGATGGTCGCAGGCTTCACGGGTGAGCTTTCTCAATCCTGTACCTTCTGCACCCATGACAATCCCAACTGCACCTTGATAGTCCATCTGGTAAATGGTCTGCTGCGTTTCACCAGCCAGCCCAATCATCCACATGCCCTCTTTCTTTAAAGTTTCCAAGGTACGCACCAGATTATTCACGACCACCAGTTTCACCGTTTCAGCTGCACCAGAGGCGACCTTTCTCACCGTGGCATTCACGCCCACTGAGTTGTGTTTAGGAATGATCACCGCATCGACACCCACCGCATCGGCGGTACGCAGAATCGCACCGAGGTTATGGGGATCTTGCACTTCATCCAAAAACAGAAACAGCGGTTGATCCGCTTGAGCCAAAATATCAGGCAAGGCTTTTTCAGTCAAATCGGGACGATGTGCCACCTGTGCAGCCACCCCTTGGTGATTGCCTTCTAGCTTATTGAAAAAGGATTTCGGTTCAAATTGAACCGCCAAGCCTGCTGCTTTGGCGGCATCGACTAACGCTTGCTGACGGGCATTCAGTTTACCCTTAATCACCGTCAATACATAGATAAGGTGTGGAGACTGTTTTATAAACTTCTCCACAGCATGCACGCCATAGATCAGCTCTTGACCTTTATTAGCGGTCTTGTTGGCAGTCTTTCGCTTGTCGCTCATCCTTTCTTACCACGGCTGGCTGGCTTTTTGCCTCCACGACTGCCACCTTTGCGTTTTCCACGATAGTAACGCTTTTTCTTTTTCGGTTTAGCTTCTTCGCTCGGTGCTTCGGAAACTTCTTGACTCTCCTCTGCCGCTTCCACGACTTCCTCTGCACTCTCTTCAGAAACAGATAAGTCAGCAATAAACCGCAAATCGACTTTACGATCTTCTAGATTGACCTGTGCCACCTGTACTTTCAGGCGATCTCCTAAACGGTAAGTTTTACCAGTGCGCTCGCCTTTAAGTTGGTGTCTGGCTCGGTCAAAGTGGAAGTAGTCATCGCCTAGCTCGGTAATATGCACCAAGCCTTCGACATACAAAGGTTGTAATTCAACAAACAGACCAAAGTTGGTCGCTGCCGTCACCACTGCTTCATACTCTTCACCCAAACGGTGAGAAAGGAATTCACACTTCAAGAAGGTGGTGACATCACGGGTCGCTTCATCTGCACGACGCTCCGTTGAGGAACAATGTACCCCAAAGGCTTCCATATCCTTATCGGTATAGGCAAACCCTTCTGCCCCTTTCTTCAACCAAGCATGGCGTACACCACGGTGAATCAGCAAATCAGGATAACGACGAATCGGTGAAGTGTAATGGGTATAAAGCTCATAGTTCAGACCAAAGTGGCCTTTATTATCAGGCGAATAGACCGCTTGATTCATCGAGCGCAATAGCACGGTATTCACCAGATGCTCGTGAGGCTGCCCTTCAACCGCTTTAGCCACCGCAGCAAAATCATGTGGTGTCGGACTCTCGCCTCCACCCAATTCAATCCCAAAATCTTTTAAGAAGGTGCGTAAGCTTTCAATTTTTTCTGGTGTAGGCGGCTCATGCACACGGTAAAGCATCGGAATCTTATGCCACTTCAGGTAACGAGCCGTGGCGACATTCGCCATCAACATACACTCTTCAATCAGCTTGTGAGCGTCATTGCGTTTGACTTCAACAATCTCTTTAATCTTACGATCATCATCAAACACAATACGGGTTTCAACTGTATCAAACTCCAAAGCCCCTCGCGCTTCTCTTGCTTTCTGCAACACTTTATAAAGGGCATAGAGTTCATCCAAATCTGACTTAAACTCACCAAACTCATTGAGGTATTCACTCTCTTCATTGGTTAGCATGTCATAGACTTGATCATAAGTCAGACGGGCTTTAGACTTCATCACCGCTTGGTAAAATTGGCTGCGCTCCAGTTTACCTTCTGCATCAATATACATATCGCAGACCATACAGAGACGATCCACTTTTGGATTCAAAGAACACAAGCCATTTGACAATTTTTCAGGTAACATCGGCACCACTTGCTGTGGGAAATAGACCGAATTACCTCGCTCATACGCATCCTTATCCAAGGCTGAACCTGGCTTCACATAGTGGGATACATCCGCAATCGCCACCACCAAACGCCAGCCACCCGACTTCCGTGGTTTGGCATAGACAGCATCATCGAAATCTTTAGAATCAGCCCCATCAATGGTCACCAAATTCAAGTTACGAATATCTTTTCGTCCTTCAAAATCGGCTTCCTGAATCTCATCTGGAATCGCATCCAGCTCTTCCAATGCCTCTTTCGACCACTCATGTGGAATTTTGAACATATGCAAAGCAGATTCAATTTCCATTCCTGGGTCGAGGTAGTTCCCCAGCACCTTCTTTATCTGTCCGACAGGACCTGAGCGAGCAGAAGGCTGGTGTAAAATCTCTACCAACACCACCTGCCCTTCTTCAGCGCCATGAATACCATCTTGAGGGATAAAAACATCTTGGGTAATACGATTATTTTCAGGACGCACCCAAGCCATACCATCTTCAAAGGACAAACGGCCAATTAACTCTTTATTTGCCCGTTCAATAATCTCGACAATGCTACCCTCTGGACGACCACGACGATCTTCACCGATAATGGAGGCAAGCACTTTATCGCCATTTAAAACTTTGCGCATCTCCCGTTCAGACAAGAATAGATCCTTTGTCTCTTTGACTTCAGGAATTAAAAAGCCAAATCCATCAGGATGGCCGAGCACGGTTCCTTTAATCAAATCCATTTTTAAAATCGGACCATAAGCACCACGGCGATTTTGCATCAATTGCCCATCTCGCACCATAGCACGCAGACGACGACTCAACCCTTCAAGACGATCTTCATCATCAATGCCTAATGCTTCTGCAATCTCTTTAAATTTTAGGGGGCGTTTTTGCTTTTCTAAGAACTCGAGAATCGCTTCTCGGCTGGGGACAGGGTTTTCATATTTTTCCGCTTCTCTATCAGCATGCGGATCGACAATTTGGGTTGTGTTTTCTGTTGTATCAGTCACTCTTTTTCTATCTTCATCTTATCAGCGGCTTCATTCAGGCGGAGACGCAATCTCTTTGATGACACTGCGTTGAAAGTTACCCTTTGGTAACCACTGGTTTACTTTTGTTTAAAAGATACTGCTTCTCTATTCATGTCACTGAGAAGCGATCTAAACAATACTCACTACTTTCTCCGGAGCTACTGCTAGAATCTTTTAAACGGTCAAACTTGATACTATCAGTATCAACAGTCCTGCATTATAGAGACAACAATCTATAATTCAATGATTTAAGGAAAATTAAAGTGCTTTTTGCAACAAGTTGTGATTCTGCACAATATGTTCCAACAACCCTTCAGAAGCCTGCTGAACCAAATCAAATACATGTTCGAAACCTTGAGGGCCGCCATAATAGGGATCTGGCACTTCCCTCTCTTCCACTTCAGGGGCATAATCCAAAAACATCTGAATTTTGTCATGATGCTCTGGCAAGGCCATCTCCATTAAATTTTGATAGTTTGCCTCGTCCATCGCCAAAATATAATCAAACTCATACAAATCGCCAAAATCAACCTTACGAGCCCGTAAGTCCGTCATCTCAATTCCACGGTTTTTTGCCACCTGCATAGAACGACGATCAGGCATCTCACCCACATGATACGCATGCGTCCCTGCCGAATCGATCTCAATCAAATCCTCCAACCCCCGCTCACGCACCAAGTTCCGAAACACCGCATGTGCCGTAGGAGAGCGGCAAATATTACCCATACAGATAAAAAGGACTTTTATTTTTTGACTTTCTTTCATCATGAAGTTTCCTTAGAAAATTTGCGAGACAGGATGCTTAACTAAAGTGCAAAATAACAAAAAACCCCCGTTTGAACAAGCCAAACGAGGGTTTAAAATATGGTGCGCCTGAAGGGAGTCGAACCCCTAACCGCTCGGTTCGTAGCCGAGTACTCTATCCAGTTGAGCTACAGGCGCTTTTTGAATGAGGCGTATTCTAGAGATTACGCTTCGTGATGTCAAGAAAGATTTTCTCTTTTTTACCATCAGTTTTTTTCAAATTCGAAATGGCGGAGACGGAGGGATTCGAACCCTCGATGGAGCTACAAACCCCATACTCCCTTAGCAGGGGAGCGCCTTCAGCCTCTCGGCCACGTCTCCAATTTCGAGATGCGTATAATACAGATTTGGAAAATGATTGTAAAGAAAAATTCACTCACTTTTTTTACCCCGTCTGCAATGCGGACAGCTTCAATGCACTTGCAACCTGCCCCTCATCTTCAATTTGATAAATAAACAATTTCGTCTGCCGACTATCTTCCAACTCCCAAATCTCGGTTGGCTTCACATCAGGGACGGCAAAGCTATTCGTCACAAAAATCGCACCGGATTGCATCTCAGTGATGACTTTATGCCATAACTTGGGCATGGGTTCAGGTGACAAGAAAGCATAAACCAAATTATATTGTGACAAATCCGCTTTCCATAAACTCATCCAATAGATCTCCCCCCCTTTAAGAGTGGTCAGGATTTTAGACAACAAATAAGGCAAAGGTGCCGTTTCTACTCCATCTGCTCGTTCAACATTCGGCAGCTGCGACATAAAAGCCACGGTTCCGCCCAACCCACTTCCCAAATCTAGAAAACGCACCTCCTGGTATTTTTCCGCCAAGGTTTTTAATGCCTCTCTTGTGGTGTCGTTAGACAAATAGAGCGGCACCCGCTCTTTACTGGCATTAAAAAACACCAAATAGAGTAACAGAAACCCAACTAATGCCCAGATACCCCCTAATTGGAAAGAAATCCCCAGATACAATCCAACGGGCAAGAAAAATTGAATCCAACGCCACCAGCAAGGCAACCCAAGTTTACAACTTAGCACCGCTGCTAACAGACCTTGAAGCCCAACCAATAACCACAAAGGGTAAGGTGGCGCGATCCAATAATGCACAACCCAGACTCCGATAGCGAGGATGCCAAGTACAAAGAACTGAATCAATAAGGCCAATACGATTTTGGGTAACCGACTTAAAACGCTTTTTCTCACACCCCATTCCCTTCTTATTCCATACTTATGCGCAACTATTGAGCATTTACGCACCAACTCAGAACAACAAAACATGTAAAAATGACAAAAACAACACTAACCATTTGATAAATAAAATATTATTCAACTTGGCACAACTCAAGCTTTAACATAACTGCTTTTCTTTTATCAATAATCAGAGGTTAGTATGAAACTAGTTGTAGCAATTATCAAACCTTTTAAGCTAGACGATGTGCGGGAAGCCCTGCATGAAGCTGGCATAGATGGAATGACCGTGACTGAAGCCAAAGGTTTTGGTCGTCAAAAGGGGCACACCGAAATCTATCGTGGTGCAGAGTACGCCATTGAATTCCTACCTAAGTTAAGACTGGAAGTCGCCATTCCAGAAGAAAAGGTAGAGTCTGCAGTTGAAGCCATTGGTTCCGCTGCGCGCACAGGCAAAATCGGGGATGGCAAAATTTTTGTCATGCCTTTGGAAAATGCCATTCGAATTCGTACAGAAGAAAGTGGCGAAATCGCACTTTAAAATTAAGAGGATACAAAAAGATGGAAAACTTTTTACAATTAAGTTATGCCCTAGATACCTTCTACTTCCTAGTATCAGGCGCATTGGTCATGTGGATGGCGGCTGGTTTCGCCATGCTGGAAGCGGGCTTGGTTCGTGCCAAAAACACCACTGAAATCCTAGCAAAAAATGTTGGGCTTTTTGCTATCTCATGTGTCATGTATATGCTGGTCGGTTACAACATTATGTATGGTGACTCTGCCAGTGGCGTAATTCCAAGCATTAGCTTCCTACTTGGTGGCGACAACACAGTTGAGTCTGTATTAGCTGGTGGTGATGATGCACCTTATTACTCCAACCTTTCTGACTTCTTCTTCCAAGTCGTCTTCGTTGCCACTGCCATGTCTGTGGTATCTGGTGCGGTTGCTGAACGAATGAAGTTGATGTCCTTCTTCGCTTTTGCTGTCGTGATGACAGCCATCATCTATCCTGTTGAAGGCTTCTGGAAATGGGGTGGCGGCTGGTTAGATCAGCTTGGCTTCTTAGACTTCGCGGGTTCTGGTATCGTACACATGACGGGTGCAGCGGCTGCATTGGCAGGTGTTTTACTTCTTGGTGCGCGTAAAGGCAAATATGGACCAAACGGTGAAGTTCGCCCAATCCCAGGTGCCAACCTTCCTTTAGCCACTCTAGGGACTTTTATCCTATGGTTAGGCTGGTTCGGATTCAACGGTGGTTCTGAGCTAAAAATCTCAAACATCGAAGAAGCGAATGCAGTTGCGATGGTATTCGTCAACACCAACATGGCCGCTGCAGGTGGTGTGATCGGTGCATTGATCATCTCTAAAATCCTATTCGGAAAAGTGGACTTGACCATGATTCTTAACGGTGCTTTGGCTGGCTTAGTTGCGATCACTGCTGAACCTTTAACGCCAACTCCACTAGAAGCGACCCTAATTGGTTTTGCAGCAGGTATCATCGTGGTTTACTCCATTCTACTGATGGACAAACTTAAAATTGACGATCCAGTCGGTGCCATCTCTGTTCACGGTGTTGTCGGGATCTTCGGTTTGATTGCTGTCACCTTCACCAACCCAGATGCCACTATCACAGCTCAGTTGATTGGTATCGCAGCTATCTTTGCTTGGGTATTCATTGCCAGCTACATCACTTGGCTGATTATCAAAGTGATTATGGGCATCCGAGTCTCTGAAGAAGAAGAGTACGAAGGTGTGGATATTGGTGAATGTGGTCTAGAAGCTTATCCAGAATTTACAAAATAAGCGATTCACCATAACACCTTAAAAGAAGCCCCGCCATAGTGCGGGGTTTTTTATTGCCCTTTGCCCTAGTGAAGGGTCAATTAAAAATCAGCTCTGCCCCAGATTCCTCATCTTATATAGAAAAGAGAGCCAACGCATTTTTAAACTTGGTTGAGCTACCACTGGATGTTTAAACTGCAAAACAACAGGCAGCCGATTCGATTGATAAAGGGGATGATGATACCAATCCATCAGCTCTTCATAGTCGATACCAGAATCAATCGCAATCAACTGCCACGGCAGGGAAACCTTTCCACCTTTGACCTCTGGACCTGCAGGAAAGACCTCAATCGAATATTTCGCTTCCAACTCAACGGTTTTCGTCTCACCATTTGGCATCCAAATGCGGATAATCTCTCCCACCTCCAATTCAGAGCCATATAACTCAAACAGATATTTGGCCTCCAAAGTCGTTACTGGCATCTCCGTCACTGGTGGCCCTTCTGGCAAATGAAATTGACGCACACCGATCCCGCATCCACCTCCACAACAACTCACCGACTTCTCCCATTTTTGCATTTTTGAAAATTGAGGCGTAAGATATAGCTGAGAGCTTTGCACGAGATGGGTTCACGGATAAAAAAGGCTAAAATTTCCCGACTCTTCGTTGAAAAAACTTGGAAATAGCTAGCTATTCCCTGCGTTTTCCGCCTCGATTCGAAAAATTTTATCTCTTTTTTCTCTCGCGCCCTACTCATGCAAAGCTCTCAAGTTGAAACAACGCCTTATTGACCTCAGGAGGTGCATCATGGCTATTGAAACCTTCCCCCCCATTTCGCCAAATTATAACAGTGGACTTTCGCCTGTTTCACAGAGTTTAGCTTCTGGGCAACGCATTAACCAAACGGCAGATGATCCTGCGGGTCAAGCGGTGGTGACAGCACTCACCACTCAGGTCAATCAGCAAGATGCGGCTACCCAAAATGCACTCCAAGGGGTCAATGCAATCCAGATTGCCGATGGAGCAAGCGAAGGCATCAATACCCACCTTCAACGCCTCAATGAATTGGCCATTCAATCTCAAAACGGTACTTTAAACCCTGCTGACCGCCAAGCTTTAAATGCCGAGTTTCAAACCACCTTAAAAAGTATTGACCAGATTGCACAAACCACCAACTACAATGGTATCAACCTGCTTGATAACCAAAACCCTAGCTTAAATATCAACTTAGGTGAAGGAAGCAGCACCATCAATCTCCCTGACTTTACTTCATCAGGACTGGGGATTTCAGGCTTGGATGTATCCAATCCTGCAAATGCGGCCAATGCATTACAAACTTTGAGCCAGTCGTTGGATCAATTTAGTCAAGCTCGGGGACAGTTTGGTGCGCAACAGAATGGACTCACCAGTGCCATTGATAATCTCGCCACGCAAAATCTCAATACCCTCGCTTCTCGCAGTCAAATCAATGATACCGACTTTGCTAGGGCCTTTGCCGAACAGAGCCGTCAACAACTACTTGAGCAAGCCAATGTGGCATTGCAGGCACAAAGCAA
>Ga0256829_1001791_pt1 | contig 16936 bp, 17 predicted proteins | sample 131447metaG_FD_185979 | JGI IMG/M metagenome (GOLD analysis project Ga0256829, IMG submission 185979) | Hydrothermal vent microbial communities from Lau Basin, Pacific Ocean - 131-447 | ecosystem: Environmental > Aquatic > Marine > Hydrothermal vents | place: Pacific Ocean: Lau Basin | collected...
CAATCACAACTGAAGATGAAGTGGACATTAGCCGTGGAGATATGATAGTACACACAAATAATCTCCCTCGTGTCTCAAATGCTTTAAAAGTAATGCTTGTTTGGATGGATGAGAAGCCAATGGATGTTAGCAGAACCTATGACATCAAGCGTTCGACATCAGTAGTGAGTGGCAGCTTTGAGCATATCAACTACAAAGTAGATGTCAATACTTATGAGAGAACACAGGTAGAGCAACTTGAACTCAATGACATAGCATCATGTAGAATGTTGCTTACACGCCCAATAGCCGCTGATAAGTATGAAACAAATCATGAAACAGGAAGTTTCATAGTAGTGGATAGAATTACGAACAACACAGTAGGTGCAGGAATGATAGTAGATGTTGCTAAACGAGAAGAGGACACAAGCCTCAAATCGCATAGAAAGTATACAGATGCAGAAGTGGCACTCAACCATTACATTCGAGAGAACTTCCCTGAATGGGCATGTAAAGAGGTCTAATGTATAAAGAGACAAATCTCCGCTCTGTTGCAAAAGGTGTTTCTTGGAGAGTAATAGCAACCTCTACTACCATGGGCATTGTATATGTCTTCTTTGGTAATCTTGAGCTTGCCATTGCTACTGGGCTTTTAGAAACTGTTGCAAAAGTAGGACTCTACTGGGGACATGAAAAGGCATGGCAGAGAGTGCGATGGGGTAAAAAGAAAATAGACCCGTTCAATCTCTGGTTTACTGGTTTGCCACTGAGTGGAAAAACAACCATAGCAGACAAAGTCTATGAAGAACTGGACAAGCTGCAAATTCCTTTAGAGAGAATAGACTCTAAAGACATAAGAGAGCTCATTCCAGACATTGGTTACTCAAGGGAAGATAGAAATAGACATATGCATCGTATCGGTAACTTAATAAAGACTTTGCAAAACAACTCTGTCTCAACTGTAGCATCGTTTGTCTCTCCCTATAGAGAGAGTAGAAAAGCCATCAGAGAGATGGTAAAAAACAATGTTGTAGTGTATGTAAAAGCGGACATAGAAACATGTAAGCAGCGAGACTATAAAGGTGCATATAAAAAAGCACTCAGCGGTGAGTACCAAAACTTCTCAGGTGTCAATGATGTTTATGAAGAGCCTCAACATGCAGAGATAGTGATAGATACTGATAAACTGAGTGTTGATGAAGCTGTACAAATAATAGTAAAATATATAAAGAAGAACAATGTCAAGTAATGAAAACATAGTCTGGCATGAGCATCATGTCACAAAAGAGGAACGCGCACAAATAAAAGAGCAAAAACCTTGCATCCTTTGGTTTACAGGTTTGAGTGGAAGCGGAAAATCTACCATTGCAAACGCAGTGGAAGCTAAGCTTTTAGAGTTGCAAAAACATACCTACCTTTTAGATGGTGATAATGTCCGTATGGGGCTTAACAAAGGGCTGACATTTTCTGATGCAGACAGAGTAGAGAACATCCGCCGTATTGGTGAAGTGAGCAAACTCTTTGTAGATGCAGGAGTGATTGTACTGACTGCGTTTATATCTCCTTTTATGAAAGATAGACAACAGGTGCGTGACTTGGTAGAAGATGGAGAGTTTATAGAGGTGTTTGTAGATACGCCTCTTGAGGTGTGTGAGAGTCGTGACCCTAAAGGACTCTATAAAAAAGCACGCAATGGAGAGATACCAAACTTTACAGGTATAAGTTCTCCCTATGAAGCTCCGAAAAACCCTGAGATACACATAGATAATGACGGGTTATCAATAGAAGAGGCTGCTGATGTAGTAGTGAAATATTTAACAACAAAAGGATACCTGAATGCTTGAGCAGATAGAGATAGAGACAATAAAAGAGATAGCACAAGATGCTGGTAAAGCGATAATGGAGATATACACAAAAGACTTTGGAATAGAGTATAAAGATGATAAATCTCCACTTACTGAAGCAGACATCAAATCAAATGAGATCATCTGTGCAAAACTGCAAGAACTCTACCCAAACATTCCGATAATGTCTGAAGAGAATAAACAAGTAGAGTATGATGAGCGAAAAGAGTGGGAATACTACTGGTGCATTGACCCCATAGACGGAACAAAAGAGTTCATCAAAAAAAATGATGAGTTTACAGTAAACATTGCACTCATAGAGAAGAACACTCCTGTACTTGGTGTAGTCTATGCTCCGGCTATTGATGAGATGTACAGTGCAAAAAGAGGTGAAGGTGCTTACCTTAACGGAAAGCAACTTCCTTTGAGTGAGAACAAACGCAAAGAAGAACTTTTAAAAGTTGTTGCTTCAAAGTCACACCTCTCAGAAGAGACACAGCAGTTCATAGATGCACTCGACACAAAACAGATAGAACAAGTATCTAAAGGCAGTTCACTCAAGCTCTGTATGGTCGCTTCTGGTGAAGCAGACATCTACCCAAGACTTGCTCCTACGATGGAGTGGGATACGGCAGCAGCTGATGCGGTAGTAAGAGAAGCTGGAAAGATGACTTTTAATTTTGAAAATAAACGGCCATTATTGTATAATAAAAGAAATTTATTAAACCCTTGGTTTATTGTTAAATAAGAGAGAATATATATGAGAATGAAAAGAACTAATAGAAATAAATTTCGTAGTGCTTTTACTTTAGTTGAATTGTTAGTTGTAATTGTTATTATTGCGCTGTTGTCGTCGTTAGTAGCTCCAAAGTTTTTTGGAAAGCTAGATAATGCAAAAGTAAAAACTGCGTATGCTCAGTTGCAGATGCTATCAACAGCACTTGATTCATTTAGACTAGATACAGGACATTATCCAACGACAGAAGAAGGGTTAAAGTCTTTATGGGTAAAAGAATCTGATATCAAAGATTGGAATGGTCCATATTTACCAAAAAAAGTTGAAAAAGATTCATGGGGACATAACTATATCTATAAATATCCAGGCAGTGATAAAAATGAGTATGATTTATTTTCATATGGAGAGGACGGGAAAGAAGGCGGTAGTGGTAATGCCGCTGATATATCTGTTTGGCAATAGCTAAAATGAAAAAGTTAGAAGCTATTCTTCTCGAAAATGGTAGTTGTAGTGAAGAAGATATCAATCAGGCGTATTCAATTCAAAAAGAGTATGGTGGGCAGATAGGAAATATCTTATTAAACCTTGGTGCAATTTCTGATACTGTTTTCGTAGAAGCTATGGCGAAACAGTATTCGATGGAGCTTTTTCGAAATTTTGAAATAGATAAAATTGTAAAGATTCATATTAAAGGGGTTGCAGAGAATTTTTTTTATGAAAATGATATATATCCTATTTTTCAAACAAATGATTTAATAGCCTATGTAGCATATACTCCTTTTGTAGTGAATGCTCTTTCTGTTTTAAAAAATCTTACATCAAAAAAAACAAAACTTTATCTGGCAACTGATGAGGAGATGCGAGGTGTTCGTAATGTTTATGAAACAGATGATCAAGATGATGAATATGATATTCTTGAAGACGAAGTGGAGAAATTAAAAGAGTTAGCATCTGAAGCACCAGTTATTAAGATGGTAAACAATATTTTTGCAAAAGCTGTTAATATGTATGTATCAGATATACATTTTGAATCATATAAAAATGGTATGAAAGTGCGATTTCGTCTTGATGGAAAACTACAAACAATTGATACAATTCCACAAAAACTTAAACAGGCTGTAACTGCGAGGCTAAAACTCTTGTCAAAAATGAATATTTCAGAAAATCGACTACCTCAGGATGGAAGAATAGGTCTTAAAATGTCTTCACAAGAGATAGATATTCGTTCATCTTCTGTTCCAACTATTTTTGGAGAGAGTTTCGTGCTACGTTTACTTGGAAATGACTCTATTGATTTAAGACTTGATAATATGGGATTTCATAAAGAGAACTTAACATTGCTTAAAAAGATGTTACAGAGTCCAAATGGTATTATTTTAACAACAGGTCCAACAGGAAGTGGTAAAACTTCTACTCTTTATGCCGCACTTAATTATATTAATCATGAAGATACAAAAATTATTACAGTAGAAGATCCAGTTGAATATCAGCTAGATAGTATTAGTCAAATTCAAGTAAAAGCTTCTATAGATTATACTTTTGCAAATGCACTGCGTTCTATTTTAAGACAGGACCCTGATGTTATTATGATTGGTGAAATTCGTGATAGTGAAACGGCTCAAATTGCCATTCAATCAGCATTAACAGGGCATTTAGTTCTTTCAACATTACATACAAATTCAGCTATTGGAGCCGTAGCAAGATTGTTAGATATGGGAATGGAATATTTTTTATTAAAATCTTCTATAGTAGGACTAATGGCACAGCGTTTAAGCAGAAGACTTTGTACTGTATGTAAAGAACCGATGCAAATTTCTAAAGAGCACAGAAGATTATACAATATAGATGTTCTACAAAAGCTTATAGAAAAAGAGTATAATCCATGTAAAGCGGTAGGTTGTAAAGAGTGTAATTTTACTGGATATAAAGGGCGAATACCAATTCTTGAAATTTTGCCATTTGATGAAAAGTTAATGAAAAAACTTGATGAAAATCATGATTTTAGTGATATACGTTCATTAGGATATAGAACACTGCAAGATGATGGTGTATTGAAATTTTTAGAAGGTGATATTTCTTTAGAAGAAGTGATTAGGCTTGCATAATGGATAATACTTTTGAGTATGAAGCTGTGACAAACAGTGGAGAAAATATCAAGGGAGTTTTTCAAGGTTCAAAAAGTGATTTTGAGCGTATGTGCTCTCAAAAAAAATTAACTATTATCTCTTTTAAAGAGAAGAAAAGAAAACTTAATACTTCAAAACTGTCAAGTGATGATTTTTTAGCTTTTATTGAGGAGTTGTATTATCTTGTAAATTCCGGTATGCCTATAGATCAATCTCTTAAAATGTTGATAAAGACAGCTTCAAAAGAAGCACAATTGAATATTTTAAAAGAGACACTTCAAGAATTGAAAGCTGGTTTACAGCTCTCTATATCACTTAAAAAAGCATTAGAAAAGGAGAAATATCCAGTTGATTCTTTGAGTATTAGTTTTATAGCAACTGCAGAGGAAGTTGGTAATTTAGCAAATGGACTTTTGCAGTTGTTTGATTACCTATCATTTCAAAAAAAAATACGTTCAGATGTTAAACAGGCACTTGCTTATCCAATGTTTTTAATTGGTATGAGTGTTGTTGTATCGCTTCTCATATTTTTTCTAATTATTCCAAGATTTTCTACAATTTTCACTCCTGAGGAGTTTGCAAAATTACCAGATTTATCACATGCAGTTCTCTCTCTAGGAATGTACTTAAATATACATATGGGTGCATTTTTTACTCTCTTTGGCATTTTAACTGTGCTTAGTGTTGTTATCTTGAAAAAAATCACAATTCCTTGGTTAGCACTGATGTATAAAATTCCACTTCTCTCTGATGTTATTGTAGATTTACAGCTGAGTATAGTTTATAATGCAATGAGTACTATGTTGGTTGGTGGACTTGAACTAGACAAAGCACTTAAGCAAATGCAAAAAATTGTATTGTTGCCAGATTTACAAGATTTGTTGAAAAATACTCTTTTTGAAATTAAGAGAGGACAGAGACTTAGTACAATATTTGGTATAAGTAGTGTTATTCCCTCAAGCGATATTGCTCTTTTAAGTGTTGGTGAAAACAGTGCAACACTTGATAAAGTTTTTATATCTCTAGGTAAAAGACATAGTGAAGCTTTTAGTGAAAGTGTAAAAAAATTGCTTTCTATTTTAGAACCAGCTGTCATTGTCGGATTGGGTGTTTTTATAGCTTTTATAGTTGTTGCTATTATGATGGCTGTTATGAGTATCACTGATGTTGTAGGTTGAAAGATTGAGAAAAGCTTTTACTCTTATCGAATTATTAGTTGTCTTGGTTATTCTTGCTTTAGTTATGGCTATTGTAGTTCCAAAAGGTTCAAAAATGTTACAAGGATTTAAAAAAAATCTTGATAAATTAGAAGGAATACAAAAATTAGCTCAAGAACGTTCTATATGTTTTTTATCTGTAAAAGCAAAAACAATAGACATCTTAGGTGTAAAATATCTAATTTCAGATAAAGGAGTTGTCATTAAATATGAGAAAAGCAATGATAACCATTGAGGTTTTAATAGCAATGCTCATTCTCTTTTTAGTTATAGCAATGTCATTTGAACAAATCAAATTTTTTACAAATATTGTTAGTAAACAAAGAAATTTTGAGGATGAATATTTAGTTGTATCAGATATTTTACAAAAGAACAATCTTACAATTTGTAAAAATAATTTACAAGTGCAAGGAAGAGATGGATCATATCAATATGAATTGCGATGCACAAAAATAGAAGAGTTAAAAAATTATGTATTTGATTCTGTGAAAATGCAAGCTGGTAATATTGGGAATCGAATGGTGCAATTATATAAAATTGAGCTTAACTTAAAAAAAAATAAGAGAGAGAAAAAATATTATTATTATGTTACAAGAACAAAGATATTAGAATGAGAATGCGAAGACATGCTTTTTCTTTAGTTGAAATGCTAATTGCAGTGTTATTATTATCAATGTTAATCTCTCTTGCCGTGTTGGCTTTTAAATATCAAGCAATGGCAATTTATAAAACGGAGAAGGTAGGTATAAATAAAGTATTAAAATATAATCAATTACGAAGTGTTTTAGAGTCCATTTCATTTTATATTGTCGATACCTATGATATTATACATCAGCCTACTCAACATTTTCATCCATATTTTAAAGGAGATTCGAAAACACTTTCTTTTATTACAACCAATCCTTTATTTTCTAATGATATATCATTAGGAAAATTCAGTTGTAGGGAGAATAAATTATCTTACAAAGAGGAACATCTTTTTGATAGAATGGACTATTTGAGTCCAAAATTTACAAATAATGTAAATCAATTAGTATTTTATAAGAAGTTAGACAACTGTTCATTTCAATATTTATACAACATGAAGTTATATGATGTTGTTACAGATAAGATACCAGATGCAATAATAATTCATTTAAAAGAAAAAAAGCATGAACAAAATTATTTTTTTAATGTAAAGAGTGACTATAATCAAAGTGTGAGTAATATATATGATGTATTTAGCCGCTACTAAAAAGAGAGCTTTTGCATTATCAATAGTTCTATGGATTGTTGCTGCTTTGATGTTGGGAGCTGTTTCAATAGCACATTTTGCTAAAGATTCTGTAAAATTGACGCAAGGTGTAAATGATAAATTAAAAACACGAATAATAACACAAGATATATTTGAAATATTGAAATTTTATCTTCTTACAGCAAGCAATGATAGTAACTCCTTAAGAAGTGCAAAGCAAATAAACTTTATATATAAAGTGCCAAGGAGGATTATTGTAGATGGTAGAGATTATAATCTAAGTAAAAATATTAAAATCAGTATTCAGGATACATCAATGTTATTGAATGTGTTCCATTTGTCACCAACGATTGTTGCAAAAATTGCTACAACAAATAATCAAACACAGCTACGAAATATTATAAAAGATTCTTTAAAAGATTGGCTAGATAAAGATAATTTTGTGAGTTTAAATGGTGCTGAAGCCTCTAGATATGTAAATTATCCAATACGAAATGAACCAACGGTGCAAAATGTTGCTGAGTTACGTCTCATAAAAGGGATTCATACCTTACCGTTATCACATTGGAATCATTTAAAACATAGATTTTATTATGGTCGAGCTTCTACATTGAATTTGGCACTTGTGGATGAAACAATGTTAAGTGCTTTTTTAGATATTGATATGGATTATGCTAAAGAATTAGTGAATATCCGGAAAAATAACATGAATGAATATATACGCTTAGTAAGTTCTTTAGCAGAGAAAAAAAAATATGACAGAAGTGAATATGGTTTTCATCTTTCTAAGCAATATAAAATAAAAATTATTGTTGAATTGGGAGATGTGAGAACAATATTAAAAGCATTAGTTGATTTTAAGGGAAGAAAAAATAAAGTATATACTATAATTAATTATAGTGTGTTATAATGGTAAAGAGGTACTTATATTTATGTTTATAAAAACTTTGAAGAAATTTCACTTATTGGGTGTTGTCTCATGTGATGATACCAGTTATTTAAATGTTGTATTACCAGAAAAAGTGAAATTAACAAATGAGTTAGTAAGGTTAAATTATGATAAATATTCACCATTTATATCTCCTAAGTTTGTAACATTTCCAGAAAAATCATATTTAATGTTATGGTTTATGCGTTCGAAAAATGATGCTTCTATTATTATTCCTGAATGTTATTTGCTATTTAAATCGTTAAAAAATAGAAAAAAAGATTGTATATATATTCTTAATAATCAGAAAATAAATGTTTTTATTATTAAAAATAATCAGTTACTTGCTTCTTATGTCTTAAATGTTTTGGATGACACCTTAATACAATTAAGTAAAGATGAATATTTAATTGAAGAAATTGAAGAAATTGAAGAAATTGAAGTAAACAAAATGAAAGAAGAGAGTATTAATTCTCTCACTATGAATGAGATATATCATTTTATTCAAGTAAATATGGATATGAAGAGTATTTCAAAATTTATCGTAGAGAAATTTACATATCCTATTGTGGGATTAATTGTCTTCTCTCTTTTTGTGAATTTTATTCAAGGTATGTATCTTGAATCTAAAATAAAAACACTAGAACATAAATATTTACAAGAAAAAGCAGAAAATAAAGAATTACGAGGATATATAAAGAAGTATAATATAAAAGCTAAAAAGTATGAACTATTTATACAAAATGAGTTAGCGTATCCATCCGTTGCGAGTATAATGGAAGCAATTTATAAAACACTTAAAGATTCTAAGGATATAGTTATAGATTCAATGAATATAAATGGTGACAAAATGTTATTACGAATACGGACGAGTAAAAGTGCTATTTCATATTTAGAAAAGTTAAACAGTATTGCCTATTTTAAAGAGATACTGATTCAGAAAAATATTCGATTAACGAAAAATACAAAGATGGTAGATTTTAGCATTAGGTTAAGGAAAGTTTTTTAGTGAACAATACAAAGATATTAGTACTTTTAATTGCTTTAGTTACTTATATAAATTATCAAAATTATTTTAAAGTAGATATAAGGCATCTTGCAAAAAAGATAGATAATCTTAAGAGCAATATTAAGAGAGAAGAAAAGATTAAAGATGAAAATCTTTCAAAGAATGCATTTTCTCTTAATTATGAGAATTTATTCTTTAATGGGAAAAAAGAAAGTTATTCTCAGGCAATGGGTCATATGCAAAAAGAAGTTGCAGATGCTTTAAATGGTGTTTGTCGTATTGAAAATATTAAATGGGCAGAAGCACCAATTTCATATGAATGGTATGATGAACTTGCTATGAATATATCTTTGACATGTTCTCCCAAAAATTTTCTTATTGCTGTGAATAGATTCAATAAAACAAAGAAATTATATAAAGTAAAAAGTATAACAATGAGAAGAAATATTACGAAGCAGAAAAATATTATTTTTTTGAAATTATTGGCTTTCAGGTTAAGTAAATGAGCTGGAACAAAATAGGTTTATTTGTTTATACTTTTTTATTTTTATATATTCTTTATAATGCAAATAAAGAGATGCAACAGGAGAGTTATACTCTGCCTACAAAATCTTATACTTCCTTTAAGGGAGAAGCTTTTAAGTTACAGAGAAAAATATTTTCAGTTAGTGATAATATAAATAGCTATTGGGGATTTAAAACTATTGTTCATAATAAAAGTCAAGATATAAATAAAAGCATTTCACTTTCGAAAGTTTCTTTTGATAAAGATAAGAAAAGAATTTGTATAGAAAAATCTTGTTATCGTCTATTGGCTATACATGACAATAAAGTTACTTTTTATAATAATGCCTTAAAAAAGCCATTGCTTGATTGTCAACAGGGTGATTTTCTAGCTGGAATTGTAAAAATTTTTCAAATTTTACCAAATCAAGTCTCTTTGAAAGAGAACAATAGTTCAAAAATTTATATTTATAAAATTTTTGATGTGAATCAAACTCAGTATAAACCAAAGGAAAACGATGAAATATGAAATTTTAATTGTAGCATTTATTATTTTACTAAGCGCAAGTGGATGTTCAACTCCTAATCCTAATACAAAGTCTGTAAAAAATATTCAAGATGTAAGCTTTCAGATAGCTAAAAATGGAAATGTTAATTTAAAAAAAGAGTATATATCAAAAGATGGTAATAAAACAAGTGAAATTGTTTCCATATCAAAAAACAATACAGAACTCACTCAAGATTATGAAAAAGTACCTAATTACTTTACTAATAATACAAAAAACTTAAAACTAAAACAGAAACAATTGAAAAAAAAGAAGATAAGAGTTTATGGCAAAAAAGTAAAAGTATCTGTTGAAAATATACCTTTAAATGAATTTATTGATTTAATTTTTTCAAAAGTTTTACAGATGAATTATACTGTCTCCCAAGAAGTTAAAAGCATAAGTGATCCTATTACCCTGAATATTATGAAACCTCAAAATAGACAAGATGTATTTGATATAGTCAAAAAAATTTTATCGCTTCATGGAGTTGAGATTAATTCTAAAAATAATATTTTATTTATCTCTAAGAGCAATAGTAAGACCAATACTCAAATTGCTCAAAATATATATATTGGATTTGGAAGAGAGATTCCTAGGGATATAGAGGATAATGAAAAGATAATGATGTTTGTCTCCTATAAATATATAGACCCAAGAAATGCACAATCAATAATACGCAAAAGTGGAGTTAATGTCCATACATATTATTACTCAAAACATAATTATCAAATTATGGAGGCACCTGCAGCTGAGATACGAAAAGCACTCTCTTTGATAAATCTGCTTGACAAACCTTTCTTTGAAGACAAAGAGATGTATCTTGTACATCTAAATAATATTGAGGTAAATGATTTCTATAAACACATTCAATCTATATTTAAAAGTGAAGGCATTAAAGTCTCCTCTTTCCCAATGGAATCTGCTTTAGTTGTAAATCCAATCAAAGCGTTAAATAGTTTGCTCCTTATATCTCCTGAACCACAATGGACAAAATTATTTATGTACTGGAAAAAGAAACTTGATGTCATTTCTCAAAGTTCACCAATTCCGCAATTTTATACATATAAAGTGCAAAATAGAAAGGCAGATGAGTTGGCTGAAGCACTCAATAGCGTGATTGATATCAAGTTAGCACCAATAGAAAAAAAGATACAAGAAAAAAATAATAAATCAGGAACAAATGCGCAATTAAAACATACAATCAAATATGATTTAGCAACAAATACACTTATGATGCAAATGCTACCGGCTGAATACAGAGAGATACTTCCTCTTATAGAACAGCTTGATGCATTGCCAAAGCAGGTACTTGTAGAGGTGACACTTGCTGAAGTGACACTAACAAATGACTTTAGTCTTGGTTTTGAATATGCCTTGCGTAACAACGCTGCAGCGAAAGTAGCTGGAAGTCCTACTGATACACTTATAACTGCAGCTGTTAAGGGAACATCAGGGCTTACAGCCTCATATCTTTCTAAAAACATAGATGTTATTGTTAATGCGTATGCGGGTAAAAAATTGCTCAATATCCTTTCAAAGCCTAGACTTCTTATACTTAATAATGAAACAGGAAACATTAATGTGGGAACACAGGTGCCAGTCATTACAAGTCAGACAAGTGCAAATGACATAGGTGGAGTAAAGCCGTCTATTAACCAAAATATAAAATATATAACTACGGGAGTTATAGCAGGACTTAGTCCAACCATAAACTCAAACGGTATCCTTACTATGAAAGTAAATCTTAAACTTTCTGAGGCACAGATTAATGATACTTCTGGCATCGACTCCCCTCTCATTGTAACAAGAGACCTTTCTACAACTTTGACACTGAAAAGTGGTAGGACAGTACTTCTTGGTGGACTTATTTCTAGAAATAAGAGCTCTTCTGATGGTGGTGTGCCTTTTCTTATGGATATTCCATGGTTAGGTACACTTTTTAAGTCGCAAAGTAACAAAACAGTAAAAACTGAGCTTATTATGCTCATAGAACCTGTAATAATGCAAAATACAGCAGATTTGAATGATAGGACAAAAAGATTTCGTAAAATTTTACATTTACTTGATGAATACAGTTTTAATTAAGATTTGATGATATATAATTCGTTAAGAAATAGATCTGGAGAGGTCATTTCGCGCGAAAATTTTACTCATAAGGAGTCATTAATGACTATAAATAAAATAACATTATCACTAGCGGCTATGGCATTAGCTACTAGTGCTTTTGCTGGTACAATGGATTTTCCGACAGGTGCTAAAGCTGTGTATAATACTACCTATGTTTCTGCAATGGGAACAGATCAGGCAATTGGTACATATCCAAAATCTGTTGACTTAAATACTTCAAGTGCAATTAATAATAAAAATGTCATTTATTTTAAATTGGACAATGCGAACTGGTCTTCGGATGATACTGGTTACCAAATAGATTATACGGACGCTAGTAGTAGTAATCCTGCAACAGTGAATGCTGCTTCAGTCAACTCTGATAATGAACTTCAATTTATTGTAAGTGGTACAGTAGCGAGAGATACTAACGTGACTTTAAGTTATAATGGTAGTAAGGATTTAAATATTACTATGCCAAGTACAACAACAGGAACAGTTAAAATTACTTCAAGAGCTAAAGATAACGAAAATGACGTTGTCCTTGCTGGTGCTGCAGCTAGTGTAGACGTTGCAACTCCTATCACTGAAAATATAACAGCTCAAGTTAATTGTGATCAAGTTACTATTGATAGCAATAACAAAGACAAGTTTTTAGCAGCTACACCTGTTACAGCAACGACTGCAACATGTGAAGTTGATACACTTCAACCAGCTTCTACTGGTGATATAGACTTTACATATACAGATGCAAATGTGACTATCGCAATGTATCCAGGTAATTTTGTTGATGGTAACTTTACTAGTGGAAATAATGGTGCTGTTGTTGGAGCATCTGATGCAGTTAAAGGTCAAACTATTAATATGTATGGTGGCGATAAAAACTTAAGTGATGGCATTAACTCAACACTTACATATACATTGGCTGGAACTGGTGCTCAATTGGCAGATACAACATTTAAAACTGCTGTAACTATAGAATACCCAACTGATAGTGCTACATATACACAAACAGCACATGCTAAAGCTGATAGTATGACTTGGACACTTCCAATCTTTAATGCTACAGTTCTTAACATGAGAGAAAATAGTGCAAATGGTGTTAATACATATATTAAATTATATAATAATGATAATACACAAGCTGCACCAGTTGATGTTACAGTTACAACAACTGATGGTAGAACTTTGACTGCTAAAAATATTGCTTCTGTTCCTGCAAATGGTTCTGTAACAGTAAGTGCTTCAGATATTAACAGTGCTATAACAAGTGAAGACTTGAAAAATGGTTATACTGCTAAAATTAGTTATGAAAATGTTGCAAAAACACTTGGTGATGCTGTAGCAACTATGGTAGATGCTAAAGGTGCTCGTGGTATTAGAGTTCAAACAAATAATAAATACAATATGGCTCTATCAGGATACAAAGGTCTTTAGTCTTTGTCTCTTTTTTCTCAAGCGTTATGCTTGAGAAATTTGTTATTTTCAAGTAAATGTTTATTTATTTGAAAATGGTAAATTTTTTAGTAGTTGGTGTACAAAAGTCTGGAACAACGGCTTTATATAATTATCTTTCATGTCACGAGGAGATATCTCTATCTCAGAAAAAAGAGTTGCATTTTTTTGATAATGACGCAAACTTTACTGTTCCCATGGTTGACTATGCTGCATATCATAAGCATTTTTTTATTACTAAACAGACAAAAACAGTAGGTGAGATTACCCCTATTTATATGTATTGGAATGATTCAATTAAGAGGATTTGGAACTACAACGCAAATATGAAGATAGTAGTACTTTTGCGTAATCCGATATATAGGGCTTATTCCCATTGGAATATGGAGTATGACAGGGGGTGTGAAGCACTCCCTTTTTTAAATGCTATAAAGCAAGAGAGAAAAAGGGCGGAACTTCTTTTGCCTAATAAAGATAGAGTGCACTCTTATGTAGATAGAGGTTACTATGTAGAGCAACTCAGAAATATATATAGATTTTTTCCCAAAGAACAGGTATTAGTAATAAAGCATGAAGCGTTACAAAACAATCATGAATGGGTGTTATCTGAAATAAGTAAATTTTTACAAATATCTCCGTTTAAAAGTCAACAAAATATTTCCATGCATTCGAGGGAGTACAAAGCTCCTTTGTCATTAGAGGCTTTTAATATTCTAAAAAAAAAATATTTTTTAGAAATAAAACAACTTGAAGAAATGTTGGAATGGGATTGCAGCAAGTGGTTAGTAAAAAATGAGAAGATAAAAGTTCTTTTTTTTAGAGATTTTCAAGGTTATACTGGAGGACATCAAAAAGTTTTTGATTATTTTATGCACTTGAAAAATGATTCGAGATTTGAAGTCTCAATATCATTTTCAAAGGAGACATTATGGAATGAATCAAATCCTTGGTTTCCAGAGTACCAACAAGAAATATCTCAGTTTAATCTAGCAGATTTCGATTTTTTGTTTATAGCAGGAATGGATTGGTTACAACTACCAAGTAAATTGGATATTGGAATACCGATAATAAATTTAATACAGGGTGTAAGACATGCGCAAGCACAAAATCTCTTATATAGTTTTTTACATAGAAAAGCATATCGTATATGCGTTTCAGAAGAAGTTACTGAAGCATTAAAAAAGACAAATATTGTAAATGGTCCAATTTTTACTATACCTAATGGACATGAACTTGAGGATATAATATGTAGAGAGAAAGAGTATGATATTTATATATTAGGTAAAAAAAATCCTATTTTAGCTAAAAGTCTTGCAGTCGCTTTACGTAAAATGGATTATAAAGTTTGTATATCTTTGGATAATATTCCAAAAACAGAAGTTTGGTCCAATATGTTAATGTCAAGGGTGTCAATACTTCTTCCTTTTCAAAATGAAGGGTTTTATTTACCTGCATTAGAGTCTATGAAATACAGCGATATGACGATTGTACCAGATTGTATAGGAAATAGAAGCTTTTGTTTTGATGGAGTAAATTCTTTAATACCAAAGTATAATAAAGATGATATTTTACAAAAAGTCAAGCTGTCATTCGATATCATAGCAGATAATGATTTACTTCAAAGATATAAATTAAATGCTAAAAAAACTTTAAAAGAACATGCTCTTGAGAAAGAGAAACAACGATTTTTGGAAGTAATAGATAGAATAGGAATTAATAGTGTATAGAACCATAATTTTAACAGGTATTCCACGATCTGGAACAAGTTTAGCTTGTAATCTACTCAATAAATATGAAAATACGATTGCTTTACTTGAACCAATGAAAGTATTTGAAAGTGATCCCATGAAAGGAAATCTAGCAGCCTGTAAAGATATTGTAGATTTTGTATTTAAAAGCAGAACTGATATTCTTTATAAAAGTAAAATCACTACAGGACAAATCAATGGAAAAATTGGTGATAATACTTTTGAACAAAAAACTGATGCAACAAATACACTTCGAAAAGCAATCGTAAAAAATGGAGAACTTACAATTGAACAGGATGTTGAAAAAGATTTTAATTTGATACTTAAACATCCTGCTTTTTTTACCGTTCTTTTAGATGATATACAAAATTTTTTTGAATGCTATGCTATGATAAGAAATCCTTTATCTATGCTGGCATCTTGGAATACTATTGACGTACCAATCAATCGTGGAAGAATTCCAGCAGCAGAGCGTTATGATGAAAGTTTATCTAATATGTTAGACAGTATACCTGACAGAATTGATAGACAAATATATATATTAAATTGGTTTTTTAAAAAATATAAAGATTGTTTAGATAATTTACATATTATAAAATATGAAAACCTGATAGAAGATAATGGACTCAGTTTATCAGAGTTAAGTTATAATCATAAAATCAAGAGTGGGCATTCAATTCAAAAATTACAATCAAAAAATATAAATCATCAATATCAAGATGTAAATGTGACGTTATTGTATAATAAATTAATTTCTGATAGATTTGGAGCTTATTTAGAATTTTACACAATAAGTGAGATTGATGAAGTTTATGAGCAGATGAATGCATTATAAAAACTATTAAAAAAAGGAAAAATATGAAAGGTATAATATTGGCCGGAGGTAGTGGAACACGTCTCTATCCCATTACAAAAGGAGTAAGTAAGCAACTTGTTCCTATCTATGATAAACCTATGATTTATTATCCGCTTTCAGTACTCATGTTAGCTGGTATAAGAGAGGTACTTATCATCTCTACCCCTACAGATTTGCCAAGGTTTGAACAGCTTTTGGGTGATGGTTTGGATTTAGGTATGAAGTTTAGTTATAAAGTACAGCCATCTCCAGATGGACTAGCTCAGGCGTTCATCTTAGGTGAAGAGTTTATTGGTAATGATGATGTCTGTTTGGTGTTAGGTGACAATATCTTTTATGGTCATGGCCTAACAAAACTTTTGGCACAAAGTGTGAAAAATGCTAAAGAACAAAGTAAAGCAACAGTGTATGGCTATTATGTAAATGATCCAGAGCGTTATGGTGTAGCAGAGTTTAATGAAGATGGTACAGTCATATCAATAGAGGAAAAACCTGAAAATCCTAAGAGTAACTACGCAGTGGTAGGTCTCTATTTTTACCCTAACGATGTTGTGCAAAAAGCAAAAGAGGTAAAGCCAAGTGATAGAGGAGAGTTAGAGATAACAACACTCAATCAAGCTTACCTGCAAGAGAATCGTATGAGAGT
>Ga0256829_1001792_pt1 | contig 16936 bp, 15 predicted proteins | sample 131447metaG_FD_185979 | JGI IMG/M metagenome (GOLD analysis project Ga0256829, IMG submission 185979) | Hydrothermal vent microbial communities from Lau Basin, Pacific Ocean - 131-447 | ecosystem: Environmental > Aquatic > Marine > Hydrothermal vents | place: Pacific Ocean: Lau Basin | collected...
TTTCATCTAAAAGATTATGTATACTTTGACTTTGTTGACTTGTTTTTGTGACAATCTCTCTTTCTTGCTGTGTCCCTTTTCGTATTACATGTGAAGCTGTTGCTATTTCAGAAGCAATTTCATTATTTTGTTCGCCTAAAGATTTGACATCACTTACTGTTGTTTGAATCATCTCTATAAAATGGTTGACTTCGTTGGCAGTGTCTCCAAATTCATTATCTTTTTTGTGTGCAAGTCTTTTAGTGAGATCTTTGTCTCCTCTTACCAAATCAGCAATTCTCTCTTTTAAGCCATCAAGTGGAGAGAAAATTTCACGCTTAAAAAATAGGAGTGCCAGCATGCTAAAAAGAATACTTGCAATAATTAATGAAATAATCAATGTCATATTTGTATGTGAAATTTCTGCATCGTTTTTATCAAGAGATATTGTTAAATCCATTGCACCAAGAGCATAACCAACTTGTATATTGGTATGGCACTGCAAACATCGCTTCTCTGCAACCATAGGTCTTACCATACGTATTACATGGTGATTATTTTTATTTGTTTCTATTATTTTTGTTGTTTTATTGTTAAGCACCTCTCGCATCAGTGCATTTGAAGTAAATGTTTCTTGTGGGGCAAAAAGTTGTATAACAGCTTTTGACTTTGTGACATTTAGATTATCGATACCTTCAATGTCATTTGCTTTTTTAAATGCTTCTTCTACTACAGCAGGATCACCTAACATCATACTTGTTGTAAGTGTTTGAAAAATGGATTCACTAAGCATCTGTAGTGATTTTTTCGTTGTTGTATTTGAAAGAGATTGTAGTGTTGATGAAAGATAATATGACATCCCAATCAACCCAAATATACTAAAAGTGAGGATTGAGATAATAACTTTTGATTTTAATGATGAAAACATACATTGCCTTAATAGGTAAAATTTTTAAATCATTATAGCAAAACAATGTCTTTTGATTGTCATATAAATATTTTTTGGTACATATATCTTCTTTTATTGACAACTTTTAAATAATGCTTTGTTTCACTGTAGGGGAGGTTTAAAAGCAAGGTGTTATAAACTGCATTGGATGTCATTGTATTTATTTTTCTTATTGCTGCTGAAATATTTCGTCTATAACCGAAGGCTCTTGCTACATTACCAGAACCCGTATTGTATGCGGCTATAGTACAGTAGATTCTGCTTTGTCTATTTTTAATATTTCTGAGATATTTATAGTAAATAATATGTAAATAGGCAGCTCCTATACGAATATTTTTGTTTGGCGAATACAAATAGGAAGAAGAAAGCAGTTTTTTGTACCCATACAAGTAATAATAAGCGTCCAAACCAGCAGTTCTAGGAACAATTTGCATTAGTCCAAAGGCAGGAACACGTGACCTCGCCATAGGGTTAAAAGCACTTTCAGAATGAATAATGGCATATACAAGAGAAATAGGGATTTTCTCTTTAGTTGCACTGCGTGCTATCTCTTTTTGAAATCGCATTGCATTTTTTGCCATAAGTCTATTTGGAAGGGGAATATTAATCGTGTAAACATTTTTTTTGCGGTAAGTATAACTGCGTACATTCTTGATTTTGAATTCATATTTTATTTTTTTTAAATCTCTTTTGTCAATATTTTGGACAATAAGCTTTTTAGAAGAGTTAACAGGTCTTACTTTTTTATGTAAAATCTTCGCTATTTTATGCTCAAGTAAATCTTTTTTATTGGCTGTTCTTACATCTTCATTGAGTGTGTTATGAAACATAGAAGAGAATTTTTTCATAGCATCTGTTTTATTTTTTGCATGGACCTCAAAATGCATTATATGATTTTTATAGTCTATGCTTTTTCTATTTTGTAAATCTTTAGAATACTCAACCCATTTGTATTTTGTACTAAACTGAGGGGTTTTCCAGTTGACCTTTAGCTCTTTTTTGAACTCTTTGAGTGCACGCTCTTGTGCATGTTTATAAGCTAGAAAACTATTGTTGATATGCTTTTTATAATTTGTAAAGTTTTGTCTTGCCTGTTGCTGATAACTTTGAAAATCTTCTGCATACAACGAAGATGTCAGGCATAAAAAGAGACTTGCAAGAAGAAAATTTCTTACTTTGTTATTTTCCATTTAAATCACCATCTTTCCAGTATTTTGTACCTTGTATTGTCGCTTGGAGAGCCAAGCCATTTTTTGTAAGTTTATAGATTCTAACACCTGGCTCTACTGTTATAGAAGCATTTACGGCTCCGCCTTTTTTATCGGCTTTGGCTGCAGCATCTGCTTGTGCATTTGCTTCCCAGCCATTATTTACAAAATTATCAAAAACTTTTTTATTTTCAAAAAGAAATACTATTCTAAAATCTTTGACACCAAGCCCTAAGCCAACGCCGGCAGATGCCATATTCATATATATGTTCTTTCCGGTTTTGTTATTATGCGCAACTCCTGTACCGCCTTCTGCGGAGAAAAAAATCAGATTAACACCGGCATTGCTAAAAGCAGCATAGCCGTAAGACTTTCTCAGAAGTTTTTTCGCTTTGGGTGCATGCTTATAAAGAAATTGTAAGGTCTCTTTGGCCGTTTTGAGACGTTCTTGTTTCTTTTCATGATTTGAATCTCCAGACCAAAAACCTGAAAACATCAGTGTGAAAATTGCTAACATAGCAACTAATAATACTTTCTTCATGGGTATAACCTTTGTTGTATTATGGTCAGGCACTTAAATCTCTACACCATCCCAAAATTCATCATAATCAAGATTGGTGAGTGCATTTTCATCTGCTATGTTTTTTTCTAAGAGTTTTTTTTGCTGCTCTTGAAAATAGAGTTCAAGAGCTTCATTTATAATAGCACTCTCATCTTTTTTGAGAATTTGACAAAATGTTTGTAAATTCTCCATATTGTAGTCATTTATTGTAATTTGCATAAGAATATTCTAGCTAAGTTAGATAAATGTCAGCTTAGCACTTTTATGAAGTATAAATAAGCTTTTCATTTATATTATTTCCATTGAGTGAAATATATCGCATAGGGTACATGTCTAAATCAAGAGGACGAATAAAGCCGCGTGTTACAATTACTTTTGTCCCTTGCATCTCTTTTACTGAGTCAATATGTTTATGTCCAGAGAGTGTTAAAAGTAGGTTGTTGTATTTAAAAAGCCTTTTTTGTGCCTCATCTGTATTGTTCAAAACATATTTATGAATATCTTGTTTCTCAGTGCCTCCCCAGTAATTTGTATAAGGGTGATGGTTAAGAATAACAGTCGGTTTATTTTGTTGTAAAATCTTTTGCGCAAAGGCAAGTGTTTCTTGTGTGTATCGTCCATTGTTTTGATGTTCTATACAGCTGTCAAGACCTAAAATATTGTAGCCTTTTGTTGCTAAAAGCCAGTCTTTTCCTTCTACATGTAAAGCTTTAGAATTACAAAACATATTTTTAAATTCAGCTAAATCAATCTGTTTATCTCCATGTGGAGAAGACTCTTTATTGCCACGTACGCTGTAATATGGGCAGTGTAGGGTGTCCGCGATTTCTTTAAATTTTACTGCATCACTCTCTTTTGGAACATTATTGTTGAAGTTATCGCCTCCAAAAAGTACGAAATCAAGATTTTTATAATGTGTATTTATAAATTCAGCCATAAGCACTAACGCGTCTACACTCTCTTGATTACTTAAATCCATATGCGAATCGGTTACATGTATAAATTGTAAATTTTTGTTTTCATCCGCATTACCTATAAGTGGTATAGCTCCAAGAGCAGCAGCACCCTTTAAAAAGTTTCTTCTTGATATATTTGACATATTATTTCCTTTTCTTATGAAGATTTTAGCTTACATAAGTAAATATGTGATAAGCTTCAGGCATTTTTAAAATATTTTGGAAGTTTTATGAACAAAGAAGAATTGAAAAACCTTATAAAAAGTACAAAGAATCTTAGGGTTTTATTTGTAGAAGATGATAAAAGTTTACGCGAGTCATTGGTAAGCTTTATGAGTACATTTTTTGAGACTATTATAGAAGCTTGTGACGGGGAAGATGCCTGGAATAAGTTTGATACTAATGCAATTGATATGATTATTACAGATATAAATATGCCAAAAATGGATGGTCTGACTCTGCTTGGTAAAGTACGTGAACAGAAGCCTTTTCTCCCTGTTTTAATTCTTTCTGCACATAAAGAAACAGACTATTTTTTGGAGAGTATAAAACTCAATGTTGACGGCTATCTTTTAAAACCATTTGAGATGGAACAATTTTTAACTGTAATATCTAAAGTTGTTCATAGGTTAGATACGGAAAAAGAGCTTAAAGAGTACCAGCAAAATTTAGAAAATAAAGTAAAAGAGAAGACAAAAGAGTTAGAGCATAAATGTATGCATGAATACTATACCGACCTTCCAAATGCAATAATGCTCAAAGATGATTTAATGGCACAAGAATATTCTTATATGATGCTTTTAGATATTTCACACTTTTCTGTTTTAAATAAAGAGTATGGAAAAGAGTTTGCAAACCATGTTATTATCCGGACAGCACGCATTCTTGAAAAACATATGCATAATAATTCAAAATTATATAAAGTAGAATCAGACAGATTTGTTATACTGCTTAAAAGTACAAAAATAGAGCGTGTTATTGAGTATTGTGATCAAATCATCTCTTTTTTTGATATGAAAAATATACAGGTAGATACAAGTGAATTGCAGGTCAGTTTTAATATTGGTGTCGATAAAGTAAGAGCCGACATATCAGAAACACTGATAAACTGTGAATATGCACTTGATAAATCAAAAGAACTTGGTAGCAGACATTATGAATTTTACAGTGAATCTCATTCTGTTTTTGTTGATGAAAAAGAGGCTATCAAATGGCTGCGATTAACAAGAGAATTGATACTCGAAGAAAAAATAGAACCCTATTTTCAACCTATTATGGATATGAAAACCGGTGAAGTTTACAAATATGAAGCTTTGGCAAGGGGTTTGTATAACGGTGAAATTATAGCACCTTGTTATTTTATATCTTCAGCAGAAAAGTTAGGACTTTCAACGGCAATAACAAGGCTCATGATAAATAAAAGTTTTGCATTTTTTGAAGATAAAACAGAACAATTTTCCATTAATCTTACAGAAAGAGACCTGCTTGAAGGGTATTTGATAAAATTTTTAAATGAAAAATTACATCAGTATAATATTTCTCCAAAGCGGGTAACTTTTGAAATTTTGGAAAATATTACGGTTGCCAAAAGCTCGAAAGAGATTACGGCAAAGCTAAATAAACTTAGAGAAATGGGCTTTAAAATTGCTGTAGATGATTTTGGTATTGAAAATTCTAACTTTAGCAGACTCCTAGATATACAGCTTGATTTTATAAAAATAGATGGTCTTTTTATAAAAGATTTGAAAAAAAATATGAAAAACAGAACAATAACAAGAGCAATAGTAAATCTGGCAAAAACACTAGGTATTAAAACAGTTGCCGAGTATGTTGAAGATGAAGGTATTTATGATCTTATAAAAGGGTGCGGTATTGACTATGCACAAGGGTATTACATAGGAAAAGCGGAGCCTCAATTATTGTAAAAATATTTTGCTTTTATTTAATTTTCTTTACAGCTTTGCATAATTTTGCTCCAGTTTAAATCAAAATGCTTTGCAACATAGGCTTTATGGTGGGGGACGGTGCATCCTGAACAGTCTTGATGTATCGCTTTGCCGTAAATGCCTTGTTTTCCGTCTTTTGAATCAATACTGCAGTAGCTGTATTGTGTCTCTTTATTCACTTTTTTGATGCCTTCATCATTAAAACGGAAATTAGGGCAGGAACACAAATAGCAATTAAGCTGCTCCATATCATGGCATTTTTTGTTTTGGGCATAAAGTGGACAAAAATCAGCTTCTTTTTCTTTCATATTTTCAAAATCAAAATAGTCTATAATTTGTTCTTTATTATAACCCTGTTTTAAGAGCTTTTCAATGATTTTTTTATGTTTTTTCGCATGTTCTTGTACCCAAGTGTTGTAGCCCATTGAAACTCCCCTTTAATGCTTTTTTGCTTGTGAAAGAATAAGATATATAAAAAATGGCCCGCCTATAACGGCTGTAACGATGCCGATAGGTAACTCACTTTGTGTTTGCAATGTTCTTGAAATTGTATCACACAGTACTAAAAAAAGACCGCCGAAAAGAGTTGCTTTTGTGATTCTTTTACTGATATTTACAGGGTAGAGTTTGTGAATTATATGTGGGACGATAAGCCCTATAAAACCGATGGGACCGCTAATGCTTACAAGTATACCGATGGAAAAGGAAGAGACAATGAGTAAAATCAGGGTAACTTTTTTTGTATCGACTCCTTTAAGCTGTGCCTGAGTTTGTGAAACATTTAAAAGTTGCAGTTCAAACCTGTACATGTAAACAAAGACAAAGAGTATAACAGCCGCAAAACTAACAATAATAGGATACTGCCAGCCGATGACCGAGAGCGAACCCATGGTAAAACGTATAAGCATATCATTTTGCACAGCATTGCCTAGATAAAATAGAATCATAAGAACGGCACTATAAAAAAGGGAGAGAGCGATACCTAAAAGCAAAAGAGATTCTGCATGACTTTGGCGTAAAAATTGAGAAAGATAGAGTAATAAAAATACCGTAAACAAAGCCCCTAAAAAGCCAAAAACACTGATGGCAGCAAAACCAAAAAGTAGCGTGCCCAAAGAGAGTTTTATGGCAATTCCCGCACCTAAAACTGCTCCGCTTGAGATACCCAGAGTATAGGGTGTCATTAAAGCATTTCTAAAAAGAGTTTGAAATAAAAGTCCGCTGAGTGCCAAAATAGAACCTGCAGCAAAAGTAAATAGTAAGCGGGGAAGACGCAAATCAAAGAAAATTTTTGCACTTAAAGAATCTACATGTAGAATATTTTTTGGGTTTAAATCAACAGAACCAATAAAAGCAGAGAGTAAAAAAATGCCCACAAAAACAATCCAAATAGTTCTTCTAAGCATATTTCACCGCCAAAGATATAAATGCAACATTGTAAAGTTGCCTAAGCGTGGCATCATTAAAAAAATCTTTTTCATAATAAGCTGCCGATTTGTTTTTTATAAAAAGAACAGGGGTATTGATGTAGGCAGCAAGATGCAAATCATGCGTAATGAGTATAACAGTGTGTTTATCTTGAAGCTTTTTTATATGCTGGGCTATTATTTTTGAATTATAAGGATCAAGGTTTGCAGTAGGTTCATCAAAAATGATGATTTCACTCTGCTGGGTAAGTGCTTGAGCAATAAGAACAAGCTGTTGTTCTCCTGAACTGAGTTCACTTACAATATGCTCACTAAGATGGACAATGTTTAAAAATTCCAACATCTCTTGTGCAATTTTTTTATCATTAACGGAGTAGTCAAAAAAACTTTTTTTATATGCAAATCTTCCTAAGAGAACAAATTCACTCACTACTATGTCAGTATCGTACACTTCAAGCTTTGCAGGAATATAAGAGATTAATTTTGCTTTTTCATTCAGTGAAATGGTTTTGGTGTTTTTCCCTTCAAGCATTATATCTCCCTCATAAGCAACAAGAGAGCAAAGAGCCTTTGCCAAGGTGCTTTTTCCCGAACCATTTGCACCAAGAATTGTCAAATGTTTGTTGATGTTTAAAGATATATTTTCAAAAATAGTAGTGTTTTCATATCTACATGTAAGGTTATTTAATGTAATCATAAATTAAGCAACTTTGTTTATATAAAGATATTTTTGAAACGCTATAAAAAGAGCACTAATGTTTTGAACTTCACCTAAAATTTCTTTTGCATCTTCAAGTGATTGGTATTTATTTTCAAGCAATATTGGGAGTTTGTCTTGAGATAACTCTTCAACGCCACTCTCTATATATTTTGAGAGAACAAATTCTATAAATTCGGACTGCTGGGCATTTAATATGGCAAATATGCTCTCTTTGGCTGCATTTACCCGCTGCTCTCTTGTAAGCGGTTTTGTGTCACTGTTAAAGACATATTCAAGTACATCAAAAAGGTCGCTCTTTTCTGCATTTATAAGCTTTTTAAGCGTGTTTAGCTCATCTATGCCAAATCCGGCTTCGCTAAGCTTTTGTAGTAAAATTTTTCTTGTAAGTGGTTTACTCCAAATTTCACGAAGTTCAGTTTCATTTTTAAAAAAGTTCGGTAATGCTCCAAAGAGATTTTGTAAAAACTCTTCTGCAGATATAGGCTTGCCATCGGCTCCCCAAAAAGAGGTGGACATCATGTGTTGAATTTCTCTCTCTTTTCCATCACCCAGTTTCACTTTCACTTTTTTTGGTCTTGGATTTTTCGGCTTTTTCGGCTCTTTTGGCGTCTTTGGCTCTTTGGGTGTTATTGGTTCTGGTTCCATAGGCTCACCATCCCACTCGGGGTCGCTAAATCTTACATAAGCATCTACAAAGTCATAAATGGTAAAAAACTCTTTGCCCTCAAAAAGCCTTGTGCCTCGTCCTACTATCTGTTTGAACTCTATTATTTGATTTACCGGTCGCATCAAAACGATGTTTCTTATGTTTCTTGCATCCACGCCCGTTGAAAGTTTTTGAGAAGTTGTTAGTATGGTTGGTATGAGTTTTTCATTGTCTTGAAACTCTCGTAAGAATTGCTCGCCTATTTCGCCATCGTTTGCAGTGACTCTCACACAGTAGTTAGTATCTTTACCTTTTGTTTTGTTCTGGTTTACTATGTCACGTACCATAGCTGCATGTTCTTGGGTGGCACAAAAAATAATGGTTTTTTCATCTTCGTTTGCTTCATTCATAAAGATTTTGATTCTTTTTTCTTCTCTGGCTCTTATCTCTATATTTCTATTAAAATCTTTCTCCACATAGAGTTTTCCTTCTTCTATTTCACCTTCTATAAGCTTGTCATCACTGGTAAATACGTAATCATCAAGTGTTGTTTTGATGCGTTTTACTTTAAAAGGTGTTAAAAAACCGTCATTTATGCCATCTTTGAGCGAGTAAATGTAAACAGGCTCACCAAAATACTTGTAAGTATCGACATTGTCTTTGCGTTTGGGCGTAGCAGTAAGACCGAGTTGTACAGCAGGAGAAAAGTACTCTAAAATAGTTCTCCAATTTCCCTCATCATTTGCACCACCACGGTGACACTCATCTATAATGATAAAATCAAAATAATCATTTGGATACTGTCCAAAATTTGCCTGAGGCTCCCCCTCTTCATTAACACCGCTCATAAAAGATTGAAAAATGGTAAAAAAGATACTGCCGTTTGTAGGTACTTTACCACGTTTTTTTACTTCACTCGGTTTTATGCGAATCATCGCATCTTCAGGAAATGCCATAAAAGAGCTAAAAGCCTGATCGGCTAATATATTTCTATCTGCTAAAAAAAGTATACGGGGTCGGCGAGAAGCATCACGCTTGAGCGTCCAACGCGTTTGGAAAAGTTTCCATGCTATTTGAAATGCGATAGCAGTTTTGCCTGTTCCTGTTGCAAGCGTTAAAAGTATGCGGGTTTGGTTTTGGGCTATAGCTTCGAGTGCTTTTTTTACTGCAATTTCTTGGTAGTAGCGAGGTTGCCATGAACCACTTTTACTTTCAAAAGGCACGGCAGAAAATTTATCTCTCCACTCATTTTCTTCAGCATAGATTTTGTGCCAAAGTTCTTGTGGCGTTGGGTAGTTCTCTACCATCCCCTCTTCGCCACTTTGCAAATCCATACTGTAAATTTCAAGACCATTTGTAGAGAATGTTATCCTCATTGAGAGCTTTTGAGCATAGAGTTTTGCCTGTGCTACACCTTCACTTGCGTTGAGGTCACGACGTTTGGCTTCAACGACGGCAAGTTTTACGCCTTTGTAAACTAAAATATAGTCGGCTATGAGCGGTTTGGCACGACTTCCTCCGACTTGCAGTTTTCCATCGGTGATGCGACAAACATTCTCTTCACGAAGTATATGACTCTCAGGTACGATGCCCCAACCGGCCTCTTTAAGTTTAGGGTCTATTAACTCGGCTCTGGTTTGTGACTCGTTCATTTGTTTAAAATTTCTGTAATTATTTCTTTAAAAATAGGTAAGTTATATCGTACAACATCTTCTATGATATTGTCATCAGTACTATCATAATCATGTGCTATATAGTTTCGAACAGAGCTAATACCCTTTAAATCTTCACTTGTAAAATGTTCAAGTATCTTAAATTCATTATCTTCTTTAAGTTTAGAAAATTGTTCAGCTATTCTTACTATATACATTCGAATTGCAGGCTTTATAAGTCTGTTTTGGATGGCAGGAGTGATTTTAATGTCATTATTTTGTAAAATAAATTCTATATTTTCTATGCATTCATAAATCTTTCGAAGTTTAGCTATTGCACTAGACATTTATCAAATCTTTTAAAATAGACTTGTTCGCATCTGGAACTAAATCTATAGGAGTTTTGAAAATAGTTTGAAGCTCTTCTTTTATAGTATCAATTCTCAGTAGTTTTGCAAAACCACCCCTATAATTTAGAGAAAACTTATCATAATCAAGTTTGTAAGCGATGTCAATATCACTAAATTTGGTTTGAGTGTTTCTTGCATAGCTTCCAAACAGACCCAGAAGAGTTAAGCCCTCTTTTTCATAAGTAGGTTTTAGTTTTTTTAATGTTAATAATATTTCATTTTGATTTGGCATTCAACACACTCCCCTTTATTAGATTATACACTATTTATACTAACTTACCACTAAAAGCTTTTTGCAAGAGGGACTTTTTGAGTTCTTCTAGGTCTGTAAGCTTTTGGGTGTAGATAGACTCTAACTTTTTTGTTTGTTCCGAAAGGGTGTCTAGTTTTTTTACTATTTTTTGTTGTTCTTTGAGAGGTGGAAAAAAAATTTTATATGCTTTAATCATAGGAACTGTCAATTGAGGGATTGCACTACCACTTTTTAGTATATCTAAAGTATTAATAGCGTATTTGAAAAATTTCAAGTTTATTAAGTTTGTATCTGGAGTTAATACAATTAGCCTGACAATAGGAAAAAAATCCTTTTCTCTTATCATTGTATGTCCTGTTCCACTACCTCTAGCAGCAATAGTTATGGAAGATTCAGTAACCCTAGCATTATTAGTAAACCCATATAATCCATTATTCTTAACAGCATTGGCATATATAGGAATATTATAAAGGTTAGTTTGAGTTTTTGAAAAATTATTTTTAGGGGCATCTCCCCCTGCGAATATTTTTTTAGAAAGGTTGTCTAAACTCTTCTCTTCCCACCCCTCTCCACGATTTTCAAACATATTTTGTAAAGAGGATTCAAAAAGCTCTTTTGCATTTTGCAGATTTAACTCCGTATTTGTCTTTACTTTTTCAATAGCAGAAAAAGTCTCATCTAAAATAGCCACTATTTTTTCTTGTTCTTGGAGATTCAGAAGAGGAAATGGCTCTGATTTATAATCTTTAAAATAGATATGCGGAATAGTACTGCCATTTCTATGTTTTTCAAAATCAATGCCATGTAAAAAATATTTTACAAAGCGAATATGAAAATTTTCTTTAGGTATTAAATACTGCATCGTGGCAATTACTGAAGATTTGGGGGGATGTTGAGAAACTCTGCCAATGCCTGCACCATCTTTAATAATTGCTAGATACTCTTTTTCTTGATGATAAAAAGAGATATTTTTTATAAATCCTTTTGCTCCATAAAAAGCATATTCTCCTTTATCTTCTTTTATCTTATTGAGAGAGATATTTGAAGAACCTTTGATTACCGCGTCTTCAAGTGTCCCATACTTCCACTTTTTCACAAAACCACTACCCACGACTCTCACCCACAAGTTTTTGCAACGCTTCTAACTCTTGCAAGTCCTCTTCTTTTGCATCCTCTATTTTTCTTGCAGCATCAAACTCTGCATAAATCTCTTTTACTTTCTCTTCCATCACTATTTTTGAGATTGAGCCATTTCCTTTGAGAATTTTTTGGTCGTTAAACTCTAAAATTCTGTCTATATTTTTTCTCCAAAAATCCATAGTGATGTCTTGATGATTTTTTACTCTGAGTTCGGCAGTTTCTAAAAAGATGACTACTAAACGGTTTAGAGTGTCTATCTCATCTTCGCTTAGGTAATTTTTAGCGATGATGATATCTCCTTTTCTAACAATTGAACCTTTAAACGATGTTAATGCCATGTTTGGTGCATCTTTATCTGCTCTTTCAACTATAAGTTCTGCCGCTGTTTTACCTGTTACTGCATAAAGAAGTTTATTTTGCGTCTGTGCAAAAAACATATGTGTTGCTTTGTCACTTTTATCATAGTCGCTACTAACTTTAAATAAATCTCTTACTTTTTGGTAAAATCTTTTTTCAGAAGCACGAATGTCACGAATACGTTCTAAAAGTTCATCAAAATAATCAGCTCTTCCATCTGGATTTTTCAGGCGCTCATCATCCATGACAAAACCCTTAATCATATACTCTTTTAAGTTGGCATTTGCCCAAATACGAAATTGTGTTCCGCGTTTGCTTCGTACTCTAAAACCTATAGCTAAAATCATTTCTAAAGAGTAGTAAGTAACATTGTAGTTTTTACCATCTGAGGCAGTTGTTAAGTAATCCTTAACAACTGAATCTTTCTCTATTTCTCCCTCTTTTAGGATGTTTGAGATGTGTATACTGATATTTGGAACAGAGGTGGCAAAAAGTTCTGCAAGTTGATTTTGACTCATCCAAGCCATACCGTCTTGCGTGAAAAGAGATACTTTAGCTTTCCCATCTGCGGTATTGTAGATGATTATATTTTGTTCTTTGTTCATAGTAAACCCTTAACAGTTTTCAAAATCTCTTCACTCTCTGCATCGAGCTTTGCCATCGCTTTAAGTATTTCATTTGGTTCTCTCAGGGGTGCTTCTTCGGGTGTGTTTGGATTCTTTGCACTGAGATCATAGGTTGTTTTATCTATGTCTTTGATGTTGAGTGTCCAAGAGTTTTCACTCTCTGTCTTTGTTTTTTGAAGTGTTACAAATTCTGCTAAATCTTTTTCGCTGAGTGGATTTGTTTTGCCTAAGTTTCTCTCCAAATTAAGCTGATAAAACCAGACTTTTTTTGTACTGACTCCTTTGTTAAAAAAGAGGACGACTGTTTTTACTCCTGCACCTGTAAAAGTTCCACCTGGCAGGTCTAAAACTGTGTGAAGGTTGCAAGAAGTGAGTAGCTCTTTACGCAGAGCAATCGAGGCATTGTCTGTGTTACTTAAAAAAGTATTTTTTATGACTATACCGGCTTTTCCTCCGGCTTTGAGAATTTTTATGAAATGCTGTAAAAAAAGTGAAGCAGTTTCACCTGTTTTTATAGGAAAGTTCTGCTGTACTTCTGCACGCTCTTTGCCGCCAAAAGGAGGGTTTGCCAATACAACATCGTAACGGTCTTTGTCCTCTATGTCTGCAATATTTTGTGCTAAAGTATTTGTGTGAATGATGTTAGGTGCTTCTATGCCATGAAGTATCATATTCATTATGCCGATGATGTAGGCTAAAGACTTTTTCTCTTTTGCATAAAATGTATTTTTTTGCAGTTTTATTATGTCGTTCGTTGTAAGTTTTTTACTTTGCTTGAGGTATTCAAACGCTTCGACTAAAAATCCTGCCGAACCGGCTGCCCCATCATAAATAGTGTCGCCAATTTTAGGATTGACTACTTTTACAATGGTTTTAATGAGTGGTCGCGGTGTATAATACTCGCCGCCGTTACGACCTGCATTTCCCATATTTTTGATTTTTCCCTCATACAAATGACTCATCTCATGTTTTTCTATATGTGTTTGAAAACGCAGTTCATCTACAAGGTTTATAACCTCTCTCAGGTTGTAACCACTCTGCACACGGTTTTTTAGTTCGCTAAATATTTCACCTATTTTGTACTCGATGGTGTCGGGGCCTATGGCATTTGATTTGAACTTTTTAAGATAGGGAAAAAGTTTATTGTTTACAAACTCTAAAAGGTCATCACCACTCATAGCATTATGGTCTAATTTTTTATTTTCTAGTTTGGGTGCAGCCCACGAGTTCCAACTGAACTCATTTGAAATGATTTTAGTGTATGTTTCACCTCGAAGCTCTGCCGCTGTCTGTTTGTCTTTTTCCAAGTCGTCAAGGTATTTTAAAAACAGCACCCAGGAGGTTTGTTCGACATAATCAAGCTCACTCCCACATCCGGCATCTTTATGTAGTAAGTCATCTATATTTTTAAAAGTTTGTTCAAACATTATTTGTCTTTATGGGGATTTTATATATGTATTTTAGCATATATTTAGTTATTCATCTCCCTGCAGAGCCGTTGTATAGTAAGAGAAACTCTTTGTGATGGAATGTGCAGATAATCTTCATCTATTATAGAAATTCTTTTGTTTTTGGCTGCATTTGTAGGGAGGGCATACCAGTTTTTGAGGGCTTTTTCCTCATTAACATTTGGCTCAGTGGCATGCGAATGTAAAATGATGATTTGTTGGGGGTTTAAAGCTATAACATTTTCATAGCTTAAAACAGGTTGGTTAGTTGTTTGTGATGTGTAAGCGTTTGTGTCGCCGCAGACCTTGATGATGTCATCAAAAAAGATGTTATGCCCCGCTATATAGATGCCATTTCGCAGGTCTTCTTTTAGTCCGTAGACTATCATAACAGAGTGCGGATGTTTTGCTTTTGGTGCGTTTGTTATTGCGTTTGTTATGTTTGCATTGAGCTTTTTAGCTTCCTTTTCTGCCTGAAGAGTAGTCCCCAGTTTTTTTATGGAATGTTGTATATTTTGTAATGTTGTTAGATGCAGCATTAGAGTTTTTATGCCAAAAGTATGGAGTTTTTGTAAAGTGTTTTGGTTAAAGCTCTGTCCCACAATTAAAGTAGGAGAGAGTGCTATGATTTTTTCAAGTTTTTGATTTTCATAGCCGCCGATTACAGGTACTTTTTGAGCTTCTTTTGGGTAAAGCGAATAAGCAGAAGTCCCAACGAGTTCATAACCACGATGCAGACCATAAATAATTTCGGTGATGGAAGGGCTTAAAGAGACTATTCTCTCAGAGCCAAAGGCTGTGAATACAAAGATAAGGAGAAGAAAAAATATTTTTGTATTCACTGGTTTTCCTTTTTAGTATTTAAGGTTAAGCCCCACATAAAGACTGCGTCCCGCAGTTTCATATCCATCAACTGTTTGGTAATATTTGTCACTTATATTATTGATTTTAGCATAAAATTTCAAGTTTTTGTTTGCTTGAAAATTCGCTGTGAAGTCAGCAGTTGTATATTTTCCTGTTTGTGCACCTTGATTATTTGCTTTATCATATCTTTTACCGATATATTGTGCATTGAGACCAAAGTCAATTTCATCTGAATAGTAATAGTTTAGTGAAACATCAAGTTGCTGTTGTGGGCGACGGGCAAGATTTTGTTTATCAGCATTTTTTGCTTCAAGATATGTATAGAGTGCTTTGACCCCTACAGTGTCAAAGAAAAAGTCATCATAACCAAGTTCTGCACCTTTGAATTTAGATTTACCAGAAGTCTGTACATATCCAGTTGTGTAATCAATCAAATCTTTAATTTCATTGTAAAAACCCGTAATCCAGACCGTATCGTTTCCAAAAGTGATGTCACTTGTTCGTGATTTTTCAGGTTTTAGATTTGGATTTGCACCCCATTGTCCATAGAGTTGTCCAAGTGTTGGAGCATTGTATCCTGTACCTATATTTGCACTAATGTAAAGATCTTTTTTAAGAAATTGTTTGACACCAAATTTTCCTGTTAAAGAGTTCTCAAAAGCATTGTATTTGTCAAAACGAACTGATTCTGTAATGATAGTGTTCTTCTTTTTTAGAAAACTTAGTTTATTGTAATTTGTTGCATACGCAGCAATTGCATTATAGCTTTTATCTGTATTTGGTGTTATGTCTGTTTGCTTAAATTTTTGGTAAGATGCCCCGACTCTTAAAAAACTATTTTTTATGTAGTCGATTTTATCATCAATTTTTATTTCGTTTACAGAACCTTTGTAGTTGGCATGACCCCATGTTGCAACTACATTTCTATTAAAAGTTGAGAGATTATACTGCAGTGTTATATCATTTAATTTATCTTTGTGTTTTAAGGCAAGAGTGTAAAAACGATTTTGAAGATAGGTGTTTGGTATTGCAGAATCATTTGCAGTTCCTGACCCATTGTCATAATTTATTAAAGCGTTAATAGCTTGTATATTTGCTTCAATTCTATTATTTTTATCAAAGTTATATCCAAATTTTGTATTGAGCGTTTTGTTTTGATAGCTATCTTTTTCTAGTCCTAAGTCATCATATCGTTTTCCATAAGATGCTTCTGCTTTTGTTGGTCCCGCAGCAGAAAACCCATCAGTATCAAAATATGTTCCCGATGCAAGAGCATCATATTTTTTTGTGGCATAAGAAGCTGTCAGTGCTGTTTGAAGTGTATTATAGGCACCATATTCAAGATTGAGTGCTGCGTGAGAACCTTTTTTTGCTTTTGATGTAATGATGTTAATAACACCACCACTTGCATCAGAGCCCCAAACACCTGATTGAGCACCTTTAATAATTTCAATCTGCTCTACATTATTTAGCATGATTTGCGAGAACTCTGCCACTGCATTGACGGCTGTTGGGTTGTTATAGCGAACACCATCAATAAGTACAAGAATACGCTTAGTGCTCATTCCTCTTAAATAAACAGAGGATAAAGAACCAGGTCCTCCATTTTGTGTTATTGCCATATTTGCGAGTTTATGAAGTGCTTCATTGAGGGTTGTCACATGAGACTCTTCTATCTCATCTTTTGTGATGACAACGACGTTATCTGTAATGTCTTTTTTATTTATATTTGTGCCTTGAGAAGCGGAGACCTCAATATTTTGAAGTGTATATTGGTTTTCAGCTTGAAGTG
>Ga0256829_1001793_pt1 | contig 16933 bp, 21 predicted proteins | sample 131447metaG_FD_185979 | JGI IMG/M metagenome (GOLD analysis project Ga0256829, IMG submission 185979) | Hydrothermal vent microbial communities from Lau Basin, Pacific Ocean - 131-447 | ecosystem: Environmental > Aquatic > Marine > Hydrothermal vents | place: Pacific Ocean: Lau Basin | collected...
CTTGGCGGTGTCGCTAGAGTGAAGGTCACACCCAGATCCATCCCGAACCTGGAAGTTAAGCTTCTCATCGCCGATAATACTGCCGGCTACGCTGGTGGGAACGTAGGTCGACGCCGTCTTGAGACGTTTTTTTTTATTCTTATCAATCAATCATTATATTTTATTACTAGTGTTTTTTATTTCAATTTTTATTTTTGAATCTAATCTATTTTCAAGTTAATTTCATATTCAAAATCTTTTTCCAAGTTTTATTTGGCTTATACTTAGCTGGAGCGATAAATTTTGTACCTTTTTCCCATACATACTTTTTATAGATATGCATAAAGCAGAGGCTATGTAGTTTTTAATACAGTGGATAAAAACCTTTCTATTCTCTTTTTCTAAGCTCTCCAAAATCTTTAAAAATAGATGCAATCTATCGACTTCTGGTACTTTCCAAGTTACTGGAATATGAATATATATCATTCCAAGTTTTGAGACTATCTTATCCTCTTTTTTTAATGCTCCTTTATTGTGCATCGCTAAGTTTACAAGCACTTCAAAACCCTTCTTAGTAAGAAGTTTAAACTCTTCTTTGGTCGGTTGCCCTGCTGTTGCTATCTGTTTGTTAATTTTTATATAGTTAAGTATCTTCATAAATTTATCTCCAATATGCTGTAAGTAAAATTCCCATTACCTGTTTTCTCTTTTAGAACGGCTCCTTTTTTTGCAAGAGCTTTTATAATCAATCTATTCATTATGCCATGTCCAGCGAGAAGTACGGTTTTATTTTCTTTAGCAAACTTTATAAGCATATTTGCCCCAATCTCTGCCCTCTGTTTTGCCTCCACAAAAGATTCGCTATTGTTTCTGAAACCAAAAAGCCACGCTACTCTAAAAATAGGAGCCCATATTTTAGCTGGTAGCTTAAAAAATCTTCTATTGCTATAAGGTAGCTGGGCTTCATTAAAAATTTCACTACTAAAATTTGACTCTTTGTTAAATAACTTTAGAGTCTGCACTGTTCTTGAAAGTTTGCTAGTTAATACTATATTAGCACTATCTACTAACTCAGCTACCATACTAGGAGGTTGCTTATCTTCTATTGGTGCACTGTTGTTATACCTATCTATAAACTCATGCATTTGGTTACTGTAAATTTTTGGGTTATTAATAATAACTTTTGCGTGTCTTAAGAGTATAATTTGGCTCATGTTAACCTCTTTAATAATTTTAGTGGTATTTTGCTTCGCTTGTGTGTAGCAGTAGCTATAACATTATTATTGCAAAGTGCTTTTATTTCAAAAAATATAGCTCGATTCTCTTCTTTGATGATGTTAGCCACTATCTCCACTTTTTCACTCAGTTTTACCATTGAAGTATGCTCTATAGAGATTTGTTCGCCTACTGTAATGTATTTGTTTAAATCTAGAGATTGGTTAATGCATTTAGCACTAGCAATCTCCATCCACTTTACCATAGTATAAGTACCTAGCACAGAGGGCAAGTTACTATCTATTGCCGATATGCAATCGGCTTGTTTTACTAAAAATATCTCTTTATAAGTTAGCATTTTATACACCTTTTAATCATAAGTACTTATAAACTCTTCTCTAAGCTAATAACTTTTAACTCTTTTTTGGGGATTCCAACATTTAAATTTATAGGATAATCTTCAATTTTTTTAGTACGGATATATCCTCTTCTCTCATAAAACTCTATTAACTCAACTCTATCAGCCAAAACACTCATCAGAAGATGTTTTATATTTAATTGCTTAATAGCAAACTCTTCGGCTTTTTGCAAAAGCTTTTTACCAACTCCTTCTCCTTGTAATCTAGGGTTTACTGCAAAAAATCCTATATAGGCACTACTATTTTGCACTTCTACGCAAATAACGGATTTTATAGAAGCATTTGCTAAAACAAATAGATGGCTTTTAGGGTTTGTAATATACCCTAAAACTTCAGCAGGTGTTGTTCTGTCGCCATCAACTAAAGCATTTTCTGTAGTCCATCCTTTTTCTCCTCTATAGGCAATATTTACAAGAGCTACTATCTCATGAATATCTTCTGCTGTTGCTTCTCTAAATTGCATCTAAACTCCTAATTAGTTTAACTTTAAAAAAATTACTTAAAAGAGATAAAGCATAAAAATATGTTGCTAAAAGCATAAGCAACTACACTGTTTGTATCTACCTCATGATGTTCAAAGCCAAGAGTAGTATCAATTTTACAATGTTTGTTAGTTTCAAAGAGCATAACATTATTAGTATACATTTAAGCTTCTAAGATGATATACTGTCAAACTCCTATCAATGATTAGCTTTTTTATAGTATTTAAACTTTAGCTTGGAATGGGTATAATTTAAACTCCGCTATTTTTTACCTATTGTAAACAGCTTTATATTAAATGTTGTATATGGTGCGTAATTTCAGTTAAATATTTTTATGCTTTATCTATTTTAAGTAATTTGTTTTTGTAATTGTAGCAAAGGTGTCAACTATTTTTTGACACCCTAGTATATTTTATTACAAAAAAGTAATATTCTAGAATTTAAAATTTTCACCAAGGTAGTGGCTTCTAACGGCTTTATTTTTAGCTATTTCATTGGCAGTACCTTGTGCTAGCATTTTTCCGCTCTCTAATACATAAGCACGATTACATATATATAGAGTCTCTCTTACATTGTGGTCGGTAATTAAAATACCTATATCCATTTTGGCTAACTGCTGCACAACTTTTTGTATGTCGCTAACAGCTATTGGGTCTACGCCTGCAAATGGTTCATCTAGTAGTAGGAATTTTGGGCGGTTTATTAAAGCTCTTGCTATTTCGGCACGGCGACGCTCTCCACCACTCAGTTTTACACCTAATCGGCTTCGTATGGGTTCTATATTAAAGGCTTGTAGCATCTCTTCGATTCTATCTTTTTGCTCTTGCTTACTTAGTATGCCAGCTTCTGCTGCTATTTTTAAGTTATCCTCTACACTAAGTTCTCCAAATATGCTTGACTCTTGTGGAAGATACCCGATGCCTAATTTTGCTCTTTGGCTTAGTGATAGTTTTGTTATATCTTCTCCATCTAACAATACTTTGCCATCGCTTGGTTCTACAATTCCGCATATCATGTAAAAAGTTGTAGTTTTTCCAGCTCCATTTGGTCCTAGTAAGCCTACTACTTCGCCACTTTGAACACTCAAAGATACATCTTTTACAATATCTTTTTTACCTATTGTTTTACTTAAAAGTTCTGCTTCTAATTTATGCATTTAGAGCCCTTAATATGTATTTTCTACTACTGTTTTCTTTCTCTATATCTATTGTAAATAGATTAAAGCCAGCACTATTTAAAAGTTCTACAAGCTCTACTGGTGCCCACTCTACAAAGTGTAAGCCATCTTTTTCTAATTCGTCTATTAAGCCTAAGTTAGCAATTTCTGGGTACTCTAATCTGTAAAAATCGTAATGAAAAACTTTGTCGCTATAGACTTGCTGAAGAGAAAATGTTGGTGAAGTTGCAGAGCCTAACTGTAAACTATTGACAATGCTTGACACTAAAGTTGTCTTACCAGCTGCTAAATCACCATTTAGGGCAATTACTGCATTCTTTGGCAAGTAGCTTAAGATTTTGCTTGCAACATTTGAAACCTGTTCTAAATTGGCACTCTCCTCAAGTAGTGTTTTATAGCTTATTTGAGACTTCAATAATCTTCTCCAACTGCTCTAATGCTTTACCTGTTGCGATTGTATGCTCTAATATTTCAATACCCTCTTTAATATCTCTTGCACTTCCATTTGCAAAAAGAGCGTATGAGCCATTTAATAATACAATATCTCGTTTTGCACCTTCGATTTCAGCACTTAAAATACCTCTTGTTGTAACTGCATTCTCGTTTGCATCTGCTCCTAAAATTGCCTTTTTAGGTGCTAATTTAAAGCCATGTGTTTGTGGGTCAATTACACCTGTACTAACTTTACCAGCCTCTACATATGCAAAATCTGTTGGAGCAGAGATGCTTATCTCATCCATTCCATCTTGGCTACTTACTACAAAAGCTCTTTTTGTATCTAATTCAAGTAAGGCATTTGCCATCTTCTCTATAAACTCTGGGCTAAATACACCTAATAGATACTTTTTAGCACCTGCTGGGTTTGTTAGTGGTCCTAAAATGTTAAAAATTGTTCTATGTGTTAGAGATTTTCTAATTGGCATAATGTGCTTCATTGCAGGGTGGTGATTAATTGCAAAGATAAATGTAAAGCCAACCTCTTGTAGCATCTTAACTTGCTCTGCTGGAGCTAAATTCAAATTTATTCCCAATGCCTCTAGTACATCAGCAGAACCAGAGTTACTTGTAATACTTCGGTTACCATGCTTAGCAACTTTTGCACCAGTTGCAGCTAAAAGTAGAGATACAGTAGTAGAGATATTAAAACTACCACTCTTATCACCACCTGTACCTACTATATCTATAAGTTCATCTTGCAACTCGCTTGCTACAGGCAGTTTAATAGAGTGCTCTCTCATTACGCTAGCTGCATCTGCAATATCACTACTACTTTCACCATTTTCATATAATTTTACTAAAAAATCTTTTGCCTCTTGTTCGCTTAACTCATTATTAAAAAGCTTTTCAAACATCTCTCTACTCATTTTATTCCTCCCATTTTTGAAGTTAAGAGCTAAGAGCTTAGAGTCAAGAGCTAACAAAGTAGCTTCGCTTTTTTTAATGTTGCTATGCAACATATTTTATAAAAAAGGCGAAGCCACAAATTTAGCTCTAAGCTCTAAGCCCTCAGCTCTAAGCTTAAATTAAGTGCCAAAGCACTTAATTTAACTCCCTAGCGTACTCCTCTTTTGCAGATTTAGGTATAGTTTTGGTTGTTGGTATCTGTAAAACTTCATACTCCTTACTACCTTTTAAGTACTCTATTTTAATCTTGTCGCCAACTTTTACTTCTTTAGAGGGTTTTGCTTTTATATCATTTATAAATACAACACCGCTCTTTACCATATCTTGTGCAATGGTGCGACGCTTTACAATATTTACAGCACTTAGCCACTTATCAACTCTCAAGAGTAAACTCCTGCTTTGCTTTTTTTGCTTCGGCTACGCCTAACATTGTTAAAGTATCGCCAGATATGTAGCCATCGTCTCTTAACTCTTGCAAAATCTCTTTTGCTCTGTTTAAATCGAACATTCCTGTATTTACAAGTGCTTTTAAGACATCGTCCATAGTCTCATCGGGCTCTTTTAGTAACAGTTTTAGTAAAAAAACCTTTTTCTCTATATCTTCTTCTTTTAAACCCATTAGTGCAACTCGCTATTTAGCTTAACCTCTCTAGTGCTTCTTCTTGCTATGATTTCACCAGTTGTTGAGTCTTGGCGGTAGTGAATACCATTTAAGTTAGCAAGTTGGGCACCTTTAAAGTACTCTTTATCCTCTAAATTAGCTTCTGGATTTGCCTCTTTTATCTTCTCTAATTGGTCTGGAGTAATTTTAATCTTTGTACCTGCTAAAATTGTTATGCCTGCATCCACAATACAACTATCTCCTACTGGTAAACCAGTTACAGAGTTTGCACCAAGAAGAGTGTTCTCTCCAATACTAATTGGGTTACCATCTGTACCACTAAGCACACCTAAGATACTAGCACCACCGCCAACATCTGAACCACTGCCAACGATTGCAGATGAACTAATACGCCCCTCTACCATTACAGGACCTAAAGTTCCAGCGTTAAAGTTAATATAGCTTGCTCCTGGCATTACAGTAGTACCTGCCGCTAATTGTGCACCCATTCTTACTTTACTTGCATCTAATATTCTAGTATTATCAGCTGGAATAATGTGCTGTAGGTATCTTGGGAACTTATCTACACTATCAATATTTGGGAAAGTGCCTTTTAACTTCATCTCAATTTCATTATCTCTTAAGTAATCTAATTCGTAAGGCTTATTACCTACCCATGCAACATTTGTTAAAATTCCAAATGCACCATTTAAGTTTACACCTCTAAGTTTGGCTTTAGCAAGTGAAAGTGCATATAGCTTTAAATAAACTGCTTCTACACTTTGTGGTGCTTCATCTGCAAAAAGGAAAGTAATAGTATAGTCTCTTGCAATATCACCAAGTTCACTTAATACTTTTATTACTTGAACATTCTTGTGTGCATCTCCAGTTGCTTCTGTTATAAATGGTGCAAAAGCTGCCATTGCGTTAGCTACAAATCTATCATCTATAGTAGTAACAAATTCACTACCACTAAAGTCTACAGCTACTCCGCTCTCTTGCAAAGCTTTAATAAATACTGCAGCTGAACCAAAATTTTCATCCCAATTTACAACTGCAAAGTTAGCTTGTAGTATTCTATCAGCATTCTTTTGCCCTCTATCTACTTTTGCAATACCAAAAGCTACCGGCTTCTTATAGTCACTACTAGCCTCTACATTTGCTACTAACTCTTTAAACTCATCTACACTTTTAATTGTCTCTATCATATATTCTCCTGTTATCTTAAAATAGTTGTATTATTATACAATCTTAGATTTATAAATCTACTATATATATTATATATAACTTTAAAAGCTGTAATTTTATTGCTGAAATACTTTAATAAAATTTTTCAAAAAATATAGCAATTGTATATTTTATTATTTTTAGAGCTTCACTTTACAGTAATTGTAAAAAAATTGTTATTCTAAAAGTCCTATATTAAGGGGTTGTTTAGTAATTTTATGTAATAATTGTGAACAATTTGTCAATTACTACTAAAAAATATTAACTTTTCCTCTTCATATTAAATAATTTAAGTTTTATATTAGTTAATGTAAAGTATACTTCAAACATAGGAAAGATAAAGTTGCTCTAATGACTTTTAAAGAGTTAAAAAGCTTTCAAGATATTACAAGGTGGTAAAAAATGAAAACTATATCAAGATTATTAAGTGTTGCAGTTGTTGCAAGTTCTGTTCTTTTTGCTGGTGGTGCTTTTGTGCCTGAACCTACTGCTCCAGATGTAGAACCAGTAGAACCAGCTATTGCTGAAATTCCAGAAACCGAGCCAGCTAAAAATATTCAACCATATTTTGGTGGGGCTCTTGGTAGTTCTACAGCTAAAGTAAGTAGTCAGGCAAAGGTTTGTGGTGGTTGTCAGTATGATAAATTAAACCAAACACATTCAAAAGCTCCAGATAAAATTTTAAAGTGGGGAGGTAGCGGAGATTCTACCTCTATGATGGCACTTGCAGGTGTTGAAGTAAATGATTTCTTAGCCGTGGAAGCTCGTTTAACAAAAGCAGTTTCTGATTATACAATTAAAGACCATAAGCCAATTGGTTATGTAAATGGTGCTATATATCTTAAGCCACAATATAAGTTTGAAATGGGTTCGGTATATGGATTGCTTGGTTATGGTGTATCTAAAATAGACTTTATGGGCAATAGTACAACTACTAGTGGATTCCAATATGGTGCTGGTGCCAGCTATAATGTAAACGATGAATTGGCAGTTTTTGCTGATTATACTAAGCTTTATGGTGGTGGAAAAAAAATATCTGAGGCTACTACTATGAATGGAATAGATAGCGTAAATGCAGGTGTTATTTATAAACCACAATAAGTAATATAACTTATTTAGAGGGTGACTCTACCCTCTATTCTGAATCAACTCTTTTTAATATATAAATAGTTTTATCATAATCTTCCATATCGTATAGTTTTATTGGGATGATACTCTGTATCTCCCAGCCACTAAGAAGTTCAAAAAACTCTTGGCTATAGTAGTATTGCGAGATACTATCACAACTTTTTGTATATAAATTTTCACTTTTCTGAAATAGTGTGAAATTAGATTCATATAAGCCATTTTCGTAAAAGCTCTCTATTGCTAAAAATCTACTTTCATCTTCTGCTATAAAGTTTCCTACTGCTAGCTCAGATAAACCAAATTCTGTATTAACATCAAATATAAAATATCCATTATTTTTAACTACACTTTTTAAATCTTGGAAAAACTCTATAAACTCTTGAGGTGTTAAATAGTTAATCATATCAAAAGTTGCAGTTGCAATATCTACTTTTTCAGTAATTTCATTTAACTCTTTGGTAGATACATTTAAGCCTTTCTCTTTAGCATACTCTACCATTAAGGAGCTTCTATCTATACCTTGCAAAAATTTGGGACTAAATTGTTTTTGTATTTTATATAAAAAGTCGCCTTTTCCGCAACCTATATCTAAAATAGAGTTAAAGTTTACATTTTTTAAAATATCGAAGTAGTAGTTATAGAGGGTAAGGGAAACCTCTTTTACTCCGATTAAATCTTCTATCTTAGCATAGAGGTTGAGTGCCTCTATACTATTATTAGTACTATCGGTACTATTTTGCACGATTCTCTATAGCCTCTTTTAGTAAATTGTAAAGTTCTAAAATCTCAGCCTTTTTCTCGAAAAAACTATTTTTATTTGCAATTAAGTGAGCACTAGACTCCATAATATCTTCAGCAACCTTTAAGCCATTTTCTCTCATAGTTTCGCCAGTCTCTACAATATCTACAATAGCATCAGCTAAACCAACTAATGGTGCTAACTCTATTGAACCGTAAAGCTTAATAACCTCTACGCCAACAGCTTTACTAGCAAAATAGTTTTTTGTAATATTTACCATTTTTGTTGCAATTTTAATATCTGGGCGACTCCAATCTAGCTCGTCATCATTTTGAATACCAATAGCTACTTTACATTTACCAATTTGCAAATCTAGCAAATCTACAATATCTAACTCTTTTTCTGTAATAACATCTAAACCAACAACACCCAAATCGGCAGAGCCATACTCTACATATGTTGGCACATCTTGGTTTCTAACATTTAAAAAGGTAAATTTCTCTGTTTTTAAAATTAGTTTGCGACTCTCAAATTTAAATTCGCTATCAAAAATATCTGCAAGAAGACTCATAGTCTCTTCTGCTATTCTTCCCTTTGGTAGTGCAATCGTTAGCATCTACTCTCCTTAATTACTTTTTTCATTCCTTCAAAGATTAAATCTTCGATATATTCGCTCTTTTCTATATAGCTACTTATTAGCTTACCATCTCCACCACAGCAGTATATTGGTAAGTTTTCACTATTTATAGATTTAACAAGCGAAACTATTGGTGCAATAATACCATAAGATATACTCATTTTAGTAGAGTCTGTTGGTAGTTTATCTATATCCACTTCAGCTAAATCATCAATTTTAAGCAGCGATGATATATCTGCATAACACTCTTTAACTCTCCAAATTCCTGGTAAAATTGCACCACCTACAAATTTGGAGTTTAACTTTTTATCTATTGTAATAGCACTGCCAGCATCTATATATATGCCATCTCCTCGACTAAGTAAAAGTGTTTGTCTATCTATACCCATACCTTCATATGAGCCATTTAAATTAACATATCTACTTAAATCTATCCAATTACTTATAGCAGATAACTTTGCTATGTTATTAGGGTTTACATTTATATAGTAAACTTTTTTATTAGTGTAACTTTTTATTAAATCATCTATACTCAAATGGCTAACTGTTTTGCCATCATATAGATGAGCGTATCTATTTCCTATATCTGCAAGATACACTACTTCTCCAACTATTCGTTATACGAACCTACAGATATTAGCTTTTGATATCTCTTTTCAAGCAGTTCATCTTTTGTTAAAGCTTTTAACTCTTTAACTGCATTTAAATAGTACTCTTTTACAGCAGCTGCAGCTGCCTCTTTATCTCTATGTGCTCCAATTAATGGCTCATCAATAATATCATCTATTAATCCATGCTCTTTTAAGCTATCTGGTGTAATTTTTAAAGCTTTAGTAGCTTGCTCTACTTTAGTTGGGTCGTTCCATAAAATAGCACTACACCCCTCTGGAGATATTACAGAAAATATAGAGTATCTCATCATTGCAAATTTATCTGCAACACCAATAGCAAGTGCTCCACCACTTCCACCTTCTCCAATAACTATAGATACAAGTGGCACTTTTTTGCTAGATAACTCCATAAGATTTCTAGCGATTGCTTCACTTTGCCCTCTCTCTTCTGCACCAAGTCCTGGGTATGCACCTGGAGTGTCAATTAACATAAGTACTGGAATATCAAACTTTTCTGCAAGTTCTATTGCACGAAGAGCTTTTCTATAACCTTCTGGATGAGGCATACCGAAGTTTCTTTTTAACTTATTTTTAGTACCACGACCCTTTTGCTCTCCAATAAGCATAGTTTTTTGTCCGCCTATCCAGCCAATATAGCAGATAATTGCGGGGTCGTCTCTAAAAGTTCTATCACCATGAATCTCTTGTGCATCTTTCATTAATAGACGCATATAATCTAAGGCATATGGTCTATCAGGGTGTCTAGCAAGTTGTAGTTTTTGGTAGTCGCTTAAAGAGCCAAAAACTTTTTTTACCTCTTTTTCTAAATCTTTGTTTAGAATCTCTACAGCAGCTTCATCAACTCTTGCACGAGCAGATTCTATAGAAGATTGTATCTCTTCAATAGACTTTTCAAAGTCTAAATAATTTGCCATCTTTTAGCCTTGGTATTTTTTAAATATAACAACTCCATTTGTTCCGCCAAAACCAAATGAGTTACTCATAACAACATTTAGCTCAGCTTCTCTTGCACCCTCTGTTACATAGTCTAAATCACAATTTTCATCAGGAGTCTCATAGTTAATTGTTGGAGGAATTATACTATCTCTCATTGCCATAATAGAAAGTACTGCTTCAATAGAGCCAGCTGCTCCCAAGCAGTGACCAATTTGACCTTTTGTAGAACTCATTGGAGGGCAATTGTCTTTACCACCCAAAAGCTCTTTAAGTGCAGCTGTCTCATTTTTGTCATTAACTGGTGTAGATGTTCCATGTGCATTTACATAGTCAATTTTTGGCTCACCTGCCATTTTATAAGCAGCTTTCATAGCTCTAAGTGGACCATCCATTGTAGGTGTTGTAATATGGTTTGCATCGCCACTCTCACCAAAACCGATTAGTTCTGCATAAATTGTTGCACCTCTAGCTATTGCAGAGTCTAAATCTTCTAAAACAAGAGCACCAGCACCTTCACCCATAACAAAGCCATCTCTGCCAGCATCAAAAGGTCGAGAAGAAGTTTTAGGGTCATCATTTCTAGTGCTTAGTGCTTTCATAGCAGAAAATCCACCAATTCCAACAGGACAAATAGCCGATTCCGCCCCAACTACTAACATCTGCTCCGCTTCACCAACAATAATAGCTTTTGCAGCATCAGCAATAGCGTGAGTACCAGCAGCACAAGCAGTAACAGAACTTAAGTTAGGACCTCTTAAATTATTATATATAGATACAAATCCACCAAGCATATTAACTAAAGCAGATGGTATAAAAAATGGAGATATTCTTCTAGGTCCTCTAGTTTCACATATTACAGAGTTTTTCTCGATTGTAGGAAGTCCACCAATTCCAGAAGCACAACTAACACCAAATCTATCTCTATTTATGCTTTCATCAATATTTGCATCTTCCATAGCTTCGGCAGCAGCTTTAAGACCAAAGTGAATAAATCTATCAGCTTTTTTAACCTCCTTAGCGTCCATAATAGTCGTTGGGTCGAAATCTTTTACTTCACCAGCAACTTGACAAGCAAACTTTTCTGGGTCGAAAATAGTAATTCTATCAATTCCACACTGACCATCTAAAATAGCTTTAAATGAGCTCTCTTTATCATGTCCTAAGCTGTTTATCATACCTAGTCCTGTTACTACTACCCTTCTCATTACAACTCCTAATATTTAAATAAGATAGCAAAGCTCACTATTAAATATACCAATTATTGGTACAGTATATAAGCTCTCCTATCTCCCCTCCGCAGAGGAAAGTTTTTGCTAAATTACGCTTTAGCTTCTTCGATGAATTTTACTGCATCTGCAACAGTTGCAATGCTCTCTGCACTCTCGTCAGGAATTTCAATATCGAACTTCTCTTCTAAAGCCATTACAAGCTCAACAACATCAAGACTATCAGCACCTAAATCCTCTACGAATTTAGAATCCTCTTTAATCTCGTCGATATTCGCTCCTAATTGCTCTGCTACAACTTCTTTTACTTCATCTAAAATTGCCATTAAATACTCCTTATAAAATATGCTGTAAGTATAACCAAAAATCGTTAAAAATAGATAAGAATAGCTTAAAAATTGGATATTAGAATCTATTATGTAGCACTTATTAGCTTTTTAAAGTCTAAGATTACTTTAGTTCCAATACCTTTTTTTGACTCTATTTTCAGCCCAATACCCTCTTTATCGCAATACCTCTTTACAATATTCAAGCCAATTCCCTCACCTGTAAAGTTGTCGTCGCTTTGGTAGTATCTTTGATAAATCAGTGACAGTTCGCTATTGTCTATTCCGATTCCTTTATCTTTAATTGTAAGTTTTGTACCATCTATAGTAATTGTAATAGTAGTATCTTTTTTAGAATACTTCATAGCGTTTTCTATAATGTTGTCGATAGTTTGCTCCAAGCCAATTCTATCTGCTCTAATTTTAAGTGGAGTTAAATTCAATTCAAAATTGTTACGATTTAACTCTTTAAAAAACTCTACTCGATTTTGAATTAATTTATTTAGCTCTATCTCCTCTTTTTCTATTTCATAAATTTCTCTTTTTAAATTGTATGCCAATAGGTTGTACAGTCTTTTTAATCTATCAAGAGCCTCTTCTATTCTAATAGCTCTTTTTCTATCTTTTTCGCTCTCTAGGCTTCTTTTTAGCATTTTTATATTGGCTTCTATTGTAGAGATTGGCAAGTTTATCTCATGTAGAGATTCTCTGATTAAATGCTCCAAAAGCTTATCTTGTGACTCTTTAGACTCTAAAGCTATGGTAGTAAAGACATAAGCACTAAATAAAATTGCAGGAATTAGTAGTAAAAATGCTAATTCGTAGTCGTTTTGTATAAACTCTAAATTTACAAAAAATATATGATGCAACTCAAAAAGAAGAGCTACTATAAAAGTAAAAATAAGAATTAACCAAAATTTCATACTCTATCTTTATGAAAAATATATCCATATCCCCGAACAGCCTCTATAGCTTTTGGAAATATCTTTTTAAGCTTTACCATATATACACGAATAGTCGCTAAATTTGGCTCTTCCTTACCCCATAAAGTTTCGTAAATCTCTTCATAACTAACAGCCGTGCCACTATTTTTAACTAGCAACTCCAGGAGTAAAAATACCCTATAGCCAAGTTTTAAAGGCTCACCATTATGTAGTATCTCTTTAGCTTGCAAATCAAGTGTGTATTCACCTAAAATTATTGTACTATCTGTATGGTTTCTTTTAATAACAGCATTTATTCGTACAATCAATTCATCTAAATCAACAGGCTTTTTAATATAATCATCTGCCCCAGCCTTAAAGCCATCGATTAAAGAGCTTTTATCATCACGCGAAGTAACGAATATAGTAGGAGTCTTATCTCCACTATCTTTCAAAGATTTCAAAGCCTCTATACCACTCTCAAAAGGCAAATTAATATCAAAAAGATACAAATCATAATTGTTTTCATAAGCTAAATCATAAGCAGAGTAGGGGTCTAATGCCACATCTATAATAAACCCTTCATCTTCCAAAAAATCTTTAAGAGTTTCGCTGTATAGTCTATCATCTTCTAAGAGTAGTATTTTTCGTAGCATCTGTTTGTCCTTGGGTTTGTTGTGGTTATTATATTGTAATTGTCTTTAAAGTGTAAATTTTGGTGCATTAATTATTTCTGAAATTGAATATAGGACACCTATAAAACAAGTGTATAAAAGTTTGAAGAGAATTTTAAGTAGGTTTTTATTACTGATTGCTTATAAGCTTCTTGGTTTGCTTCCTAATATTAATACTTCTTTTTCAGAAAATAAAATCTTAAAATTATGTATGTGCTCTTGGTGATTAGATTTGAGCTTTGCGGTTTCGCTATCGCTTCACAATGCTTCGCTTGCAGAAGCTAAAATCGTGAAACTATTCACGATTTCTTAACGCTTCTTTACATATGCATTCCACCATTTACTTTTAGGGTTTCGCCTGTTATGTAGCTTGAGTAGTCGCTTAGCAGGTAAGCTACGGCGTTGGCTACCTCTTTTGGTTCTCCGAATCTCTTTAGTGGAATTTTTGAGATAAATGCTTCTTTTACATCGTCTTTTAGTACATCTGTCATTTCTGTTGCTATGAAGCCTGGGGTTATTGTGTTGTATCTTATTCCTCTTGGTGCTGCTTCTTGGGCGAAAGATTTAGTCATGGCAATTACTCCACCTTTACTTGCAGAGTAGTTTGTTTGTCCTGCGTTTCCTGTTTCGCCTACGATACTTGCAACATTTACAACGCTTCCAAAACGCTTTTTACCCATAGTTTTTAGTGCTTCTCTACAGCCAATGAATACAGACTTTAAGTTTGCTTCGATTACTGCCATAAACTCTTCTGTTTTCATACGCATTGCTAATTTATCTTTTGTGATACCTGCGTTGTTTACTAGGTAACTTAGCTCGTTATCTGCTTCTACAATTTGCTTAATTGCATTTATAAAAGCCTCTTCTTCGCTAACATCAAAACCAATAACTTCTGCTTCGCCACCAGCTTTTACAATTTCATCTTTTACAGCTAAAGCTTCTGCCTCGCCACTTCTATAATTTACCCAAACTTTTAAACCAAAGCTAGCCAAAGTCTTTGCAATCTCTGCACCAATTCCTCTACTAGCACCTGTTACTAATACATTTTTTCCGCTAAATTTCATATTTTATCCCCTATTCAGTTTATAATATTTTTGGTGGTTTTAATTGGCGGAGCGACACACAGGTCGCCCCCTACAAAACTTCAAACTTTCAACTTCCAACTTAAAACCTCTAAGCTTCAATCAAACTATCATCCATCTCATCAGGCTTCTCTATCTCCATAAGCTCCAACACTGTTGGTGCTATGTTGTTAAGCCCGCAACCAGTTTTTAGCTTGCTAACGTTGTCTGAAATAACAAATGCCCAAACCTCTCCTACTGTGTGGTTGGTTAAGACATTTCCATTTTCATCTAGCATCTCTTCGCAGTTGCCGTGGTCGGATGTTAAGATAATATTATACTCCTTTTGGCTTGCAACTTCCAAAATTTTACCAAGTTGTTCATCTACTGTTTCGACTGCTTTGATGGCTGCTTCGAAATTACCCGTATGACCAACCATATCTCCGTTTGCAAAGTTTACTACTATAAAATCGTACTCTTCTCTCATAGCCGTTCTAACAGCTTCGCCAACTTCTGGAGCACTCATCTCTGGCTGCAAGTCATAAGTTGCCACTTTTGGGCTATCTATTAGCACACGGCTCTCGTTTTCGTATGGCTCTTCGATTCCACCGTTAAAGAAAAAGGTAACATGTGCGTATTTCTCTGTCTCGGCAGTGTGTAGTTGCTTTAAACCTTTTGCACTTATAATCTCTGCTAAAGTATTTTTAGGTGCCTCTTTTGGGAACATTACAGGGTATGGAAAGCTCTTGTCATACTGTGTCATTGTCGCAATATTTAACTCTATATTCTTTTGCTCAAACTCATTAAAAGTGCTATCACCTAAGGCTCTTGTAATCTCTCGTACTCTATCGCTTCTAAAGTTTGCAACTATTACGCCATCGCCACTTTGCATTCCGTCATAATCGCTAAATGCCGTAGGTACAATAAATTCATCTGTAATATCATCTTTGTAAGAGTTTTTAATATACTCTTGTGGGTTTATAAAAGTTTTAGGCGTAGCATTTACTATCGCGTTGTAACCTTTTTGCACTCTATCCCATCTATTGTCTCTATCCATAGTGTAAAAACGCCCACCAATTGTAGCTATTTTAATATTTTCGTTAGTTACTTTTAACACTTGCTCTAAATATTTTGGTGCACTTGTTGGCGATACATCTCTGCCATCTGTAATTAAGTGTAAGTAAACCTCTTTACCAGCTTCACTAGCAATTTTTGCCAAACCTAAAATATGCTCTAAGTGCGAGTGCACTCCACCATCGCTCATTAGTCCAATAATATGGATACGATTAGAGTTGTTTAATACACCATTTAGTGCTCTGTTACTCTTAAGTGAGCCATCTTTTAGAGCTAATGATATTTTTACTAAATCTTGATAAAGCACTCTACCACTTCCAATAGTCATATGCCCAACTTCGCTATTTCCCATTTGCCCCTCTGGCAAACCTACACTTAAACCGTGAGTTGATATCAATGTATGGGGGTATTTTTCAAAAAGGTAGTCATAAGTTGGAGTTTTTGCAGCATTGAAAGCATTAGCTTTACTATTTTCTTTGTATCCAATGCCATCTGTAATAATTAAAAGCGTCTTTTTTGGCATATTTATCTGTCCTTTTGTAATTTTTGTACTTTACTTAAAAAAATTTAAGTAAAATAGCAGTTAAATATTGGCGTATTATAGCCTATAAACCTGAGTTCGATAGAATACTTTATCTAATTTAGGCTAAAAATAAAACTAGAAAGTTGTCTTAATGCTGTACTATTTTCATAAACTATTTGATATTAACTTACTACATTACATCTCAGTAAGAGCTGGAATTGCTTTTTTTATCTCTTTTTGTTTAACAATGTATTTAATGCCTAAGTATATTCGTTGGGCAAAAGCCAAAAAGGCTAACCAACCAATTAATAAATGGGTAAAAGCACACGAGGGTAAACAGTTTACACCTACTATGGGAGGTGCAGTCTTTATAGTAGCAACTCTTATATCATCGCTACTTACTGCCAATTTGGCAAATATTTATGTAATTGGCGGATTAATAACGCTAATAGGTTTTGCAGCAGTTGGTATGAAAGATGACTTAGGAAAAATACTCTCTGGTAATAACTTAGAGGGCTTAAGTGCAAAGGGTAAAATGGCACTGCTTATT
>Ga0256829_1001794_pt1 | contig 16926 bp, 9 predicted proteins | sample 131447metaG_FD_185979 | JGI IMG/M metagenome (GOLD analysis project Ga0256829, IMG submission 185979) | Hydrothermal vent microbial communities from Lau Basin, Pacific Ocean - 131-447 | ecosystem: Environmental > Aquatic > Marine > Hydrothermal vents | place: Pacific Ocean: Lau Basin | collected...
ATATTTCGGCTTCCCATCGAGCATGGCGAGGCCGTTCAAATGGCACCGGTCCTCAGGCACAATCTGGCTGATGAAGGAAGGTTTCCAAATCGGCTTGAAACTGTGCTTCAGGCTCAGCTCACACAGGCAAGAATACTTGGTGTTGATGAAGACAACTTTGCCTTCATTCGTAACGCCAATCTCGTGCAGATCGACTGCGCCCGTCGTTTGGAAATTGCGCGGCACATAGACTTTGTCATGTTTGGAATTGGCGATTTGGTTTGGCCCGAGCACATTCTCCATGCGCACAATCTGGTTCAAGGATGCGAGATAAATCCGCGCGCCATCCCCGACCACGCCCATCGCTTGCGGATAGTGGGCCTGGTGAAGCGAGAGCTTGCGATCAAGACCGTGCCCGAGAAGGTAGAGGATACCGGTCTGATAAGAGGTGAAAGCGAGCGAGATGTTGCGCGCGGCGAGGAAGCCGTAAAGGTCGCCCGAAAAGGACACATTGGTCGTTTTCTGAGCCTCTTGTTTCGCCTCATCGCTGGCGGCCACCTCGGATGCTTCGGGGGGCTCAGACGCGGTCTCTTTCACCTTTTCAGGCGCTTTCTCAGGTGTCTTCTCAGGGGCCTTTTTGGGGGCCTTTTCTGTCACTGCAGCAGAGGCCTCAGCGGCCGCCTTTTTCGTCGGCTTTTCCGCCTTCGATTTCGGCTCTTTTTTGGGCGGGGATTGCTTTGCGTCGCCTGTCTCCAGACCTGTATCCGCCTCGTCCATCAGCGCTTCGCCCATGTCCGCATCCTTCTGTTTATTAAAGAATTTCATAGAAACTATCCCCATGTGGTTTGTTGAAACTGGGCAACAAAGAATGGATAAAACTCAAGAATTCAACCACTCGAGCAAATATTGAGACGCTCGGAGAAAGACTAATTTCTCGGAGCCCTTTTTAGTGCGCGAAAACACCGCAGAACCGCGCGCTGGAGAGGCACATGAAGAATCGATCGACTCAAAACGGGGTGATGTCACCGTCGCATCCGGCACCCACCCAATCTTTCCGTGACAAATTAATGTTCGCGGCCTCGGCCGGGATCCTTGCGCTGGTGGCGCCAGGCGGGCTCTATGGCACGCGGGCGCAGGCGCAGCAGATTGTTCCGAACGAGCTCCCAGACGGATGCGTCGAAGTCAATCCAAATGACCCGAACAACCCTCCACCGCAAAACCAATTAGCCGAAAGTGGCGAAACGATTGAGTGCGTTCAGGATCTCACCTCGACTGGAAGCCCGATCGACCCGATCAAAACCAATGTCGACGAACTGACCGTGAAAATCGGCGATGGCACGACGCAGACCCGCGTTTTGAATACTGCGTATCCAGATGTACGTTCGCCCTCACCGGACTCTACAACAGCGATCGAGATGCGTGGCAGTTCCAATCAGAGCCTTACAATTTCCGAGAAGAGTAGCGTCGTTTCGGAAAATGCAAACTCCGGCGGCGGAACGCCCACGATTGTGGTGACGTCTTCGAATGGTGATGTCACGATCGATAATGCAGGAATAATCACCACGACGCCCTATGAAGGCAGGGCCGGAACCAGCGGAATCCCGGATATCGCCATCAACGCCCAGGTGTCGGGCGGCGCCGGGAATCTCACTCTGAATTCTGAGACCGGGAAGATCTATGGGCAGGTCTATGCTAAAAGCGAGAGCTCCGGGAACATTGATCTCACCCTAGGTAAAGTCTTCATCGCGGAAGAGTTTTCAGACGCTCTTGGTGCGAGCTCAGCCGTCATCGTTCGCGCTGGCGATGAGACGGGTGATGTGTCCTTGCGCACCACGGGTCACATTGAATTAGATACGAGCGAATTTAAACCTGCGGACGCTTCTCCCGCCATTGATATCGCCAATTCAGGCACGGGCAAAACAGAACTCAAAATTGAAGACAATGTCACCGGTTCTGGCGGCGTTGAAATCGATCATAGCGCCACTGGCGCGCTGCGCATCACGACAGCTGGTGGAACCAGCGTGATCGGCACCCCGTCTAACTATGAGTCTGACTTAGGGAGCGCAGAAAACCACGGCATTTACGCGAATAATACCGGCGGGAGCTATTCCTATGTTAAGACCGATGGCGCCGTCACCGGCAGCGGAGCCGAAAGTGCTGGAATCTTCCTCAAACATGCGAGCGCGGGAACGGCGACGATTAACGCCAATAATGCGGTCACTGGGGAAGTCGGCATCGAACTGGACAACCAATCCGCCCAGGCGGCAGGGATCAATCTTGGCCTAGCGGGCATTGTCACGGGCACAGCCGCCGATGGCATCGTCCTGAAGTCGACGACTGATACGATCGGGTCGACGATTAAAGGCACAATTGATCCGGATGGAAAGCCCGGCGGCACGGTCATTGGCGCCGCCAAAGGGATCAACCAAAGCACACAGGCCGGCGCCATCACGATCCAGGACCTCGCCAAGGTCGAAGGAACCGACGAGGGGATCTATGCCCGCTCAAACGGTGGGGCAATCTCAATCGCAAATATCGATCGCGTAGTCGGCAAAACCGATTGGGCCATTGATGCTGACACGCGCCTGTCAGACGACACAGGCGGCGGGTATATTTCGATCCAAAATGTCAGCGTGCCGAAAATTTACGACAGAACAACTCCTTTGCCTGGCGATTTTAGTCTCGATGGCATTCGCGCTTATAGTGGCACGGGGAACATCAATATCGGCGCAGAGCAGAACAATCCTGACAGCGCGATCGGCGACGTTTTCGCTCTCGGCAATGCGATCCTGGCAGAAAGCGAAAGCGGTTCGATTTCTATTCATACGGAAGGTATCATCCAATCATCCATCGACTTTGCGATCGACGCACAGACCGATGATGCTGACATCGATCTGACGATTGATGGCCTTCTTCAAGCGCCTCTAGGCGTCTATGCCTCCACCTCGGGGGACGGTGATTTGGACGTTCAGGTCAACAATACGGTCCAGGGCGGCACTGGCGTTTTTCTGACAAATACTGATCCAACGGGCACATATGATAACCCAAATTACATTTCGCTGACGCTCGGGGCTCAGGCGCAAATTAGCGCTGCTGGTACCGGTTTGGAGATTGAAAGCGGCGCCTCGACTTCGGACACTGCGCCCATTGGGGACATCACTGTGACGGGCGGTGCGAACACCAAAATTTCAGGTCGCAGTATCGGGGTACTCGTCGATTCCCATGATTTAGATGTCAGCATCTCTGATATCAGTGAAATTTCGGGCGCGGCGAACGCAAGTGATTCTAATACGACTTACTTTGGGGTCGGAGTCTATTCTGGAGGCGGCGGGATTACGATTGAAGATATTGGCCGGGTGACCGCGCGATATGGCACAGCCATCTCAGCCGATACCCGCAACTTTACTTTCGATGAGAATACGTATGACCGTATATTCTCCCGCGGCGGGGCGGATATCTCGATCCAGAATGTGGCCATCCCGGAATTTGATCATGATGACGATGGAGACACGCCAGACGTGCGCAGCGCCCAGGGCATTGTCGCCAATAGCGGCACGGGCAGCATTAGTATCGGGGCTCTGAATGGCGAACTCGCCAATGAGATTGGCGACATCCTCACCACTGGCACCGGCATTGACGCTCGAAGCGCAGGCGGCGATATCGCGATCGCGGTTGACGGCGATATCAAGGCGGTCACCGGCGGGATCTATGCCAGACAGGCAGGCGCCGGCAATGTCGCCATCTCCACGAACGCGATTGATGTCACGGGTAACACAGGCAAAGGCATTGAGGTCCAAACAGGTGGGAACAATCCCACGGCCGTCACCATTGGCGTCGATGGTCAAATCAATGCCGATCATCATGGAATCGAAGTGAAGCACACCGACGGCACAGGTGATGTCAAAATCTCACTGTCCAGCGCGGGAGGGGTCTTTTCTACTTCCGAGCCAGGTGTCTTTGTCCAAACAGGCGACACTGAGGGAAATTCACCAGGGGGCGGCGCCGGAATTACAATTGAAGGGACGCCCGATCCAGACGATACCAGTGCCTTTGCTGGCACGATAATCGGGCAGAAATCCGGGCTTAATCTAGAATCAACGACTGGAAACATTGAGGTCAAAAACCTCAAATCTGTACGCGCTTATGCTCCCACAAAAGACAAACTCGATGCTGGTCTTTTTGCCCGCTCTGGCTCGGGGGCGATCACAATTGCGAACATCGAGTCTGCCTTTAGCGCCAATGCGTCAGCTGTCAGGGCAACCAGCACTACCGGAAACATCACGATCAATAATGTCGGCATCCCTATTACGACGCCAACCGACACAAATACACCCACCCGCAGTGATGAGGGCATTGCGGCGCGCACCTTTGGTGGCAACATTGCGATCGAAACGCGCAAAGCGATTCAAAGTGTCGGTGTGGGCGTAGAAGCCGCAAACTTTAATCCAGAGGGCGGCGACATTGCGGTCACGGTTGGCGATGTGTCTTCAGCACTTGAGAATGGTGCAGCCATTTCGATCGCAAACGCAAGCTCCGGCAAAACGGAATTGACCCTCTTTGAAGACGTGCAATCTGGCGGCACCAGCGTGCTCGTCAATACCGTTGTCGGCGCGACCGTGAAGTTTAAGGACACAGCTTCGATTACTTCGACGAATGGCAATGCGATTGAGTTTTTGCCCATAATCGGCGGCGCCGAACCGGCAGATACGTTCGACTTAGAGGGCACCCTGACCGGCAATGTCTTGATGGGCGGCGGCGACGACACGTTCAACCTGATCGGCTTGGGCGAGGTCAGCGATGGCAGCACGGTCTTTGGCGGGGACGGGCAGGACACCGTTAAGTTCGCCAATACGCAGAGCGGGACCCTGACCAATTCTGGTGGGTCAGGGGACACGATCCAACAATTTGAGATCATCGAGTTTAGCGGCGATCAGCTCATCCTGGCGGGCACCCATCAAAACTGGGAGGTCGCGAACTTCTCAGACAAGGTCACCATCCTCGCCGAAGGCGCCACGCTGGAGGCGACCACTGGCAGAATCTTCGCCGGCGCGACCCTGAACGCACGCAATAATTCCAAGTTTTTCGGCGATCTCTTTAATGAAGGCACGCTCAACATTGGCTCCTCGCCGGGACTGTTCGAGATCGATGGAGATTTCACGCAAAGCATGTCGGGTGTCCTGCCTATTGAGTTTGAGGGCAACCAATATGACAGACTGAGTGTCACCGGGAACGCAAACCTGGCCGGGAAACTCGTCGTCACCGCGCTCAACAATCTAAACCCGCCCGTGGACACCGATTTCCCGATCATTGTAACGGGCGGCGCGGTGATCGGCAATTTCACCGATATTGACGACAATGTCCCGGATCTGAATTTCAGCGGCACCAATTCCGGCGATGAATATGTCCTGAGGTTCGTGGCGGCCCCTGAGGAAGAGGAGGAGGATCCGATCTCGCCGCCCCCTCCACCACCACCGCCGCCGCCACCGCCTCCAACGGAAGAGGAGGATCCGGATGATAATGGCGGTGACCCTCCGGTTGATGAAGAGGATCCGAACGATGATGGCGGTGACCCTCCGGTTGATGAGGACGATCCAAACGATGATGGCGGCGATCCACCGGTCGACGACGGCGATCCGGATGATGGCGGCACAGATCCAGACGAAGACGGCGGCGCCCCAGACGAGGGCGGAACTGATCCAGGTGATGGCGAGACCGATCCTGGCGAAGGTGAGACCGATCCGGGCGAGGGCGGTGAAGCGCCAGATGAAGACGGCACGGATCCAGCGCTCCCAGATGAACCTGCTGAGCTTGAAAAACCGCTCCTTTCACCAAAAGAAATTGCGCCATCGGCTCTGATGGCTGCGATGTTTGCGAGCGACTTGTTCGCCGACAGCCTGATGCAGCGCCGCAGTGACAGCATGTCGATCGGCGACTGGGACTTCTGGGCCTCTGGTCTTGGCGGCCAGTATGACGTTGGCAACAATGGCGAATATTATGGCTGGGATGGCGGCACCAGCGGCTTCAGCTTCGGCGTCCAACATCTGATAGAGCAGGGCGGTCTACCCATCCTGTTCGGCCTCTCGACCGGCTTCACCAAGTCCGACGTCGATAGCGGCTTCTCGCACGCCGAGGTCGACAGCGCGCACCTCGGCGGGTTCGTGAACACAGAGGCCAATGGCTTCTTCTTCGCCGCCTCCGCCTCGCACGCCTGGCAGGACTATGATCTGCAACGGGTCTTCGTCTTTACATCTAGTGGCCCAGCGATCGCCGTCTCCGAAGCCGTCGGCAAAGCCACCACGTTCAAGACCGAAGGCTACTATGACCTCCTCTGGACCGCAGATGCAGAGCACGGGTTCGGCTTCGGGCCCTTATTGACCGCTGATCTGACCACAGGCAGCTACAACCCGTTCCGCGAAACTGGGGCAGGGATCCTCAATCTCTCCTACGAGAAAGAAACGGCACAACAGGTGGTCCTAGGCGCAGGCGTTCAGGGCGAGTATAGCGCGATCCTGTTCGGCAATACGCTCGTCGATACGGGCTTCAGACTGCTGCTCGAGGATGTCTCTGGCGATACCAGCATTACAGGTTCGGCCTCGCTGATCGTGCCGGGTGCTGAGTTTACGCCAAACTCTGCCAAACTGGACAATCAACGCGTCTCGTTCGGGTCAGACGCCAAGATCTACTTCTCCGACAAGGTCTATGGCCATGTGCGCTACAAGACGACCCAGAGCGACCAATTCTCCGAACATGAAGGCTGGGCGGGCATCACGTTCCGGTTCTAGCCCTCCCAAGCGCACTCACTCGCGCGCTTCACGAGCCGCCGCAGAGCCTCTCGCTGCGGCGGCTTACTCCTTAACAGACTCCTAAATGGCGATACTGCACAGAAGAGGGGGGAGGCCGCTGGCCACGCGCGAAACCCTCAATCGCGAGCTTCATTGACGAAGCATGCACCAAAATCACCACGCCGCCAGCCAGTTATGTATGGCCGGGGATTTTAATCCATATATTCGATAATCTACATTATGTGCAATTTTGGATAACACAGAGACCAGAAAACAAAGTGCTTTCCAGTTTCGGTGATGGTGTCGGAGAATGGTACGCCCAACAGGATTCGAACCTGTGACCTACTGATTAAAAGTCAGTTGCTCTACCAACTGAGCTATGGGCGCATCCGAACGGCCCATGTAGTTGAGTGCCTGAGCTGGGTCAACGTTTTTTGCTGCTGAAATAAACACCGGTTGCAGAAACTTGTCATTCGAAGCGCATAGTTTCAGAATACACCCATGCTTCGTATATTACTCCCGCTCTCCGCCATCGCCATTTGCGCCGCCTGCGCAACGACAAACACCGCCGAATCAACGCGCGACTCAGAAGACCAGACGAGCGCCACAGATCGCGCCATCCAACAATCACAAGACGGATTTGGCGATGCGGCCGCCTCCCCTCTTAAGGACGTGAATTTGATCCGCGAAAACGCTCCGGAAGAGTTCAAAAAAATCAGAAACCCTTACAATGTTGATCCAGAGATCAGCTGTGAGGACATAGCCATCGAAGTCACCCGTCTAGATGAGCTTTTGGGACGTGATTGGGATGTACCGCCGCCCGACAAGAAAGGCATGAGCGATCGCGCTGCCGATGGCGCCTCGACCGCTTTTCTCGATGCGGTTGCGTCTACGGCCTCAGGCATCATCCCCTATCGCGGCATCGTGCGCACGGTGACCGGCGCGAATAGCCACGCCACCAAGGTCCGCAAAGCCTATGAGCGCGGCTCGCACCGGCGCACCTTCTTAAAAGGCATGGGATTGATCAAAGAATGCGACTATCCAGCAGCGCCATTGCCGCTTCCTGAAGAAGTCCCGAAAGTCGTGTTTCGCTAAGATGCCTCGGATTTCGGCTTCGATTTGGTCGCTTCCCAACGCGCCGCGAGCTCCGTTCTCAATTCCTTGAATTCGCCGGCTGCGATTGCATCGCGCATACGCTGCATCAGGGCCTGGAAGAACGCCGTATTGTGCCAGCTCAGCACCATAGACCCGAGATACTCTCCGGAGCGAATGAGGTGATGCAGATAGGCCTTGGAATAGTCCTGGCTGGCCGGACATGGCACCGCTTCATCGAGCGGTGAGAGATCTTCAGCGAATTTCGCGTTCTTGAGATTGATGGGGCCATCCCACGTCCAGGCCTGGCCGTGGCGTCCAGCCCGCGTTGGCAGCACACAGTCGAACATATCGACGCCGCGCGCCACGGCCTCAACCAAGTCGATTGGCTTGCCGACACCCATGACGTAACGCGGATAATCCTCCGGCACGTGCGGCATGGTCATATCAATCGTGCGGCACATCTGATCGTGGCCTTCACCAACCGCCAGACCGCCGAGCGCAATCCCGCCAAAACCTTGCTGCGCGACGGCTTTGGCAGAGGCTTCTCGCAGATCTGGATAATTTGAACCTTGAACGATGCCAAACAGGGTCTGGTGCTCACGTTCTCCGAACGCCTCTAGCGACCGCGCGCCCCAATCGAGCGACAGCTTCATGGAGCGCTCGGCTTCCTCGTGGGTGCACGGATAATCGGTACACTCATCCAGCTGCATTGAGATATCCGCGCCGAGCAGATCGGCTTGGATCTCGATGCTGCGGGCCGGTGTCAGGCGATGTTCGGAGCCATCAATGTGGCTGCGAAACGTCACGCCATCTGCATCCATCTTGCGCAATTGCGACAGCGACCAGACCTGGAAACCGCCGCTATCGGTGAGCATTGGGCCCGACCATTTGCTAAACGCGTGCAATCCACCGAGCCGCTTCACGCGCTCCGCGCCAGGACGAAGCATCAAGTGATAAGTGTTTCCGAGAATGATATCAGCCCCGGCCTGTTTCACTTGATCTGTGTACAGCGCCTTCACCGTCCCGGCCGTGCCCACCGGCATGAACGCTGGTGTGCGTATCTCGCCGCGTGTGGTTGCGAGCGTGCCCGTGCGGGCAGCGCCCTCCGTAGCGGAGATGGTGAACTTAAACCGCGCCATGCTCAAACGAGCCCGCTTAAGTCGAGCGCGTGGAGGAGCTTTTCGCGCGCCAAAAGGCATTCTTCTGCAAAATCTGGATCAGACAGATCCGCCGCCGACAATCGATCCCGATACGAGCGTCGAACGATGTCCTGCAGGTCATCAATCTTCGCCTCATCCAGCAATACGCCTTGCTGACATGCGGCGCGCTCTTCGGGCGTCATCACAACCCGCAGGCGCAGACACGCCGGCCCGCCGCCATTGCGCATAGACTGGCGGACATCCGCGAACTGAACCCGGCCGATTGGACCGTTTCCAGCCACCAAGGCTTCGCAATAGGCCCGCGTTTTCGGGTTCTCATGGGTTTCCATCGGCGCCAGGAGCACCAAACGATCTTCACCTGGCCAGGCCAAAAGCTGCGAGTTGAACAGATAAGATGCAATCGCGTCTTCCAGTGGAACCGCGGCGCGCGGAACCATGACGGGCTTCAAATCAAACAAGCCGTCAGCTGCGCGTCGAATCTCTTCGAGAACGCCTTCCGTGTCAGCGAACGCGTCTTCATGGAAGAATAACGTATCCAGCGTCCCGACGCAGACGACATCATTATGAAACGCGCCGGCATTGATGGCGGTTGCCGATTGGCGCGCGAGAACCGTTCTACTGGTATTCAGGCCGTGTCCACGGATGATGCTTTCGCTAGCAAGCTTTGTTTGCCGCGCGGGAAAACCGTCCACAGATTCACCGGCCTCACGGCCATAGACGAACAGCTCGACGCCCGGCGCACCATGTGTCTCGCAGAGGCGGACATGATTGGCGGCGCCTTCATCTGCAAAGTCTGCATGCATGGGCAACGCCGCGTGCAACGAGAAGGCACCTTCCGCTTCAAAGATGGTTGCTAGCGTTCCAGTCGTTTCTGGATGCTCGATGGATCGGTGCAACATGGAAGACAAGTTCGCGCTGGTCAGATGCAAGCGCCCATCGCTTGTGTCCGCAGAGGGCGACACGGTGGCGGCATTTGCTGTCCACATAGAGCTTGCAGAATAGGCCGCTTTTACCAGACGCGGTGCATGTTTTGTTGCCTGCTCAAGGATTGCAGCGTCCGAGCCGTTAAACCCCGCATCGACGAGAAACCCAAAATTTGGTCTGGCGAGCGGCGGCAGCACGCCCTGCACAAATCCCGCACGCACCAGCATGCGCATCTTTTCGAGCCCCTGCAGCGCAGCTTCACGCGGATTGGAGACATCCCCGGCATTGGTCTTACTGGCCAGGTTGCCATCAGACATGCCGCCATAATTGTGGCTTGGCCCGATCAGGCCATCAAAATTTACTTCAACAGTTTCGGTAGAAGACATGGGAACCCCTGCCTTGTGCCTGTCGAAGGGCGTTCCTTACAACGCCCGAATGATATGGTCAGCGCTCGCGTCTCGACAGGCTCAGGGCGAGGCTGAAAACTGTATGGGCTCTCTACTTCGGGAATCCGATTGCGCCAAGTCGGCTCGCCTGATCGGAGACTTGGCTGGCTTGCGGCCAGGCACAATAGTCAGCAGCATAGTACGCGCCAGGTCGGAAGTTTCCGGAATGTCCGGGCCCGCCAAACGGCATCGCTCCGCTCGCACCAGCGGTTGGTCGATTACGGTTTAGGATGCCGGCTTTCATCTCATTATGGGCGCGCAGCCATAGCGCATCATCATCACTGACGAGACCGCCGGACAGGCCATATTTGGTGTCATTGGCGCGGCGGATCGCTTCATCAAAATCATCGACGCGGATGATCTGCATTAAAGGCCCAAACAGTTCTTCGTCCGGAATGCCGGTCGCATCGGTCACGTCGATGACGCCTGCGGTAACAAAGCCGCCGCCGCGGTCCATCCGTTTCAGACGGCGCAGCGACTTGCCGCCCGCCTTGGATAGCATCATCTGGAATTCAATCGCGTTTTGGGCGGCCTGCTCAGAAACGAGTGGCCCCATAAAGGCTTCCTCATCGCTGGCATCGCCAATGCGTAAACCTTTGGTGCGCGCAACGATCGCATCGACGACGCTATCACCCCACTTGCCTTTCGGAACAATCACCCGGCGCGCACAAGAACAGCGCTGCCCAGTGGTCAGGAACGCCGATTGCGCCGCCACATCGGCGGCGGCGTCCACATCGGCTGGGTCCCACATGATCAGAGGATTGTTACCACCCATTTCGAGCGCGAGGATAACTTCAGGGCGCCCGGCAAAGTGGCGGTGGAAGAACAAACCGGTTTGCGCAGATCCGGTGAAAAGCAGCCCATTGATGTCGTCATCCAGCAAGGCTGCACCCGTATCGCGGCCGCCTTGGACAACATTCAAAACGCCCGCCGGAAGGCCCGCGGCTTCAAACGCTTCGACCATGATGTGCGCGACAGATGGTGCGAGCTCTGATGGTTTCAATACGCATGTATTACCGGCGAGCAGCGCTGGAACAATGTGTCCATTGGGAAGATGGCCAGGGAAATTAAACGGTCCGAACACCGCCATCACGCCGTGTGGTCTATGGGTGAGATGCATGGAGCCAAATGCGGCCTCAGAAAAAGATGTACCGGCGCGCTCAACTTGCGCTTTGATCGAGATTGCGACCTTTCCCGCCATTGCGCCAGCTTCGGCGCGCGCATCCCAGCCAATCTTGCCCATGTCGCGGCTGATGGCATCGGCGATTGCGTCCGCGCGCTTCTTTAGCTCTTCAGCATAGGTTTCCAGGATGGTTGTGCGGTCGTGCTGCGGTCGGCGCGCCCAATCTGTTTGGGCTTTGCGGGCTGAAGCCACGGCATCGGTGACCTGCGCACCGCTCGCGGCTTGGCCATCCCAGCTCGTTTCACCCGTGGCGGGATTGGTTTTCTCGAACCAGTCATCAGCCCCGTCTGACCAACGACCATCGATATATACGCTTTTGGCCATGCTAACTCCTGAGCCAAATACGGGCTTTGTCGCCGCGCTTGAGTTTAAGTTTGTCGAGTGTGTCTTGTGTGGTCATGAAGCGCTTTTCGCCGATCACAGCTCCTTCAATCAGACACGCTCGATAGTCGTGCAGATCGGTGCGCGCTGCGATCCCGGTCGACCCGGTTGCTGCGCCAACTTCGAGCTCCATGACTTTGCTTTCTCGGACGGTCCGTAGATGGGATTGGCTGACCTGCATAATCGGGCCGCCATCGAAAATATCGACGACGTTTTCGAAGTTAAAGCCTTCCCATTCGAGCAGTTTGTAGGCCGGCACCCCGTCAACATGGCACCGCCCGATCACTTCACGCGCTTCGTTCGGCAACAGATCCACATAGATCGGGTATTTTGGCATCAGATCGAGAATGAACTGGTTGTCCGTCGTCGCCGATAGGTAATCAGCCTCGGTGAAAGACATTCTGAAGAAATGCCGGCCCAAACATTCCCAAAACGGCGTATCGCCATCATGCGAGACCACTCCGCGAAGCTCGGCGATCACTTTCTCGCCGAACCATTCCGGTTTTGTATTGATCAAGAGATAGCGCGATTGCGCGAGCAATCGGCCTACGCCAGCGCCGCGATGTTCTGGGCGGAGGAACAATGTGCCGACCTCTGTGCAGCCAACAAATTCATTGGTCAGAATCAGCGCATCCATATCGAAGCGCCGATCGGCTTCCTGGCTCGCCTGCGCCAGTGTGATGATGCGATAGTTGAAGAACGGTGATTTGACGCCGACACCAGCTTTCACGGCGCTACAGCCGCCAATCTCACCGGTTTCGGTATTCTCCAGCATCATCAGGTACTTGCCGTATTCCGGCGTCTCCAGACGACCGGCAAACGAATCGACCGACTTCAACAGCCGATTGCGCAAAATCTCTTCATCAACTGGCAGCGAGGTAAATCCAGCGCCGGATTCAACAGCCATCGCACGGAGCGCGTCATAGTCTGACAACTCCGCCGGGCGCATTACATATGGTGACGTCATCCCATCAGTGCCTTGATTTTACGAGCATCAAGCCGCCCATCCGCAATTCTGTTCAAGAGCAAGGCAGACAATTGCGCCCGCTCTACAAAACTCGACATAACAACATACTCTTCATCAGAGTGGATTCGTCCACCCATAACGCCCAGCGTATCGACGTTTGGAACTCCGGCCGCGAAGATATTGTTGCCTTCGCAAACCCCGCCTGTATCGACGAATTCGAGTTCCAAACCCAGCGCTTTGCCGGTATCTGCGACAGCATCAAAAAGCATTTGCTGCGCATCGTTTCGTGGTTTCGGCGGACGGTAAAAGCCGCCATGGATATGCCCGGAAATGCCATCGGTTGCTTTGGCTTTCGCGAGCAGTTCATTGACCTGTTCCGTCGCCCAAGCTGCGGCCTCAGCGTCTGGTGCGCGCGCGCCGAACCGCACGATGGCAAGGTCTGGAACGATATTCACCGCGCTACCGCCATCAATCGAACCAACGTTAAATGTCACGCCATCGCGCTGTCCGTTGAGTTGCTCCAACGCAACGACCATTGCGGCTGCAGCTTCAACCGCGCTGCGACCTTCTTCTTTGGCGCGGCCTGCATGGGCTGAACGGCCGTGCAAGACGACATCAAAGACAGCGGAGCCTTTGCGCCCGCCCGACATCGCGCCGGTGTCCATGCATGGCTCATAAGTCATGCCGATCATTGCGCCGGACTGAGCGGCCTCGGTTAGAAAAGGCGCGCTGGCAAAGTTGCCGGTCTCTTCATCCGGGGTCACAACAATCTGATAGCCGAGCTTGTCCTTGAGCGGTCCAGCTTCAAACGCCTGCAGCGCCCCAAGCATGACAGACAATCCGCCCTTCATATCGGCAAGGCCAGGACCATTGAACTTGTCGTCACCAATGTCTTTGATGTCGGTAAAAGTGTTTGGCGGGAACACGGTGTCATAGTGCCCGCTCATAATCACTTGCATCTCAGCCTCTGGGCGTGAGGATATGCGGATCACTGGTCCGGTTTCAAATGCCTCAACCTGCCCATTGTTCGAGACCTTTTCGAATGGGTCAGTCGCGATCAACTCAATGTCCGCCTCTAGCGCGCTATACGCATCCCCAAGCTGCGGCGCGAGAATATCCAGCCCCGCTCGATTCCAGCTTCCTGTATTGATTTTCGCCCACTTGAATGTGCGCGATTGCATCTCTGACTGAAGGCCGAGCACTCGCTCGCAAACGGCTTCGTCCTCTTTCGTTTTTACACTTAGATCGACCATGACTGCCTTGGTTTCACGCTTTTAAAAAAACAACAAGCCCCGGACATTTCCATCCGGGGCCTGCTCCTAAATATTGAGGGTGGTTTTAGATGTCGCCTTGCAGCTCCCGCAGCGCATCTTCAGCACCAGCAAGACGCTCATCAACGGTCAAGCACGACTCAGGCGCATTGCCGATAACTTCGAGGTCTTTGCAACGCTCTTTTTCTTTCTTGTAGTCGTTCACTTCGTTCTGAGCTTCGAAGAGCACCAGCGCGCGAGCCGTATTGTCTTCGGCTGCCATGAAGTCGATCCAACCCCGGCCACCGCGATTGTTCGCGTTTCGGAACGCTTCGCGAGCACCTGAGCGATTGTCGCGCTCATAGCGAGATTGTCCAACCAGAACCCAGGCCAGGCCAGCATCAGACAGGCCGCCTTTGTTGATCGCCTGGATCAAAGCATCTTCGGCTTTGTCCCACTCTTGAAGCTCGCTGTAAGACCGTCCGAGACGCTCATACATCTTACCGTCTGGGGCCATTTGCGCGGCGCGCTCAATCACCGGGATCGCTTTGTCGAACTCTCGGGCCACTTGATAGAGGTTTGCGAGCAGCTCAAGGCGCTGATAGTTCGCTGAAATACGGCCCGCATTCATTTCTTTCTCAAGAATTTTGGCGGCTGCGTATGGCACGTCGAACGAGTTATAGAAGTTCACAACGCGCATCAACTCGTCTTCGGTTTGAAGAATGCCGCCGAGATACATTGCTTTTTGCACTTCGAACGCTTTGCGATCTTGTCCGCCGCGGAAATAGTCGCCGGCAATCGCATCCCACAGACGACGATCAGATGGATCACGCGCGAGCAGCAATTCAAGCAGCTCAGCCTTCTTCGCGAAATCACCCGTTTTGTCGTAAAGGAAGATCAGGAAGTCATAGACCGAACGATCAGCATTTGAGCCGTCAGCTGCGAGGACTTTTTCCGCCCATGGCAGCGCGTCGTCGAAACGGTCCATTTGTTGATAAAGAACCGCGAGTGTCCAGCTTTGGTTGCGATCAGGAACACCGCCCTGCTGCATCCACTTGCCGAAATATTCGAGCGCTTTCTCTTTGTTATCCGCAGAGAGATAGATCTGAGAAATGTTGTAATATGTGTTCTTCAACTCTGTGGTTGGAATGTAACCACGATCAATCGCCAGCAGGAGATCTGCAACCGCACCTTCAAGATCATTGGTCTGGATCTTAATCGCGGCGCCCAAACGAAGGGCAGCGCCTTCCTCATAGCAGTTGAGTTGCTGAGCCCGCAGCGCCCCTAGGGCAGCCAACGCGGCTTGAGGATTGTCATTTACCAGCAGTTCGGTCTCAGCTTTGAGATAATTCTCAGCATTCGTTGAGGTAAACTGGGTTTCTTCACAAACTTGAGCGGCAGCAGTGCCGACACCAATAGATGCCGCAATCGCTATAGTCGCCACGCTTTTCATAATGCGCTTCATCATATCGTTTCACTCCAATCCGCCAATTTGGCGTCCTTTTCCTTTGAACCGGAAGTTTCCTCCGATTTCAAGCGCTTCGAACGGTAAGTTGAAGCATTTTCCTGATTTCTCCGCATATATTAATTCTACGGGTCCATCTTAAACACTATTGGATAAACCACACCGGTTACAGTGACGGGCAGTCCATCATGAATTTTGGGCGCAAATTTGACCTTTCTGACCGCAGTTTCGGCAGCGCGTTTGAACACACGATCAGTGCATTTGGCGGAAATATTGAACGGTTCGCCTTGCGGAGAAACGCTAAGGTGAACGTCGCAAGCGCCCGTAATACCGCGCTTCGCGGCTGATTCGGGATAGATTGGAATCGGCGGCGTGATCGGCTGGATCGTCCTGTCGACAAGCGATGTTGCTCGTCGCGGCGTCAGCAGCTTCAGATCGGGACTTTTATACTGCGCCGGCGCAACACCTTCGTAGCCAGATATCGGTAAGTCCGGATTGGTGACGCTTTTCAACAAAGGGTCTGCCATAGGTGGTGGCTCAATTGGGTTTGGCCTTGGCGGCTTTTTGGTCGGCGGTGCCGCCTCCTCTCGCACAGTCTGTTCGATATAGGCCGAGAGTTCATAAACGTTTTGGTCTGGCGCCGAAAAATCGTCGACGTAAATCAGGGATTGCATCGCTGCGTATAATCCAAGCGTTACAAGTCCTGCCGGTATTGCGGTTGCCGCAAATCGTTTCAATTGCGCTGCGCGCGCTGAAGCATTGGACTCTTGAAGTACGAGATCAGTCATCTGCCTTCTCCGATTGTCATAACATTACATTATGTAATTTTATGACAAAGTCAAGGCAAAAAGAAAGGGGGCTCGATAAAGCCCCCTGCCCTCATTCTATGTGGTCGCGATTAGTCAGCGAGCGTAAACTCGAGCGGATAAACCACGTTGCGGCGTTCCGCAGCCTGACCACGAATGATCTTTGGTGCGAATTCCACACGGCTTACAGCCCGCTCAGCTTCACGCTTAAATACGCGATCTGTGCAGTCTGCCGTCACATTGTAAGGCTTGCCACGTGTGTCCACGTCGAAGCGGACGTCACAAGATCCCTCAATTCCGCGCTCAGCCGCACGAGACGGATAAGTTGGAACGGGTGGACGGATTGGCTGTGCGTCTCGGTCAGAAATCGCAACAGGGTCAATCGCCAGTGAGTTCAACCGGGTTGGTGGAAGCTCACTTGGAGGCGCACCTTGAATGTTTGGCGTTGGAAGATCGATGTCAGACTTGCTGGCCGTCAGCTTTGGTGG
>Ga0256829_1001795_pt1 | contig 16921 bp, 15 predicted proteins | sample 131447metaG_FD_185979 | JGI IMG/M metagenome (GOLD analysis project Ga0256829, IMG submission 185979) | Hydrothermal vent microbial communities from Lau Basin, Pacific Ocean - 131-447 | ecosystem: Environmental > Aquatic > Marine > Hydrothermal vents | place: Pacific Ocean: Lau Basin | collected...
TTAATCTGCCTAATATCATCAAAATCAAAACTATAAATACCTATCTCTTCGCTGTCAAATTCCAGTTCATCATCAAACATACCTTTAATGTTGCCTTTGAACCACTCCCCTTTTTTCGTCTGCACCCAGTCATATTTTTTAGGCGTAGGAGAGAGCTCTTCCCAGCTTTGTTGGAGTTTAGATATATCTACTTTTCCCTTCTTATCTATTGATTTGACGATATTAATAAGCGGAACATGTCTCTTTTGTGTACTGTTTTCATCAGAACGTTCAGCTTTTTTTCTCACTTCATCACTGCTAAGACCAGATGTATCCTCGATGATAACAGGCTCAACTGATATGAGAGAAGACTTATCTACAGAAGCTTCTTGGATACTTACATTCGTATCGACTGCGTTTACGTTGTGTCGTGCAAACGCAGCAATACATAAAAAAATAAGCAAAAAAGCTATTTTCATCTACAGCTTTCCGTACATTTCATTATAAAAGTTCAGAGCATATCTGTCACTCATACTCGCTATGTAGTCAGCTACTACCCGATGTTTAGGGCGTACTTGCAACTGCTTAAAGTAAAACTGCGGCAACATCTTCTCCTCTTCCATAAGTCCTTTGTAGAGTCCTTTTATGGACTGTTGCCCCGCATACATTTTCCGAACGATGTTTTTATGCTGGTACATCTTTGTAAAGAGGAGTTTTTTAAGTTTTTTTATCTTCGTTTCGAGTTCTTTGTCAAATCCTACGGGCATCTCTTCATAGTTGGCAACTCTCTCTTTTGAGTAATCGAGCAAAGAGTAGACAAGGTGGTTAATAAGGTGTGAACTGAATCTGTAACGGAACATCTCATCATTTTCTGTCCCAACACCCTCAAGTGCCACTTTTTCAAGAATTTCACAAGCGAGTTCACTCTCTTTTAAATCTTCAAAAGTAATCAAACCAGAATTGACACCATCATCTATGTCATGGCTCATATAGGCTATCTCATCTGCGCGGTCAACTACCATCGCCTCATACGACGGATGTTTCTCAAGGTCGAACTGCTCATCTATGATCTTTGGCAAAAAAGGTTTTTTATAAGGGTAAGAGTGTTTGAGTATGCCCTCTAACGTAGCAAAGGTAAGGTTAAGCCCGTCAAAATTCTTGTAACGTTTTTCAAGCTTTGTCACAACGCGAAAACTCTGAAAATTATGCTCAAAACCATTGATAAATCCATCTGCTTTTAAACACTCATCAAGTGTATCACCGCCGACATGTCCAAAGGGAGTATGTCCCAAGTCATGCGCAAGTGCTATGGCTTCGGCAAGAGATTCATTCAGATCGAGTTGAGAGGTGATAGAGCGCGCTATTTGGGAGACTTCTATGGAGTGTGTCAGACGAGTGCGAAAAAAATCGCCCTCGTGATTTAAAAAGACCTGCGTTTTATACTCAAGTTTTCGAAAACTTCCTGAGTGAATAATCCTGTCTCTATCGCGGGCATAAGGATTACGGAAATCCTTATCTATCTCATAAAAACGCTGGTAGGGTTTCATTAGGCTTTTTTAATGAATTCAGTTTTTAAGTAGATTTTTGTTCCGTTTACACGACCTTCAACATGGTCATCCATATCATTCGGTAGAGAGATACGTGTTACAGTTGTACCGCGTTTAGCAGTAAAACCAGCACCTTTAACATCTAAATCTTTTAAGATGACAATGCTGTCACCTGCGTGAAGTTCCACACCATTTGCATCACGGAATACTACTTTATTTGCCTCTGCATTGATAGCAGCATCTGCAAGTTTTTGCTCATCCTCTTCCATATACATCATATCGAGCATATCTTGACGGCCAAGTTTGTTCCACAAAATGTATGACATCACTTTTACAGCAGGAACTTCACTCCACATTGCATCATTGAGACAGTTGAAGTGGGTCTCATCAAGCTCACCACTCTCTACCTGCCCCTTGCAGTTAGCACAAACATAAATGCTCTGCTCTTCACTACCATCACTAACAGGCAGTTCTAAAACACTTACATCTTCGCTACTTCCACATAATTCACATACTTCACTTCTTGCCATTTTTTATCCTTTTAAAATATTTTTGTAATTATACAGCCTAATGATTTAATTAGGCTTTTTTAATAACCGTTCCAACACCATCACTCGTAAAAATCTCCAACAAAATAGAGTGTTCCACCCTGCCGTCAATTATGTGTGCTTTCTCAACCCCCGCATCAACCGCTTCAAGACAGGCATCTACTTTTGGAATCATTCCACCATGAATGGTACCATCAGCTTTATACTCTTCTATCTGTTTCTCTGTCAGTGTTTCCAAAAGGTTTTTCTCTTTATCTAAAACACCAACAATATCTGTCATAAAAAGGATCTTTTTCGCCTGTAATTTTGCTGCTATCTTGCTCGCTGCAAGGTCTGCGTTTATATTAAATCCCGGATGATTTACTGCGTTTCCTGAGCCAATAGGTGCGATAACAGGAATGAAACCTTCATGAATGAGATTCTCTATTACCTTATTATCAATGTTTATTATCTCACCAACGAGTCCATACTTTCCATTTGCCTTTGGCTCTGCTACGATGAAGTTGGCATCTTTACCACTCACACCAAGTGCTTTGCCCCCATGGAGATTGAGTAGTGTTGTTATCTCTTTGTTGATACTTCCGCTAAGAACCATCTCAACCACTTCCATTACCTGCTCAGTCGTGACACGCATACCATCTACAAACTCAGTACCTAGCTGCAATTTGTCAAGCATTGCGTTTATGCGGTTTCCGCCACCATGCACCACAACAGGTTTTATACCCACAAGATAGAGTAAGATGATATCTTGTGCGAACTTCTCTTTCAAGTCAGGATTAATCTGCGCAGAACCGCCATACTTTATAACAAAAATCTCATTTCTATACTGTTTTATGTACGGCAGTGCATCAAGAAGTGTCTTTGCCGTCTCTATCTTTTTAGTTATCATTGGTTTCCTTGTTAAATTCTATAATATCTTCTACTGAGTGTATCTGCTCATTTCGTTTTTTATTAAAGGCTTTGTCGGCTTTTTTCTCATCATACGCGCGACACTCTTCAGGAACAGTCATGCCGGGTTCTTTGTTGATGTCATCACACATCGTACCTGTCACTTTGAAGTTTGCACATCCACTCAAAAGAAGCGTGGCAATAATTAAAATCTTATACATATATTTTTATCCTATTTTTTCTTCACAATCAAATCAAGATATTTTTTCGGGGTAACCCGCATCATCTCTTTGGCAAGCCAGCGTATTTGAAAATATGCTGCACCACTGTCTCTAAGCGTGAGATAATTCTTCAAACTTCGCAAATTAAATGTCACGACCATATCAACTTTGACATTGTCAGTAATAATGTGTTTAAACGCATCACCGACATTTCTCTTCTTTTTACCACTTTGCAGTGCCTCATAAAGTGCCTCTGCATCATCTGTAAACTCATCAAGAAAAGGGAGTGAGCTCTTTGCAACGGCAAGCGAGTAAAAATCCTCTACAACTTGAAACTGATAGTCAAGCTTGTCATACATTCCACCGATCTCAATTCGGTTATATGCTTCATCGCTTGTCACAAACATATCAAAACTAAGCACTTTTTGGATGAAAAATTCTTTATTGTTCGCTTTTTTTGCAGTGACAAAAGCATTGATCAGTGAACTCATTGTGTAACGTGTACTACGTACACTTATGGCTTGAATTCTATGACGGGCGTGTTCTTGGAGCACTCCACGGCTTGTTCCGCGAATGAGGTAGCTAAGATTTGCATGCTCTAAAATGGAGTGATGAAAGTATGTCCATGCCAAGTCATCTAAAAGGTGAGACTCTTCTATCTCATTGAGCGCCTCACACATCTGTGAGTCTGGAAGTCTGTTCTCTAGTTCTTGTACCACACTGTTTTCACTGTTAGCAAAGCTGTCATAACAGGTTCGTGCAGCAGTTTCAGCAACACCTATGCCGGTATCTTGAAGCAGTACCACTGTTGGTTTTGTATATTTTATGCCGTACATCTCTTCCATCAAACACTCCGCGTCACTATAGTTTTATTATTTTAACATATTACTTCTGCACACCGTCTAAAATAGGAACAAAATCGCAATCTTCAAGCTCTTCCTCTTCAATGCGCTCACCACGTTTGATAAAACGGGTAATGACCTGCTTGTTTCCCTTTTGCAGCGGTGCAACAAGTATGCCTCCATCAGCTAACTGATCAAAGAGCTTTGCAGGCACCTCTTTTGCCGTAGCAGAGAAAAGAATCCTGTCATAAGGAGCATAAACGATCCAGCCGTTTTGTCCATCATCTGTACGGGTATTGATGTTATTAATTCCCATTTCACGGAAACGTTTTTTTGCCTCCATCATAAGTGGCTCTATGCGCTCAATAGTAAAGACACCGCGAAAAAGATGTGAAAGCACAGCTGCTTGATACCCGCTTCCACAGCCCACTTCAAGAACCCTGTCGGCTCCACGGGGAATAAGATACTCCGTCATCTTTGCAACAGTCAAAGGTGAGCTTATAAACTGCGCTCCTCCAATAGGCAGAGCATCGAGTTTGTAGGCATTATGTCGAAATCCAACTGGAACAAATGCCTCTCTGTTCGTGTTCGCTATTGCTTTTTTTACCTCTGGGGTGAGAGGAAATATCTTCTCTATCTCCTCTGCCATACGCGCTGTTTTTGTTGCTGTTATTCTGTCCAAATTACTCTATCCCCACATCCATATATCTTCGCATTAGTGCAATCTCTTTTTTATTGTATTCTACTTTTAAGCAAGGGGTATTCCCACTGTTATAATGTGCCTCGGAATTTGGAGCTATAATGGCACTTATTTGTGTACACTCCTCATTTTTCGAATCACTTGCAACAACATAACACTGATTTACAAGAGCGAGTGATTGTGTAAGTATTTTAAAGTGTTCGCTGCGTATTTTTCCCCACCATGCAGGGACAGCTATAACATCTGCACCCTCACTTTTGTACCACAGCTCTTTAAAACGCAGCTCAAAACAGATAAATATCGCAATCTTGATGCCATCAACCACTACAAAATCAACACTGCTTACATCTCCCTCTTTGAAGTACTTCTCCTCGCCTCCAAATTTGAAAAGTTTCACTTTTGGACGCTCATATATCACTTCGCCGTTATGAAAAACCTTTGCAAAGTTATAGACACTACCATCACGCTCCTCAATCAGTGTGAGTATAACAGTTTTCTTATGTGAGGCCTTTTTGAGCGCCTCTACAACTACAGGTGCAAACGCAGTCACAGCCGAAAAGTTATCATAATCAAAACCTGTGAGTGCTACTTCAGGAGCAACAATAATGGAATTTTCATCTGTATTTTGTATAAGAGAGAGTAGTGTTTGCAGATTGGCGCTATAATCATTTGTTGTTTCAAATGAGAGTGCGCAGAGCATATGTTTTTTATGCATTATTTATCTTTTTAGAAAAATCGCAAAGCCCTTTATCAAAATACTCTAATAATTCTTCTATTTCATCAAATATATTATGATACCCATCTTTATTCAGTACTTTTTCATAATGAAAAACTCTATTTCTAAACTTTCTTATATGATTTAATCTTTTAAAAAGATACTCCCTATTTATCAACTTTACTTGTTTTGGAGGAAGATTTGGAAATATTTTTTTTAAATCATTAACTCTTAAGTTTTTTGCATAAGGAGCTTTAAATAAATTTACCCAAAAACCAAAAGACAATTCAGCAATAACTTTATCTTTTGTGCTATTTTCTTTACGTCTTTGCAAAAGTTCTATAACATCATCTACTTTCTTCTGAGTATCTTTTGTTAAGAAATTCTCTTTTTTATACCATTCATCAGAAAATTTTTCACTTAAAAAAGCATCAATAGAATTTCGAAGTGCTATTTCAAGTATAGACAATGGGATGTAAGCGTTTTTTGAAAAAACTAAATTTTCTTCATACTCCATAATATCTTTCTTTATAGCTATCTAAACGTTTTTGACTTATAAACATTTTTATTAAGTTGCTATTCATAAAGAATACCCTATAATACCGGCGTAATTCCCTTGTAAGTCTACATCCTCTGAGGTGTAGCCAGGGGTATTGAACACCCCTTTAAAAGTCATCATCGAAAGAGAGAGAACCTTTTGAGTAGTTTGTCACATTTCCTTCAAAGAAATTTGTTTTTTGGTCATTAAATTTTGAAAAATCATTTACCCATTTAATAGGATTTATCACATTGTAAATTTTTTCAAAACCAACCGATGTCAGTCTATCATCTGCAAGATACTGAATATACTGCTCGACTATATCATCCGTTAAGCCGAGGATTTGTCCCTGTGTAATGTATCTTCCCCATTCAGATTCAAGCTTTACTGCATTTTTAAACATCTCAATAACATCTGCTTTTAATTCATCTGTAAAGAGATCTGCTCGCTCTTTTCTGAGCGTATTTATAAGATTTTGAAAGAGTACAAGGTGTGTCACTTCATCACGCTGAATAAAACGGATCATCTGTGCAGAACCGAGCATTTTACCCGAACGGGCAAGTGTATAGATATATGTAAAACCGCTGTAGAAGTAAATGCCTTCCAAAATTTGGTTTGCAAAACATGCTTTTAGGAAATTCTCATCCGTCGGATTCTTTGCAAGTTCCTGATAGACCGCTGCAATAGCATCGTTTTTATGTTTAAGCATCATATCTCTGCGCCACAGATCATAGATCTCTTCAGAGTTTGTTGAGATACTGTCAACCATTACCGCATAGCTTTGTGAATGTAAGGCCTCTTCAAACGACTGACGTACCAAAATAAGGTTAATCTCCGGTGCCGTTACATAAGGGTTCACGTTATCTATGAGGTTATTTGTTTGGAGCGAGTCCATAAAAATAAGTTGTGAAAGAGCCTTGTCATATGCTGTTTTTTCTGCATCTGTAAGCTGTTTGTAGTCATTTACATCACGGGTCATATCGACCTCTTTTGGGAACCATGTATTATTGAGCATCATCTCCCAAAGATTATATGCCCATTGGTATTTGATATTGTTAAGTTCAAAAATACCCGTTGGATTTCCACCAAAAACTCTTCTATCATTAACGTTTTCAGTTGAATCTGGATTATATATCTGCTTTCTGTTCATTTAAAATCCTATCCTGTTTAAAGTTTTTGATTCTACCATTATGTCCATTAAAAACTGATTATTGGCTACAATATAAATTATGAAATTTACAACTAACGGACTCCTTGGTAACAGACATATACAAACAAGCTATGCAACACTCTTTCGTAAACCTTTTTTAAAAGATTTCAAACAAGAAGAGTTCACTCTGAGTGATGGAGATTTTATTGAAATCTATTGGCAAAACAAGCCTAACCCCAGCGATAACAGTAATATTGTCCTTATCTTTCACGGACTTGCAGGCTCATACAAATCACCCTATATTCAAGGTGTTGTAAACACATTATGCAAAGAGGGGTTTTCCTGCGCGGTTGTACACTTTAGAGGCTGCGGTGAAAAAGAGAACCGACTTGCACGCTCCTACCACAGCGGTGAAACGCAGGACAATCTTGAGTACCTGCAGTTCATTCACAAAACATATCCGCAAACTAAAATTTTTTGCATCGGCTACTCACTTGGGGCAAATATGCTGCTAAAACTCCTTGGGGAGTTAAAACAAAACAGTTTTATAACAGCCGCAGTCGCTGTTAGTGCACCTATGCAGCTTGAGATTGCTGCAAAGACCATAGACAGCGGCACTGCAAAGATATACCAAAAACGACTTTTAGATGAGCTCAAACTCTCATTACTCAAAAAATTTGACAGCTATGACTTTGAAAAACTTATAAATTTAAAAAAAGAAGATCTACAAAAGATGCGAAGTATCAGAGAATTTGATGAGCACTATACTGCTCCAATTCACGGCTTTTTATCTGCTAATGATTACTATGCAAAAAACAGTGCACGACAGTTTTTAAAAGATATTCAAACACCCACACTTATCATTCATGCCCAAGATGATCCATTTATGACACCGGAAGTAATACCCAAAAAAGAGGAGCTTTCAAAATACATTACATTAGAAGTAAGTAAACAAGGGGGTCATGTCGGGTTTGTCGGGGGAAGTTTATTCAAGCCAGAGTACTGGCTTGAAACAAGAATAGCTGCGTTTATAAAACTATTTACGTGAGTTACGTTTTCTTTCGTTTTCAGTCAAGAATTTCTTACGGATACGGATAGACTCTGGTGTAACTTCAAGAAGTTCATCATCTTCGATCCACTCTAAAGCACGCTCTAGTGACATATCACGTGGTGGTACAAGTTTAATAGCCTCATCAGCCCCACTTGAACGTACGTTTGACTGTGCTTTTCCTTTGATAGGATTAACAACTAGGTCATTTTGACGTGAATGCTCACCGATAATCATACCCTCATACACTTCAGTCTGAACACCAACGAAAAGCGTACCACGGTCTTGAATACCAAAAAGAGAGAAACCAAGTGTAGTTCCTGCGGTCATAGAGATAAGTGCACCGTAAGATCTTGATTCAACCTCACCGCTGAATGGACGGAACTCTAAGAAAGAGTGGTTCATAATACCTTCACCTTTTGTATCAGTCAAAAACTGTCCACGGAACCCGATAAGTGCACGGGCAGGAATCTCAAATTCGATTCTTTGGAAACCTTGACCCATTGGCATCATAGATTTCATCTCAGCCTTACGTTTACCAAGACGTTCAATAACAGTTCCGCCTAAATCTTCAGGAACATCGATCACAAGATGCTCGAATGGTTCACATTTTACCCCGTCGATCTCTTTAACGATAACTTCCGGACGAGAGATACTAAATTCATACCCTTCACGACGCATATTTTCAGCAAGAACAGTGATTTGAAGCTCACCACGTCCACTTACTTTAAATTTACCCTCACCGACAACTTCAAGTTTCATTGCAACATTTGTTTGCATTTCCGCTTCTAATCTGTCTTTGAGTTTGTTTGATGTTACGTGTTTCCCCTCTTTTCCGGCAAGTGGAGAATCATTTACAGCAAAAATAACTGTAAGTGTAGGCTCTTCAACGTGCATAGGGTCAAGTGCCACTGGATTTACAGGATCACAAACAGTATCTCCAACATCTACTGTCTCCATCCCTGCAAACGCAACGATATCACCAGCTTCAGCCTCTTCGATCTCCATACGGTTAAGACCCATAAAACCGATGAGTTTTGTAATACGTCCTTTGACCATTTCACCGTCTGCTTTTGCAAGCATGACATTATCACCTTTTTTTACACGACCATTAAAAATACGGCTGATACCGATTTTTCCTACATAGTTGTCATAATCAAGCGTAAATACCTGTGCCTGGAAGTCATTGTCCGGTGAACCTTCTGGCTCTGGAACATGTTCTAAGATAGTTTCAAAGATACATTGAAAATCTCCACCCTCTTCATCCATGTCAAGTTTTGCAATACCATCACGAGCCGCAGCATAGATAACCGGGAAATCTTGTTGGTCATCTGTAGCACCCATATCTGCAAAAAGGTCAAACATCTCATCTACAACACGATCAGGCTCAGCTGAAGGTTTGTCAATTTTATTGATAACTACGATTGGTTTTTTACCAAGTGCAAGCATCTTTTTAACAACGAATTTTGTCTGAGGCATAACACCTTCATACGCATCGACAAGTACTAAAACACCATCAACCATTTTAAGTACACGCTCAACCTCACCACCAAAGTCGGCGTGGCCCGGAGTGTCAATAATGTTAATTTTGTAATCTTTATAACGGATAGCAGTGTTTTTTGAAAGAATCGTAATACCACGCTCTTTTTCAAGAGCATTGCTGTCCATAGCTCTTTCATCATGTTGTTCGTGTGAACCAAATGTACCAGATTGCTCTAGTAGCCCATCGACCAAAGTTGTTTTACCGTGGTCAACGTGTGCGATAACCGCAATGTTTCTAATTTTTTGCATTAGGGGTTTCCTTTATTTGGAAAATTTTCGCGATTATACCTAAATTCTCATTACATCCTTGTAAAATAAGTGCTATACTTAGTAAAAGAACTCTAATAAGTGAGTAGATGTATAAAAATGAGTGTCAAATACCCAAAATCTTTGCATAAAATCTTTTTTAAACTCATAGAGCATGGCATCAAGCCTATTATCGTCGGTGGGTATGTTCGAGATGCACTTATGCAAAGAGAATCACATGATATTGATATAGAACTCTACAATGTTACTTCTCTTGAGTATGTTGAAAAACTTTTAAAAGAGTTTGGTTCTCTCAATGGTGTAGGTAAATCTTTTGGCATTTTAAAACTGCGTTATCAGGAGATAGAACTGGATTTTTCTCTGCCTCGAAGTGACAGTAAGATTGCTACGGGACATCAGGGATTTCGCATAGATATAGATTCATCGCTTGATTTTACGCAAGCAAGTTCTCGGAGAGATTTCACCATAAACGCAATGGGCTATGACACACAGACAAAAGAGATTCTTGATCCATTTGATGGCAAAAAAGATTTGCAAAAGAAACGGCTTAAAGCAGTTGATTTAAAGAAATTTGATGAAGACCCTCTGCGTGTACTTCGTGCTGTGATGTTTCATGCGCGTTTTGAATTTACACTAGATGCTGCCCTTTTTCATAAATGTAAAACAATGATAGAAGCAGATGTACTCAAAGAACTTCCTCAAGAGCGGATTTTTGAAGAGGTCAAAAAGATTCTACTCAAATCCAAAAAACCTTCAAAAGGATTTTACCTCCTAAAACAACTCGGAGGTTTTCGTTTTTTCACTGAGTTTTCACAACTTACAGATGATGAGTATAAAGAGATACTTCAAACACTTGATAGCTATAAAAAAGAACAAATAGCTAATGAAGAGGAGATTTTGGCGATTATGCTTGCTCTGCTATGTTCAAAATTTTCAAAAACAGAGACAACAAACTTTTTAAACAAACTAACAAAAAGTAAAAAGCTTATAGCAACAGTAGAGAAACTTACCCAAACGCAGCTGCGTTTAGAGGAGTATAGTAATTATGAAATATACAAACTTGCCACACAAATAGAGATAAAACTTTATGTGAACTATCTTGAAGCACTTTACCACAACACAAAAACTGAAAAAGTAGAGTTTTTAGCCAAAAAAGCTAGGGAATTGGGAGTATTACATCATAAAACTGCCCCTTTGATTATGGGAAGAGACCTTCTAACTCTTGGTATAAAGCCCTCTGCAAATTTTTCAAAAATTTTGGCAGAAGCATATGAAGCACAGATGCATGGAGTGTTTCAAAATAGAGATGAAGCTATGGAGTGGCTGAAAAATTATCTAACACGGAGCTAATTCAGAGAGATATTTTCCCTGCACATAATCTGTTTGTGCTTTTTGTGCAAGTAAGAGACCCTGCTGCGTTTGGATATTTTTTATCCATGTTTTCACCCCTTTTTCATGTGCCATTGTAGTAAAACCTTCAATAATATTAAGATTTTTTTGCATCTTCTCTTCATGAGAATAGTAAGAATCAAAACGTACTACATCAACATCAAGTTCACGCAGATATAAAAAACTCGTATGGATTGAACCGAGTCTGTCTATGGCTATTTTTACACCAAGTTTTTTCAAAGAGTGCAAAATATTATTATATCGTGCAGTGTGTGAGTAGTATTCAAATTCTGAGAGTATAAACATAATGTTTAAGTTCCCCCGTTCTCTTGCAAGCTCTTTTACACGTGAGAGAAACTTCTCATTTCTAAGTGATGTAGGTAAAATATTCATAGCATGTATTTTTGCATCATCAGCAGAATATTTTAAAATTTCTTCTAAAACAAGGAGGTCAAAATCAACCCCTAAAGAGAGTTTATTTATCACTTTAATGTAGCTTTTTGGATGAATAATCTTTGAATTTTCTGCTTTTAATTTTACAAAACACTCTCTAAACGCAATGCTCTCATTCTCGTAAACATCCTGCTTCATTAAAAGAATATTTCTCTCTTTTATCGCATTGATAACAAGAGCTTCAAGCTCATTTGGATTAATTTCCTCTTCTCGTATCACCTTTCTTCTATGTTGAAGTTCAAAAAGATGTTCTATAAGATAATCAAGTTCATTTGAGTAGTTTGTATCGGTAATGGCACCCGAAATTTTTACTTCAATATCCCCTACCTTGAACTCATTAGACTTTAAACAAAAGAGATCTAAAAGTGTTGCATATTTCTCTTTTTCACCCTCAAGACCTATAATAAAGTCTCCACCTTTGAGATGACCAAGCGGAAAATTATCTATTCCTTCATCTTTAAAATATTTGGCTATCCATTGTACAACCTCTCTTAAAACCTTGTCTCCATTTTTAATTCCATAAAGTTTATTAATATCATTGAGATTATCTACACTTAAAAGCACTAAAGTATAATTTTTTTTATTTTGAAGCTCTTTGTTTAAATATTTATAGAGGTATTCACGTGTAAAAGTTTTTGTGACATCATCAGTAATTTTAACTTCAAAACCACTGTAAATAAGATAAAAAATGAAGTAGATACTGACAAAAAGAAGCGCTATGGCTTCAATATAAAAAGATATGTGTAAGTTCGAGTAGTTACTGACAAAAGTGTGAAAAATAAAAGCAATAATAAGCGCAAAGATGGGTAAACCCATTCTCAGTGCTAGTTTGAATCTATACTCTCTCTCTTTTGTTTGGGGTAACAGCATACTCTATACGTCTAAATGTTTCACATCTTTAGCATGCGTTTCAATGTAGTTACGGCGTGGTTCAACCTCATCACCCATAAAGAGAGTGAATGCATCTGAAGCAATTTCGACATCTTCAATACTGATCTGCAAGAGTACTCTGTTTTCAGGAGTCATTGTTGTCTCCCAAAGCTGTTCAGGGTTCATCTCACCAAGACCTTTGTAGCGTTGGATGTAGGCACCTTTTTTTGCATACTCTTTAACATCGTTAAGTACTTCTATGAAATCTTTTTCAAAAGAGATATCCCACTCTTGAATTTTTTTATAAACAAAACTAGCCTCTGCAAAATGCGGTGCAGCAAAAAGTTCATCATTTATGAGTAGTTCTTCCATACCACCTTCGGTCTGTACAAAAAGGTGGATTTCATTTGTCTCTTCATTTATTGTGTATGTCAAAATATTGTTGTTAATAGAGGCAAGATATTTTTTGATCTCTTCAAACATCTCTTTTGCACCAAGTGCAATAAGATCAGGATTTTCTATAAAATGACGGATAAGATTTACAAGTGCATAACGGCGCTCTAATGCCTCAAGTGAAGAGGCATAATGGTCAACCATTTTAAAGTAAGCGACCAAGTCATCATGACCTATACCTTCAACTTCAAGTGATTCAACACCATTGTCAATAAGATAATCATTCATAGCTCTATCATCTTTAAAGTATATCTCTTTTTTCTTGCCCTTTGAGTAGCGATAAAGTGGTGGTTGTGCAAGGTAAAGGTACCCTTTTTCCACTATATCTCTAAAGTATCTAAAGAAAAATGTAAGTAAAAGTGTCTGGATATGGCTTCCATCAACGTCGGCATCGGTCATGATGATGATTTTATGATAACGGAGCTTCTCTTCATTATACTCCTCACCAATCCCACAACCCATAGCGGTAATCATATTTGTAATTTCATCAGATTTGAGTATTTTATCGAGTCTTGCTTTTTCAACATTTAAGATCTTACCTTTAAGTGGTAAAATCGCTTGAAAAACACGGTCACGTCCCATTTTTGCAGAACCACCTGCAGAGTCCCCTTCCACAAGATAGAGTTCACAAATACTAGCATCTTTACTTTGACAATCAGCTAATTTTCCAGGAAGTGTACCTACACTCATAACATCTTTACGGCGCGTAAGTTCTCTTGCCTTTTTAGCAGCTTCGCGTCCACGAGCAGCCATAAGCGCTTTTTGCACTATCGCTTTTGCTTCAATAGGATTCTCTTCAAAATATTTAGAAAGTGCTTCACCTGTTGCTTTTTGAATAAGCGGACGTACATAGGTATTTCCAAGTTTACCTTTTGTTTGTCCTTCAAATTGTGGTTCCGGTACACGAGCGGAGACAATGGCTATAAGTCCCTCTTTTACGTCTTCACCGGAGATTTTTACATCTTTCTCTTTAGCTGCACCATTTTTGGAGTTGTAGTTAGAGATAACGCGGGTAAGTCCTGCACGAAACCCAGCTTCGTGTGTTCCTCCATTTGGTGTACGGATGTTGTTGACAAAAGAAGCAAGTTTCTCTTCATAAGAGTCATTGTACATAAGTGCTATGTCAAACTCTATGTCGTCTGCTTTTCCACTGAAACTGTAAACATTGGCAACAGTTGTTTTTTTATTCATATCAGTTACATATTGAGCAATACCACCTTGAAAGTGATACTCCTCTTTTGTTGCAGTTCTTTCATCTACAAATTTAATAGTAATAAATGGATTTAAATATGCAAGTTCTTTAAATCTACGTGCTAAATAGTCATATTCAAAAGTGACAGTCTCAGTAAATATACTTGGATCAGCCGCAAATTCGATAGTTGTACCGGTTTTGCGTGTGCTTCCTGTTACTTCAAGAGGACCTTGAGGAATTCCTTGCTTAAAATCTTGCTCATGAATTTTACCATCGCGGTAGATTGTCATATGCAGTTCTGAAGAAAGAGCATTTACAACAGAGACTCCAACCCCGTGAAGACCACCGGAGACTTTATAGGTATCTTTATCAAATTTACCACCGGCATGAAGAACAGTAAGAACAACTGTAGCAGCACTCATTCCCTCTGTAGGGTGCATATCAGTAGGAATACCACGTCCGTTATCACTTACTCTACAAGTTCCGTTTTTTGTAAGTGTTACTGTTATGGTATTACAGTATCCTGCCATCGCTTCATCGATAGAGTTATCGATAACTTCATAGACCAAATGATGAAGTCCGCGATGTCCAGTGTCACCGATATACATTCCGGGACGTTTACGAACAGCCTCTAATCCCTTAAGGACTTTAATATTACCAGCACCGTAATCTTGTTGCATTAAATACTCTCCATTGCCATATTTGGCATTATTGGAGATATTTTATCTAAATTTAACTAAAAAGAAGTTTTATACGTTAAAAGGGCCTATATGACTATAGGCATAATGACCGTAATGAAGTTTTGGTCTTTTATGATAAAAGGAAGATTTCCTTCATTGAGACCAATGCTGAATTCTGAAGAGTTTATAGCATTTAAAAAATCTAAAAGATATTTTGAATTGATAGCTATGGAGAAAGGTTCTGTGAAGTTTGTAGCGTAATTTATCTCTGTTTTTGCTTCAATATTATCATCACTTAATGACTCAAAACTAATGGTATCATTAAAAAAAGTGATTTTTACATCTGTAGAGATTGTAGTAATCTGTTTTATAGAATCTATCATAAGCGCTTTTGGAAGGGTAAGGTTATGAATAGTCTCTTTAGGGATGATTCTTGAATATTCTGGAAATTTACCATTTATGAGTTTTGTAAAGAATGTGTATTGTTCAGAGTGAATAATAAGATTAGTTTCATCATAGTAGAGTTCTATATTATCAAAAAAGAGTTTTTGAATTTCTACAATTGCTTTTTTAGGAATGATAATTGAAAGTTCATTTTCACTTTCGTTGGCAACAGTTACAACTGCAAGTCTTCTTGTATCTGTAGATGCAAAATGGATAGCATCTTTTTTAATATCAATTAATGCACCATTGAGTTCAAATTTAGGATTATTTGTATCTATTGCAGGTGTTATTTTTTTGAGTGATTCTATAAGTGTATGTGACTCTATAGAGATTCTTGCTCTGTTTTCATAGGATGGAAATTCTGGAAATTCATTGTATGAAAAAGTAGGTAGTTTAAAGTTAGAGTGTCCTTGAGAGATATGGAGTGTATCATTTTTTACTTCAAGGTCAATATCTCCATCTTTTAATATTCGTACAATATCTAAGAATTTTTTACCATTGGCTGTGATACTGCCATTTTCAAAAATTGTTAGTTTATCAGTAGTAACTAAAAAACCTATTTCGTAATCAGTCGCTTTTAAAGTGAGTTGATTATTATTTGCGTTTAAATATACGTGAGAAGTAATCTGTGAAGTATCTTTTTTTTCTAAAAAAGGTCCTGCGTGAATGAGTATGTTTTCTAATATCGACTTAGATATTGATATTTTCATTTTAAAATCCCTATATATTTATATAATTTTAGTACGTAGTAGTAGGGAGAGGTGAATAAGTGAAAAAACCTCTCAAAAGCCTACTACAAGACTTTTTAAGATGTGATGAGCTGCGTTTGGCTCTTTCACATCTATTCACTTTCACAATTATATCTTTTTTTTTAATTTTTTCTATGCCCAAAATTATAATGAAGTTATTTTATTGGTCAATTCTTCTATTTTTACTCTAAAATCTTCATCATCCTTAATGAGATCGTTGATTTTTTTGATGGTATGACTGATTGCGGTGTGGTCTTTCATTCCAAAGTATTGAGCAAGTTGAGGCATGGTGTGCTGTGTAAGCTCACGCGAGATGTAGATACAGATACGTCTCGCATAGACGATATTTTTGCTTCTACCTTTTGAGCGGATCTCACTTGGTTTGATGTTGAGATCTTTTGCGACAATTTCTGTGATGCTTTCCATTGTAAGATTGGCTCTGTTTTCATTCATCTGGTCTTTGAGCACATTTTTGGTAAAAGAGAGGTCAATATCTACATGCATCAGTTGTGAATAGGCATGTAGTTTTGAGAGTATACCCTCAATTTCACGCACATTTGAGTCTATGACCGTTGCAATGTAGTTGACAATATCTTCGCTGAGTTTTACTTTGTTTATTTCACATTTCTTTTTAATAATGGCGATTTTTGTTTCCAACTCCGGTGGTTGTATATCTGCTACAAGTCCCCACTCAAAGCGGCTTTGG
>Ga0256829_1001796_pt1 | contig 16918 bp, 17 predicted proteins | sample 131447metaG_FD_185979 | JGI IMG/M metagenome (GOLD analysis project Ga0256829, IMG submission 185979) | Hydrothermal vent microbial communities from Lau Basin, Pacific Ocean - 131-447 | ecosystem: Environmental > Aquatic > Marine > Hydrothermal vents | place: Pacific Ocean: Lau Basin | collected...
TTTACCAGTCAGATCTTGTCCTGACTTAAGTGCTTTAATGGCGTCATCGATATTGAAGTCTTTGGTCATGTGTCATTTCCGTTTTGTATATTTTACTGAAATGACACAGATTTCTAAACACTACCTCGTAAAGTATAAAAGTATCTTAACTGGTATAATTTTTTCCATGATTATTTCCGTTTTTAAATTAAACTATATTGATTCTTTCCTTAAGAAGCGTCCTACTTCTCTTTACACTTAATTATTTGCGTTATTTACCCCCTTACCACCTAATTACATTCTATAGCTTGATTGCGATTTTTATTTTTACGTTCGGATAGCATTTGTTCTTGTTATCTTTCATCTATTTGCACAATTGACAATTTCTTTCGCTTATAACGTCTGAGAAAGAAAATTATTACTAAAGACATATTTACAAAGTAGATGGAAATCCAAAGCAGTTATGAATAGTGATGCTGATACTCTAAAGCGCCTGCAATACACCCGACAAATTTTACCACAGACAAAGCACCAAAATCACGTGCCAGTGTTACAGCAAAGCGTTTAGAAGAATTAACTATTACTTTTTGCAGAAAAACATGAACAGCAACGTACAATAGTATGTAAAACAAAACAATCATAATGTCCTCTAATTGGTTACAGTATTCGTCTTAGTGTGTTCTGCTTTAATCCAACAGGACACTTCAATAAAGGAATATAATCCTGCTTAATATTGAAGCCAATTTATTAGTAAGCGAATGCACATAAAGTCTTGGTATGTGTATCCAGCTCGAGTTAGTTGTGATGGTTTAATTTTAGAGGATGTGACCAAAAGAAAAGTCATTCTTGTGACTTCCGCTCTTTAACAAATTGATAGTGCGCAACTTGCGTATTTTCGGGCGAGGTCATGTACTACCCCGAATTAGCAATGAGTACTGCTTAAGAGTAGTACATTTTCCAGAAAACGCTCAGCTACAGTTTAACATTCCAGAACGCGATCTACATAGTAACAAACTCTTCCGCACTGGTGGGATGAATGGCCACGCATGCGTCGAAGTCTGCCTTGGTTGCACCCATTTTAATAGCGACGGCAAAGCCTTGGAGAATTTCGTCCATGCCATAACCAATGCCATGAAGACCAACCACTTTCTCTTCAATACCGGCACACACCAGTTTCATTTTGGTGAGCTGTCTGTGCTTGGTGACTGCGGTATACATTGATGCAAACGAAGAGGTGTATACCTTCACATCATCACCGTACTCAGCTTTTGCTTGGTCTTCAGTTAAGCCAATGGTTCCAATAGTCGGGTGACTGAAAACTACTGTTGGGATGAGTGAGTAATCCATGTACACGTCGTGTTGGTTGTTGAACAAACGCTCACTTAATAAGCGCCCCGCTTTAACGGCAACGGGGGTGAGTTCTGCTTCACCCGTGATGTCACCTACGGCGTAAATGCCCTCTGCTGTGGTGTTTTGAAATTTGTCGACCACTATGGTGCCGTTATCTGCCACAGACACGTCGGTATTTTCTAGGCCAATAGTGTCAGTGGCGGGTTTACGACCAATGGCCCATACCAAGCAATCAGTCACGATAGTCTCACCGTTGGTTAAGGTAACGGTAAGCTCGCCATTATCGGCTTTAACCACGTTTTCTACCGATGCATGGGTATGTAGCGTAGGACCTTCAGCATTAATAATTTCGGTGAGCGTTTCGTAAATAATAGGGTCGAAGTTGCGCAGTGGCGCGTGTTTACGCACGACTAAATGAGTTTCAGTGCCAAGGCTTTCAAGCACTCCGGCAAGCTCTACGCCAATGTAACCCGCGCCGACAACAACGGCGCGCTTAGGTTGCTCGTTAAGTGCGAAAAAACCGTCAGAATCAATTCCGTATTCTGCGCCAGGCACATTAGGGAATATTGGTCGTCCGCCAGTGGCAATGGTGATGTGTGGCGCGGTGTAGGTTTCACCGTTGACTTCGATAGTAGTGTTATTAACGAAGGTAGCAAACCCATTAATAACAGTAACATCGTTTCCACCTAATACTCGGTCGTAAGATGCGTGAATGCGATCTATGTAGGCTTGTCTGCTGGCAACTAAGGTGTCCCAGCTGAAGTTGTTTACGGTAACATCAAAGCCGTAATCAGGTGCATAGCGATGAATTGCTTCGGCCACTTGTGCACCGTACCACATGGTTTTTTTCGGTACACAACCCACATTCACGCAAGTACCGCCAATAGCTTTTGCTTCAATAATCGCTACTTTTTTACCGTGTTTTGCCGCGCGGTTTGCCGATGCGATACCGCCGCTACCACCGCCTACACAAATATAATCAAAGGTTTTCATACAATACGCCTTGTTTCCTTCAAACTTACTGCTAAGTAGATTTTGTTACGTTAACAGACCAGTGTCGCAATAGACCTGTTGTCGCAGAAAATTATTTCATTGGAATGTAAGTATAAACTCTCACACCAAAATACAATGCCTTTACACAAATCCTTACGTAAATTTATGTTTTAAGTTTTATTGGGTTAACTACAAAATAGCCGTTAGAGCACTGTTGTTTTTTGGATTCTTGACCCAAGATTAACCCTATCAGAACATCACGAGAATGACCCTATGACAACAAACGCGATTGAACATGTAGATGGTTTACCGCTTTTTTCTTCTATTTCACCTGATTCCATAAAACCCGCTATAGAAAAAGCCATTGCAGCATGCAAAGCCGACGTCGAAGCTGTTGTTGCGTCAAACGACTATTCCTACCAAAACTTGGTACATCGACTGGAAGAGTCAGATGATGCACTGAGCAAAATGTGGTCGCCTGTATCCCATATGAATTCAGTAGTGAGTTCCGACGAATTACGAGAGGCTCATGACGCTTGTTTACCCCTATTGTCAGAATACGGCACCTGGATGGGACAACACGAGGGGTTGTACAATGCATATCAAGCACTAAAAGCATCGGATGAGTTTGCTACTTTGTCTGAACAGCAACAGAAGGTGGTTAATGATGCTATTAGAGATTTCACGCTATCAGGTATTGCGTTGCCTGCTGAAGAAAAGCAGCGTTATGCAGAAATTAAAGCCAAGCTTAGTGAGCTTTCATCAACGTTTTCAAACAACGTAATGGACGCCACTATGGGGTGGACAAAGTTGATCACTGATGAGTCTGAGTTATCAGGAATGCCAGAGTCTGCCCTAGAGGCTGCTGCCCAAGCAGCGAAGCAGAAAGATCAAGAAGGGTGGCTGTTTACCTTAGATATTCCGTCTTATTTACCGGTGATGTTGTACGCCGATAATCGTGAGTTACGCGAGGAAATGTATCGCGCTTACGCAACCAAAGCTTCCGAGCAAGGTCCCAATGGCGGAAAGTGGGACAATACGGCAATTATTCAAGAAACGCTGAAGTTGCGTACCGAGTTAGCCTCTATGCTCGATTTTGCCAGCTATGCAGAGCGTTCATTGGCAACCAAAATGGCCGATACGCCTGATAAGGTCATTGGCTTTTTACGTGACTTGGCTGCCAAGTCCAAACCTCAAGCCGAAAAAGAGCTGCAAGAGGTTACCCAATACGCAAAAGAAAAATACGGCGTTGAAACACTCAAAGCGTGGGATATGCCTTACTACAGCGAAAAGCTTAAACAGGACAAGTACACCATTTCTGACGAGATGCTACGACCTTACTTCCCTGAAAATAAAGTGCTAAATGGTTTGTTTGAAGTAATACAACGCTTATTCGGGCTTACTATTACCGAACGCAAAAATGTTGATAAGTGGCATGACGATGTGCGCTTTTTCGAAATATTCGACAGTGCAGACAACCACCGCGGTAGTTTTTATCTAGATTTATATGCTCGAGCTAAAAAGCGAGGCGGTGCGTGGATGGACGAGTGTCGCGTGCGTCGGTATCGCTTGAATGGCGAGCTACAACTACCCGTAGCTTATTTAACGTGCAATTTTAATGCGCCGGTGGGAGACAAGCCTGCCTTATTTACCCATGATGAAGTGGTGACCTTGTTCCATGAATTTGGTCATGGTATCCATCACATGCTTACGCAAATGTCAGTAGCAGGAGTCTCTGGTATTAATGGTGTTCCGTGGGATGCCGTAGAACTGCCTAGTCAGTTCCTAGAAAATTGGTGTTGGGAAAAAGAGGCCCTGTCTTTCTTATCTGGACATTTTGAATCTGGAGAGCCGCTTCCTGCTGACTTGTTAGAGCGCATGTTGGCAGCGCGAGATTATCAATCAGCCATGCAAATGGTTAGACAACTCGAATTTAGCTTGTTTGATTTCTTACTGCATATGCAAGATGGTGCTAGTGCTGACGTGCAGAAGACGTTGGACGATGTGAGAAAAGAAGTCGCTGTGGTTATTCCGCCAGAGTTTAACCGATTCCAAAATAGCTTTGGCCATATTTTTGCGGGTGGATACGCCGCGGGTTATTACAGTTACAAGTGGGCAGAAGTACTTTCAGCCGACGCATACAGCAAGTTTGAAGAAGACGGTATATTCAATAATGAAACCGGTCGTTCCTTCTTAAACAATGTGCTAGAAATGGGCGGAAGTAGAGAGCCCATGGACCTGTTTGTGGCTTTCCGAGGCCGTGAACCTCAGGTAGATGCATTATTGCGTCATAGCGGAATTCGTGCCTAATGGAGTCATTTGACGCAATTTATCAACGGGCCTGTGAGCGCAAAGGCGGCGCAAAAAACCTTGAGGCGATGTTACCTTCATCACTCACCAAGGCCCAGGTTGCAAAAATCCCTGACGACAGATTCTTGGCTGAAATGACCAAAAAGGTATTTCAGTCAGGCTTTGTATGGCGCGTAATTGAACAAAAGTGGCCTGATTTTGAAACGGTATTTTTCGATTTTAACATCGAAAAAATCTTGCTAATGCCCGATGAAATGTTCGAGCAAAAAGCTACCGACAAGCGCATAGTACGCAACTTTAAAAAAGTAATGACGGTTCGCGATAACGCCCTTATGGTGAGCGATGTTGCACGCAAACACGGAAGTTTTGGTGAATTCGTGGCGCAATACTCGCCTCATAATATTACTGAGCTATGGCTGTATTTAAAGAAACACGGCGCTCGTCTTGGCGGAAATACGGGGCCTTACATGTTACGCGCTTTGGGTGTCGATACTTTCCTGTTCTCTCGTGATATCGAAGACTACTTGCGAAAGAAGGACATTATCTCTGGTGGGCTGACGAGTAAAAAGTCATTAGAGAGTGCCAACGCAGCGTTTTATCAGTGGCACTTAGAAAGTGGGCGAAGCTTGAGTGAAATCAGCGTTATTGTTGCCTTAAGTTGGGGACCAAATCAGCGCCTGTAGTGCTAAATCGCTGTTGATTAGCCTCACAATTCGATACACTTGAACAATACGAAAAATTCAGTAAACAGGAATGTTATGAGCGACCCACAGTCAACACATTCAAACGATACAAGCACTACGCATTTTGGTTTTAAGCAAGTAGAGAAAAATCAAAAAGCATCGCTTGTGGCAGAAGTCTTTGATTCCGTCGCAGCAAAGTACGACGTGATGAACGACCTTATGTCGATGGGTGTGCACCGTTTGTGGAAGCGCTACACCATTGACTGTGCCGGCGTTCGCCCAGGAAATCAGGTGTTAGATATTGCTGGTGGTACTGGCGATTTAACCGCTAAGTTTTCTCGTCTTGTAGGCCCAACCGGTAAAGTGACTTTGGCCGACATTAACCTGTCTATGTTAAAGGTAGGTCGTGATAAGCTCCGTGATAGAGGTTTGGTGGGCAATATCGATTATGTTCAGGCTGATGCCGAAGCGCTACCTTTTCCAGATAACACTTTTGATGTTGTGACAATGGCGTTCGGATTGCGTAATGTGACCGAGAAACAAAATGCTCTCGACTCTATTTATCGGGTGCTTAAGCCCGGTGGAAGACTACTAGTACTAGAATTCTCAAAGCCAACATCGGAACAACTCAGTAAACTTTACGATATGTACTCGTTCCATATCCTTCCTAAAATGGGACAACTAGTGGCAAATGACGCTGAAAGCTATCAGTATCTTGCAGAAAGTATTCGTATGCACCCGGACCAAGACACATTAAAAGGCATGTTTGAGCAAGCAGGTTTTGATCAATGTGATTATCAAAACTTAACGGGTGGAATTGTTGCGCTTCACCGAGGCTACAAATTTTAATGCCGAGTTCAGCGTTATTTAGCGCGGCTATTGAGCAGGCTATTAATCGCCTCCTTTCCCTAGATTCTGACAGTAAAGTGAGGCAGTCTAGGCTCAATGGCATGCGCCTCTATTTGTTCATCGACCCACTGCCTAATGCGATATGTTTAGTATTCTCAACCCAAGTTGATGTACTGACTGAATATGATGACCATGACGACGTTGTGGCAAAACTCGATGATAAGTCTTGTTGCATACAAACTCGGCTGTCTACCCTGCCGTCACTTAAAGATACCAATCAACTCACACGCTTGATTCAGCAAGGCGAACTTACGGTAGACGGTGCCCTGAGTGTTGCCCAACAGGTGAGTGGCCTGTTTCAACATTTAGATATTGATATTGAAGAAATTATCGCAACAAACACAAATGATGTTTTTGCGCATTCTTTGGTGTCTGCTGCCAAAACAGTATCAGAAAAAGTACGCAAAGGATCACAGGTAGCTAGCCGAGTGTTAGGCAATGCTCTTGTAGAGGAAAAGCAACTTGCTGCCCATAGACTTGCCGTGATGCACTTCAGTGATAACGTCAATGCGTTAAGAGATGATGTGGCAAGATTAGAATCGCGCTTAAATAAACTAGAATCATTCAGAACGAAGAGTTAGCTATGCGTATTTTGAGGTTGTATCGCATTAATAAGGTACTGCTTGAGCATGGCCTAGACGATTTAATACCCGAGAAATGGCTACCTTGGTATGCCAAACTATTGCGAATGAGTATTTTCTGGTTGCGCAATAAGCATAAAGGGAAATCCCAAGGCGAGAGGATCACCCTTGCGTTACAATCACTTGGGCCAGTATTTATAAAGTTCGGCCAGATGTTGTCTACCCGACGAGATCTTCTTCCCCCAGAAATTGCGAACGAGCTTGCTAGGCTACAAGATAAAGTTCCTCCGTTTTCGTCTGAGTTAGCAACAGAAACCGTCAAAACGGCACTCGGACTAAGTGATTTAACCGAGCTATTCTCTCAGTTTGACACTCAACCTCTTGCGTCGGCATCCATAGCACAAGTGCACGCTGCCACATTAAAAGCTAACAACGAAGATGTTGTGGTTAAAGTGCTTCGCCCAGATATTCGCGACACTATTAATGCGGACATGGCCTTACTTGAGAGTGTGGCTGGGGTGGTGCAAAAGTGGTTGCCAGATGGAAAACGGCTGCGCCCAGTAGAGGTGGTTAACGAGTATCGAAAAACCATTGTTGATGAGTTGGATTTGATGCGTGAGTCTGCGAACGGTATTCAACTGCGACGCAATTTTGAAGATTCAGACTCACTCTACGTTCCCTTAATATACAGCGATTACTGTCGCACAAACGTATTGGTGATGGAGCGTATTTATGGGCTACCTATCTCTAATATCGACGGGCTATTGGCACAAAACACCAATATGAAAGTACTGGCGGAGCGTGGCGTTGAAGTATTCTTTACTCAAGTGTTCCGAGACAGCTTTTTCCATGCTGATATGCACCCCGGAAATATCTTTGTTTCCACCGAAAACCCAGATAACCCAAAGTATATTGCCATTGATTTCGGCATTGTTGGCACGTTAAATCGTGACGACAAGCGCTATTTAGCTGAGAACTTTATCGCTTTCTTTAATCGGGACTACAGAAAAGTGGCTCAGTTACATGCCGATTCTGGTTGGGTACCCGGTGATACAAACATTGACGAATTTGAAATGGCAATCCGCACTGTGTGTGAGCCTATTTTCCAAAAGCCACTAGCGGAAATTTCCTTTGGCAATGTGCTACTTCAACTTTTTAATACGGCTCGTAGATTCAATATGGTGGTGCAGCCTCAGTTGGTGCTGCTTCAAAAAACACTACTTTATATTGAAGGGCTTGGCCGTCAACTTTATCCCCAGTTAGATTTGTGGAAAACGGCAAAGCCTTTTCTAGAAAACTGGATGAAGGAACAAATTGGTGTTTCAGCCATGTTTAGCAAAGTAAAAGATAACTTGCCATTCTGGTCGGAGAAGTTGCCCGAAATGCCTGATTTGCTTTATGACAGCCTTCAACAATTGAAGCGTTTTCCCCTTCAACAACAGCATGATAATCAAGAGATTATTGCGCAACAAAAGCGCTCGGCACAAAGTAGCCATCTCAGTATTGTTGGGAGCGGGCTGGCTATTTCGTCAGCAATTTTACCTATGTATGACTTACCGTGGTATTTGCCCGTAAGCGGCTTTTTACTGGCGTTGATTTGTTGGTATTTTGGTTGGAAAAAGGCCAATTAGTTTGAGTTACGGTCAGGTGAATTTTTTATGAAATCCACCATTTATCAATTAAATGGTGTATTAATAGCCACGATCAGTGTTATAGTGGCTTTGGCTTTTTTAGCCACAAGTCTTTAAATAGACGTGATTATGAAACATTTGCTATACGTACAACCACTCAAGTTACTCCTAGATTTACTGTAAGTTGTTTGCCCAGTCGTAAGTAAGACCCAATAACTCCGCCTATTAAAGACAATTAATACCCGGCGCACATGCGCTATTTGAAATGATATTTGAGGTCTATACGACATGTCTAAAGTAACAGGCACCGTTAAGTGGTTTAACGCTGATAAAGGTTATGGTTTTCTAACTCAGGATAACGGTGGTAAAGATGTATTCGTACATTTCCGTGCAATCCAAAGCGAAGGTTACAAAACCCTTCCAGAAGGCCAGCGCGTAGAATTTGAAGTTGAAGAAGGTCAAAAAGGTCTTCAAGCTGCAAATGTAACAGCGATCTAAGAAATTCAAAAAACGGCGAATATTTTATTCGCCGTTTTTTCTTTTCTTATCCCAAATCCTCTTTACTCTTCCTTCCTCTCTAATTATTTTGTCACTATTATTTATTCTTCTCGTCCACATTTATCAGTGTGGCATGGTAGTCTTGTTTTAACACAGTACATTTAATTTTCTTTTATTGAGATTGTTATGACGCGTTTGAACTCGACCATAAACACTTTTTTGTGTTCTTTTGTACTTTTTTCCTTTTCTATTAGTGCACAGACGCAAGACAGCTTGGCTGTTTTTAATGGTGTTGCCTTTGGCATGCATAATAACGACGACCAAGCTCAAGAGGCGTCAGCGACAGTGTCTAGCAACCAACGTGTTAGCGAACTTGTTGATAGTTTGCTCACCGCCATTATTAACGACTATGCTAATAAAAAACGTATTTCTGTTAGTCCTGAACTTAAACAGTCGTTTTTGGTGACGTTTGGAGAAAGTTCTAGCCTACCGGTACAAAAACAACAGGCGTTAGCCGAAAAGTTTGTTAAGCAGTGGTTGGTGGAAAAGTCTCTCTACGGTGAGTTTGGTGGAACTGTGGTATATCGACCAACTAATCCTCAGATGCCTATTGAGGCTTATCTCAAATTACTCAAACAGTATGAAGCTCAGGGAGACTTGGTGTTTACCGATGAAGATTTCTCTCAGGCTTTCTGGTCGTTATTTAGCCCACCGTATCAGCTTGCTTTGGAAGCAGAAGCTGTGGATTATTCCTCTCCTTGGTGGGCGAAAAGTTAGACAAAATACTCAAGTAAACCTGAATAGCGTCGAAGTTTATCTATACTTTCGAAAGTATTTATAGACTAGTCGGGTCTATTTAATGCTTGAGTAGCCAACGCTCAACACACTCTAGACAGTTCTGTTGTGTTTATTTCAGATATGAGGATCAGACATGCTGCGCACTATTAAGTTTAAAATACTCACCGGATACGCAGCTGTTTTAGTATTTACCTGCATTGCAGCCGTTGTTCTAACACTGAATAATAGTCGCGTGTCTACTCAGGTCGATGGTTTTGTGAGCGAAACTCTACCGACCTTGGCATCACTAGATGCACTGCAAAGCAATGGCAAACAATTAACGCTCATTGGCTACTCCCTTTACGGTATTACGCTTTCAGCGGATGAATTTGATGCACAACAGTTGTTTTTAGTTTCAGCCATTGAAAAAGACCTAGCGGCTATCAACGGCGTATCGGTAAGTGAAGTCAGAAGTGCATTTTCTCCACTCAACGAAGCTATGAATGGCCTCAAAGCCACTATGGGAGCGTCGAGAGTTAATTGGGACCGCGCTCGCCAAGACCTGCAAGCGATAAACCAAGCAGCTATGTCATTTAACGAGGAACTGATAAAAGTTAGATCGTTGGTGGCTCGCTCTGCGGCAGGTCGGTCGGAAGCCATCACCGACCAATTGAGTACAAACCAAGGGATCGTCTTCGTCTTAATTGTGGTGTTGGTATTGGTTTCCATATTGGGGTTCACTATGGCGCATAAACAAATTGCACAGCCCATAGAAGATATGGCGAATCGATTAGACAAACTGTCTTCTCAGCGAGACTTAGTAACCCAGCTTCCCTCTCAGTCAGCCAACGAACTTTGTCGAATGACTGACAGTGTTCAAGGTCTACTGGGGATGTTTCGCTCTGGTATGACAGATGTACGCGTTGCCATCGGTGGTATTGGCGACTCAGTATCTCAATTGGGAAATACCACAGCTGATTCTGGACAAACGGTGGAACAGTTACAGCACGATATTGCGAAACTTGTCGCAACGATGGACGTTCTGGTGTCGGATATGGCACAAAGCCTACAGTGCTCTGAATCTGCCGAGAGTGCGGCGCAAGACACCGCTGAACAAATTGGTAAAGGGCGAAAGCAAGTGGAGCAAACGGCTAGCTCAATATCTGGTCTAGCTGACGAGATTGAACGAACCGCAGGAATGCTGGCAACGCTTAAAAGTGAGGGAAATAACGTATCAAATGTGGTTGAAACCATAGCGCAGATCGCCGACCAAACCAACTTACTAGCATTAAATGCGGCCATTGAAGCTGCGCGGGCCGGGGAGTCTGGTAGAGGCTTCGCAGTAGTCGCAGACGAGGTGAGAACACTCGCGGTGAGAACCCATCAATCTACCGTAGAAATAAATAGTATGCTTGAGAAAATAGTGACCTCGATAAACTCTGCGGTAACCACTATGAGTTCTAATCAGGAAAAGGCTCATGATTCTGTATTGCAGGCTAACACGCTGGTAGAAACTCTAGAAAGCAGCCGAGAAAGTATGCTGTCACTCGTGACAGTCAGTCAGCAAGCCGCACAGCTCGCCAATCATGCTCAGGTAACTACCGAAGAGGCCAAGCAAAGTGTTAATGATTTTACCTTATTGGGCGACTCGCTAGTGGCCGGAAATGGCAATATTCAAAATGCCGCAGAAAGCCTTTCCCACTTAGCAGACGGTTTGTCTGATAACGTTGGAAAATTCAAGTTAGATTAGCGCGTACAGAAAGCATCAACATGCGCTAGTAGCAGGGCCTTAACTACAAGGCCCTTTTCTCTCTATAAAATGTGCTCGTCACCTGATTCGTCAGCGTGCTGTTGAGCAAAAAGCTTTGATTTCTTTTTGATTTTGCAACCGAGTATGCGTTGCGCATTTTTTCTGCCGATGTAATGCGCAACGGTATAGGGATGAGCACGATTGAAGAAACGAGAGAACGAATTAAATACACCGTCCATAAACTGCTCCAAAAATTAATATACCCCTTAAAGAAGATAGTAATGTTACAGTTTTATGTCAATTTTTGACGGCAAATTTGTTGCTATTTTCTTCATTTATTTCATCTATGGACACTGCTAATGGTAACGTAAGGTCTCCAACTTCCCTGAAAAAATGCGATAGACCATTACGGTATAAAGCAAGATACAAGGGACGACGAAAATGGCACCAATCAGCAGAAACTTCAGTGATTCACCATTGCTGAGGGTTTCATTGATTGTCATATGCCCGGGAATAACATAGGGATAGTAGCTAAGTGCAAACGCGCAAAAGCACAGAGTAAACACTAACGCCGCGATAAAAAATGGCAGCTTGTCACCCGCGCTTTCAATGCTAGGTAAACGTTGTAGCACTAAGTAGCCAATGCCCAATAACGTGAATGACAATATTGGAATGGCGATAAGAACCAGCCCGGTAGGGGCGCTAAGCCATAGTTGCCTGACATCTTCGTGAAGCATTAAGTTTGTTATGCTCACAGCCGCAATGCCAAGTGCTAATGCCAATACACCATACTTCGCCCATACAATAGCTTTTGCTCTAAGATCGCCAGTGGTTTTTGCGATAAGCCAACAAGCACCAATAAACACGTAGGCCGCTGTTACTCCCACCGCAGAAAGGGCGGCAAATCCTTGTGCCCACATGTCTGAACGTAGTCCTGTAACATAAATACCTAACATGTAACCCTGAGCCAAGGCTGTAATTAGCGAACCAAGCTTGAAGGTAAAGTCCCACTGTTGCTTTTGGTGTTCTATGACTTTTGCTCGAAAGTCGAAGGATACACCACGCAATATAAGCCCCAACAACATCACAGTAGCAGGCAAGTACAAACTTTGTAGTAATGCGCTATGAGCTGAAGGAAAGGCAATCAGTAAAATACCAACGGCTAACACTAACCATGTTTCATTGGCGTCCCAATAGGGGCCAATAGAGGCTATCATTTTGTCATTGTGACCTTCATCTTTCACCGGGAGTAGTACACCTATACCTAAATCATAGCCATCGAGGATGGCATAAATAAGTATGGCGAGACCAAGTAGGCCGATATAAATATTACCCAAGGATTCAGTGGTTAGATTATCAATGAACATACTTAGCCCTCCGCTTGTTGAAGTTTGAACTGGGTAAACTCTGGGCGCGAATATTCCTCTACGTCACTGGCTTTTCTGCACATCACCATTAAGGTGCGCAAATAAGCTAAGAGCAAAAAGACATAGATAGCTGAATAAAGCACGAAAGAAATCAGCACATTATCAGCAGGGATCTGCGTCACCGCTTCTGATGTTTTGAGAACCCCAGAGACTAAGTAGGGCTGTCGACCAATTTCGGTGACATACCAACCGGCTAGCGTTGCAACCCATCCACTGAAAGTCATACCGACGAAGAATTTACTCAGCCAAGTAGGCAACTGCTTCTTTCGCAACCAGTAGGTGCTACCGAGCCATGATACCAAGAGCATTAACATACCCATGCCAACCATGATTCTAAAACTAAAGAACACTGGGGCGACTGGTGGATGCTCTCCCTCAAAATCATTAAGCCCTTGCAACTTACCATTGATATCGTGGGTAAGAATAAAACTAGCTCCGTTAGGTATTGCAATCTCAAACTTGTTAGTTCGTTCTTCTTCATCTGGAATTGCGAACAATAGCAAAGGTGCTCCCTCGGTGGTCTCCCATATTCCCTCCATGGCAGCCACTTTCTGCGGTTGATGTTCAAGGGTATTTAATCCGTGAAGATCGCCTACAAATATCTGAAGTGGGATGAGTAAGGCCGCTGTATAGGTTGCCGTTTTAAAAGCCAGTGTTGGCGCACGCTTGTTATCACCCAGTAGTATGCGGTACGCAGACAATCCAGCAATAAGAAAGCTTGCAGTAAGCCCTGATGCCAACATCATGTGGAAGAATCGATAGGGGAAAGACGGATTAAAAATGATTGCTTTCCAAGACACAGCATATGCAACCCCATCAATAACCTCATGACCTTGAGGTGTTTGCATCCAGCTATTTAAAGCAAGTATCCAAAATGCTGATGCCGTAGTACCTAAGGCGACAATGAGCGTAGAAAGTGTATGAAGCCAATTAGGTACTCTGTGCATACCGAACAGCATAATGCCGAGAAAGGTGGCTTCTAAGAAGAATGCAGTGAGTACTTCATAGCCCAAAAGAGGACCTGCGATATTGCCAACGCGCTCCATAAATCCAGGCCAATTGGTGCCAAATTGAAATGACATAGTCACGCCACTAACAACGCCTAGCGCAAAGCTAAGCGCAAATACTTTGACCCAGAATCGGTAAATACGCATCCACACAGGATGCGCTGATAAGTTAGAACGTAATTTAAAGTAGAAAAGAAACCATCCTAGTGCCATGGTGATGGTTGGAAACAAAATATGAAAACTGATGTTCAGTGCAAACTGTAATCGAGACAGCAAGAAAACATCCATAATTACCTCCTAGTTCACAGTATTTTTTCCAGGTAAAAGCTTGTCTTTGAGCTCTAGCACTCGTCCCACACCCGAACCTAGTTTCATTAAAGTATCCAGTTTTTCAGGACCCAAACTTTGAAGCTCTTGCGACCATGCCGTAACTGACTCAAGTAAGTCGTGAATTTCATTAAGGGTTTTCTGCGCGTTTGATTCGGTTGAGTTTGCTGGTTCATCAAGTAAAAGGTCACGCAATAAACTAAGAGTGGGATCTATTTCTCGTTTGCGGCGTTCTTCAAATACGCGAGTGGCGAGAGTCCAAATATCTCCAGCAGGTACAAAGAATTCTTTTCGCTCTCCGGGGACGATGTGTTGCTTGATAAGTCGCCATGCTTGAAGCTCTTTAAGACCCATGCTTGTGTTACCACGTGAAATCGAGAGGCCATCGGCTATCTCTTGTGCACTTAGTGGCTTGTCGTGCAAAACGATAAGCGCCAGAATTTGACCTACCGTTCTGTTAAAGCCCCATCTGCTGCCCATTTCACCGAAGTGCATTACTGCTGATGTAATAAGTGGTGTCATTTTCATGTTGATACCTGTTGAAGTTTCAGAAGTTACTGAAAGTTTATTCCTGAATTTGATGTAGATCAAGAATTAATCGCCGAGAATGCAGTTTGTGAAAACTGCTAAATATTGGTTTTATTCGCCATTATTAGTGTGAAATTCACTTGATGGGAAAATTTTATTTCGGTGTGATGCAATTAAGTTGTTGATTTTTATGGGTTATAAATTTTGGCATTGCGGTTGCTCTAGTAAAAGTAACTTAAACACGACACCCCCTGGTAATTGAAAAAGGAAGCAACTATGAAAACTTTCACTAAAACTTTAGCTGTTGTTGGTATGACGTTTGGCTTGGCTGGCGTTGCAAGCGCGAACGTAGAATTTGTTCCATCTGACGATACTGCAAGCACAAATATTTGTGTTAGCGCGGCACAAGGTAGCAAAACCAACCTTCGTAATGCCATTGAAAATGCTGGTGTAACTAAGCATTACGTAGCTACGAAAATGACATGTAATGGTATGCCTGTTGTTGAGTTTGTCGCTCAGTACAGTGAAAACCCTGACACTATCAACGGTTTCATCACCAATGGTAAATACGATAGCTCGTCGTTCATCGCTAGCGTAAACACCGCCAACTAAAGCGTTGTCCAAGATGATGCGTAAAACGCCCATACTGGCAGTACTTGTTTGATGAATAAACAATTCAGTATGGGCTAACGCTCTTTACTCTTCGAAACTTCCCGCTGGCCCCGGAAATACCACCGGACTCTCCAGACCGTCTTTATTCACACTTGCTACACCAAAAAAGTAGTTATCAATCACAACGTTATCAAGTGTTGCTTGGGTAACATTGCCAACAAATCGACTGAATTCCCATTGTGGAGCGTCGGTATGTCTCCAGTAAATTTTATATCCTAACAACTGCGGGTTTTGAGTTTCATCAAGGGCTTGCCATTTAAGTGTTGTGGAAGGTTGAACTGCACCTTCTATTTTTACATCAACCGGAGGGTTGGGGGCCCATGCCATCGATGCGAGTGATACTGCATTTAACGACGTTAGTTTTGCGGCGTAATCAAAATTTACCCCGTCTATGGTATCACCGTAGGTAATGCCGTTTTCAACGCGTAAGTCTTGGTGTTGTCTGTTGTAGTTTTCGTTCGTCTCCATAATACGAATACCTGGATAACCTAGGTCGTTGAACGGACGATGATGGCCACCACGACGGAATCTATCTAAACGATAAATCACCATGGTGTCGAGGTTCTCAATATATTGGTCGGCTATTTTATCAATATATCGTGCTAAATTACGGCTTGGAGAGTCGACTTCACCGCCGGTAAAGCGACGATAGCGAGCTTCCTCCGGGGTTTCTGTAACTCGTGTGCCTTCTGCAAATATTCGCGCTGTGGTGTTATTGATAATGCCGTTTACACCTTCAATGTTGCCTATCATGTCATTGTTAAGCACTGCTTTAATTCGCCAGCCATCCTCTTGTGCTTGCTCGGCCATGATTTTCCCGCCAAATAAACCTTGCTCTTCTCCGGCCAAGGCGGCGTATACAATGGTGCCGTTAAAAGAGTATTGGCTGAGCACTCGTGCGGCTTCGATAGTACCCGCAAGGCCAGATGCATTATCGTTTGCACCCGGAGAATCAGACGTAGAATCCATAACATCGGAAACCCTAGAGTCAATGTCACCCGACATGATCACATAACGATTTGGATCTGTGCTACCCCGTTGAATGGCAATAACGCTGACTACGTCAACCGGGTCTGGAATACGAGATTCGTCACTGATGGTCGCCGATTGATAGTACACTTCTAAGCATCCGCCGCATTTTTCAGAAATGGCCTCAAATTCAGCTTTGATCCAGCGCCTAGCCGCCCCAATACCCCGAGTGTCTGATTCAGTCTCAGAAAGTGTGTGACGTGTACCAAAGCCAACTAAGGTGTTGATATCTTTTTCGATGCGCTCCGCCGATATTTGGTCGGCAATCACGTACAAACTGTGTTGTTGTAAGGTGCCTAGTTCTTGAGCAGATGCCAATGTACCTACTGACATTGTTAAAGACGTGCAAAGTATTGTTATGATTTTTGTTTTCAACGTATTCTCCTGGTCGCTAGATCTATCATTAGCAGATTCTAAGTACGTGGAAAACCGTTAAAAAGTGCTATTGGGTTTACAGGTGGAATTCT
>Ga0256829_1001797_pt1 | contig 16913 bp, 19 predicted proteins | sample 131447metaG_FD_185979 | JGI IMG/M metagenome (GOLD analysis project Ga0256829, IMG submission 185979) | Hydrothermal vent microbial communities from Lau Basin, Pacific Ocean - 131-447 | ecosystem: Environmental > Aquatic > Marine > Hydrothermal vents | place: Pacific Ocean: Lau Basin | collected...
GAGATACAGAGTGAAAACCTCTCTAAGTTTATGAGACAACTCAATATGAACTACTCTATCTACTTTAATAAAAAGAACAGACGTACAGGACACCTCTGGCAAGGACGCTTTAAATCATGGTATGTCACCGATGAAGCCTATCTCTATACGCTCATGTGCTACATAGAACAAAACCCACTTAAAGCCAACATGGTAAAAGATATTGAAAAATACCCTTATAGCTCATATCATTATTTTTTGGACTATGCAAATATACCTGAGTGTCTCCAAAACGCATGGACAGTACAGAACCATAAAGAGGATAAAGAAGCGATAGAAGCATTTTTAACCCAACCTATAGACACTGCACAACTCCAAGAACTTAAAACAGCATCATCTTTGGTAGGAGCACTCAATAGTGATAACAAACCTGATATGAAAAAATTAGAGAATATGTTTAAAAATATTACTGATATAAAAAAGAGAAACAAGCAGATACTCAAAGCCATAAACCAAGGCTACTCTCAGCATAGGATTGCTAAAGTATTGGCTATATCACAGCAGGCAGTGAGTGGTGTGGTGAAGAGGAGTAGAATTGTCATTGTCACCTGACCCCTATTTTTTTCCTATTTTACTATTTTAAGAAGATTATGAGCAAAGGAGATCAAACTTTATGAAAGCATCAGAACTAGATAAAATATTTGATGAAAATCAAGAAGATGCATTGGAGTATTTTGATACATCAAAAATTAAAATGATAAACGAAGAACCCAAAAGAGTTAATATTGATTTTCCTACATGGATGGTACAATCTTTGGACAAAGAAGCTAGACATGTTGGGGTAAGTAGACAAGCTATCGCCCAACCATGATAACCACACTCCTCTCCATTATCTTCGTCTATGTCTTCATCGTACTTGGCTACATGGCTAAGCGCATCTTTAAAGAAGATATGAGTACCAAGACACTCACACTGATGTCTGTCTATTTTTTACAGCCTTTTGTGACTATATGGGGATTTTCTACGGCGAAGCTACACAGTGAGCATGTGTATGTCCCACTGCTCTACCTTGCTATCATTTTGATTTTGCTCATTCCTACTATACTCTTAGGGAAGCTCCTCTTTGCAGACAGTAAAAACAGAGCCATCTTCTCCATCGCTGGATTTGTAGGTAACACTGGAAATATAGGCATCCCGTTGGGCATCGCCCTCTTTGGAGAACAGTCAGTCATCTACACCACACTCATCAACATCGCCAATGTCTTTGTGGTCTACATCATCGGTGTGTACATCTACTCTCGTGGATCATTTAGCATCAAAGACTCACTCTTTAACATCGTTAAAATCCCCATCATCCCTGCTTCAGTGGTAGCCATACTCATAAACATCTATAACATACCACTAAGCTCTCAAATACAGGAGTTTTTCAAGATGGGTGCCTACGCAGGGATAGTCTTACAACTCTTCTTACTTGGAACCTTCCTACAAGGCATACAAATCAAAGAGCTACACCCAAAACTCTTTGCAGGTACTATCAGTCAGAAGTTCATCATTATTCCTATAGCCACTGCATTTATACTCTCGTTTACAGACCTGCCTTTATTTGTACAAGGTGTCATCTTCATGGAAATGATGACACCTTTAGCTGTTGCCAACATCAATCTCGCTTCTCTTTATGACTGCAAACCAAAAGATGTTACATCTCTTATCTTAATAAGTACCCTACTCTTTATCCCTCTGCTTTTTGGGTTGAGTTACATTGTAAATCATTACTATTTAGGGTAGAATAACTTAATTATTATAGGAGTGTTTTATGTCGAAAAAAACCCTTATCATCGGTGCAGGAGGCGTGGGTAACGTCGTGGCTTTTAAGTGTGCTATGAATGCTGATACCTTTGGAGAGATTACCCTTGCAAGCCGAACAGTGAGTAAATGTGATGCCATCGCTAAAAACATACAAGAAAAAACAGGTGTGCAGATAGCAACAGCTACGGTAGATGCCGACTCTGTACCTAATCTTGTCCAAATAATAGAAAAGCTAAAAGCAGACATTGTCATCAATGTGGCTCTCCCCTACCAAGACCTTACCATCATGGATGCCTGTGCCAAATGTGAGGTGGACTACCTAGACACTGCCAACTACGAGCACCCCGACACAGCCAAGTTTGAGTACAAAGAACAATGGGCACGCGATGGGCTCTTTAAAGATGCTAACATTATGGGTCTACTAGGTTCAGGCTTTGACCCAGGGGTGACCAATGTTTTCTGTGCCTATGCCCAAAAACACTACTTCGATGAGATACACACTATCGACATCCTAGACTGTAACGCAGGAGATCACGGCTACCCTTTTGCTACCAACTTTAACCCAGAGATAAATTTAAGAGAAGTAAGTGCTAAAGGACGTTACTGGGAAAATGGAAAGTGGATAGAGACTGAAGCGATGGAGATAAAGCAAGTTTGGGACTATCCAGAAGTGGGAGCTAAAGACAGCTATCTGCTCTATCATGAAGAGATGGAGTCACTTGTCAAACACATAAAAGGTCTTAAACGCATACGCTTTTTTATGACTTTTGGAGAGTCTTATCTTACACACATGAAGTGTCTAGAAAATGTAGGGATGCTTGGCATCAAAGAGGTAGAACACAAAGGCATGAAAATCGTCCCCATGGAGTTCCTCGCTACTCTACTGCCTGACCCAGCAAGCCTTGGATCTCGTACCAAAGGAAAGACAAACATCGGTATCTTCGCCAAGGGAATCAAAGATGGTCAAGAAAAAACTGTCTATATCTACCAAGTGAGTGACCATGAACAGTGCTATGCAGAAGTACTAAGCCAAGGGGTGAGCTACACCACAGGTGTACCAGCCATGATAGGAGCCAAGCTTATGCTAGAAGGCAAATGGCAAGGCAAAGGTGTTTTCAACATGGAAGAGTTTGACCCAGATTCATTTATGGAAGAACTCAACAAACAAGGACTCCCATGGAAAGTGATGGAGATGAGTGCAGATGAAAGTAGATGTGTGAACTAGATGGAATTAACTTTTTTACTCAAAAAAATAGCCTCTATCTTTGTCATGCCCTTCCCCATAGGGATGTTATTACTTCTGCTTGGTATAGTATTTCTCTTTCGGAACAAACGTATCAAAGCCAGTTTCTTTTTGAGTCTTAGTTTTCTTTGGCTTTTTAGTATCTCTTATGCACCTTTTGCCAACAGCTTTCTCTACCCCTATGAAAACATCTACCCGACACTACACACGGCACCCAAAGACATACGATACATTTATGTACTAGGCAATGGTCATCATACAGATGATACACAGCCCATCACCTCTCAGGTAAATGAAGTCTCTTCCGTAAGGCTCAATGAAGCGATACGCCTATACCATCAACTTAATGACAACCCGACCATCATTGTCTCAGGATACAAAGGTCTTTATGACCCTACAAGTGGCGCGCAAATGCAAAAAAGACTAGCTATCGCACTAGGTGTAAAAGCCGATAAACTGCACCTTGAACCTAACCCAAAGGACACACAAGAAGAAGCCAAAGCAGCCCAAAAGTATATAGGCAATGCACCTTTTATACTCGTCACATCTGCCTCACATATGGTACGTGCAATGAAGTTTTTTAAACAAGAAGGACTCACTCCTATACCTGCCCCAACCAATCATTTAGCAAACATAAAATACCCTCACTACACAGGATTTTTCTCTGCCACTGCACTACATAAATTCACGGTAGCTTGGCATGAAATGTTAGGTCAGTTGTGGCAAAAGATAAAAGGGATTTCATGAGTTTTAACGGTTTCCCAAAAGAAGCATTGGACTTTCTCGACAACATCATCATAAACAACTCCAAAGAGTGGCTTGATGACCATAGAGAAGAGTACGAAAAGTACATCGTTGCACCCAATATAGCCTACGTTGAAGAGATGGGCGAACACTTACAGATACTTGTACCCAACATTCACGCTATCCCTAAGGTAAATAAGTCACTCTTTCGCATCTACCGTGATGCCCGTTTTCATAGACTAGACCCTATAAAAGAACGTATAGGCATCATCTTTTGGCAGGGTGCGACTCACAGGATGCAAAGTGCCTCATTTTATATGCACTATGACCCTTTTGAAGTCTTTGTAGCTACGGGTATACGCAACTTCAAGCCACCTTTACTTGCTACATACAGAGAGTACATCAAGAACGACACTAAACGAAAAGAACTACATAACATACTTGAAACACTCAAAGCCAAAGGCTATGAGATAGCTGAGCCAAAATATAAGAAATTTCCTAGAGGTTTTGAAGCGTATATTGACGCACCACATGCCTACTTGGCAAAGTATGGCGCTATGTATGCCTACAAAACATTTAAGCCTGACAAAATGTTTCATTCAGTAAAGATTATTGACCGTAACTTTAAAGTGTATGAAGATATGCTGGACTTGCATCAATGGGTTTATGAACTTACTTGTGTGAGCGCGTAGGGGGCGATTGCCATCGCACCACATTATAAAATACGCATACATATATGTTTCACCGCAAGGGTTAAAAGGTGCGATGGCAATCGCACCCTACACACCCTTTACACATAAAAAAAGTATAGTGAGACAGTGACAAATCGTAGGAGGTGGTCATGAGTCAACATTTGTTTGACCATCATGTGGTTATCTTGGGTGGTAGTTACGCGGGCATTGCAGCGATGCGACGACTTAGTAAAAACCCTAAGCTCAAGGTTACACTGATAGACCAACACCCTTACCATTTTTTGCAAACAGAAGGCTACGAACTGATTTCTAGTAATACTTCCTTTGAAGAGACCATTGTAAGCCTTCCTGCTTTGTGTGCCAACTATGATAATGTCACTTTTAAACATCGTAGGGTTGACTCCATCGAGCTTAACCATAAACGCATTCTTCTTAATGATGGAGAAGAATCCTACGATACCCTTGTCCTTGCACTAGGAAGCGTTACCAAACGTTTCGAGTGCGATTCCAATGTTTACAACTACTCTTCAGGTGCCAAAAGTCTCAGAGGCGCACTCAAACTTAATCAATTTTTCCAAGATGAACTCTATAAACGTCTGGAGTCTGACAAAAAAGCCAAAGAAAACTTTAACATCATCGTAGGTGGAGCAGGACTCTCAGGCGTAGAGATAGCCGCAGGAATGCAACACTTTTTTAACCGTTATTACAGAAGTAATGCCCTCTCCTGTGCCACCTTACACATACACCTCATAGCTAGTCGCGAGACAATACTCAACGGTATGCACAGAAATATCATAAAAACTGCGACAAAACGATTAAAAAAACTTCGTGTCAAAGTGCATACGAAAAGTCGTATCGCTTCCATCAGTGCACATGAGACTTTACTAACGGATGGCACAAAAATCCCTTTTGATTTTATGATATTTGCAGGAGGAACAACCATTGCACCTTGTTTGGAAAATGTAATGTTGGAACAAACACCTAGAGGACAGTTTGTTGTTGATGCGTATTTACGTGCTACTAACGATGAAAGTATATATATCGTGGGTGACACAGCATCTTTACATGACAAAAAAGGGAACCCTCTCCCCCCTACAGCACAAACAGCCATCCAAAGTGGAGAACATGCAGCGAACAACATCATACTTACACAAACACATCAAAGTCTAAAAAAAGCCAATATCAAAATACAGGGTTTAGCCATCGCTTTGGGTGGGAAATATGCAGCCATAGACTTGGGGTTCATACGTATGAGTGGGTACCCCGCTTACCTTGTCAAAAAGCTTATAGAAAGACTTTACAAATGGCCACTCTGGTGGACAGCTTACAGAGGATTTAAAAATATAGACTCTTGTGAGATTTAGAACCCAAAGTATGCAATAGAATTGCCAAAATTAGTGATAGTGCTTGTACTGTGGGTGTTTGCAAAGAATTTGAGGTTAACCCTTAGGTTAATCGATGATTATTTGTAAATGCCCACGGTGCAATGACTTTTACTAGCTTGGTAATTTCTATTGCATAATTTGGGTTAAAGATCTATCGCATACTTTTTAAGTGTTTCAAGGTCAATGAGCTCAAGCATTTTCATATGTGTTGCATGTATAAAGATTTGTGGCGCCATACCATCATGCACAGCTTTAACAAAAGAGTGTCCACCCAGACACCAACTCTGTCCAGGTTTCACCCCTGCGAAGTTATACTGTGGCATAGGGGTAGAGAGGTCATTACCCACCTTTTTTGAGTATGCTAAAAACGCTTCTGTCGCATAAATGCATACCGCATGTACAGCAGGGTTATGGTTACCTGTGTTACATGAACCATCTCTATGAAAGCCTGTCAAAGGTTTGAGTGAGCAAGGCTCTAAAGGTTCTCCTAAAACATTGAGTGATTCATCCATAGTATTCTCCGTAGTGATTTAGGAGTTATTATATCTGAATTAAAATAAGGGGCAATAAGGGGAGTGTAAAGTGGAAGTATGAGATAAGAGAAAATCTCTTATCTCAGTAGATTACTTTGCAGTAATTTGTGTAGCAATTGCATCAATATCTGCATCAGAAAGTGCTGCTACTTGACCTTTCATCACACCTTTCATTGCTCCACCGTAAGAGCCATCTTTGTATCCTTTAAGTGCTGCAACGATGTTTTCTTTAGTCATATCTTTAACGATTTTAGACTTACCAAGTGCTGCTTTTTCAAAGTTAGCTCCGTGACATCCAGCACATGCTGCTGTGTTTGCTGCAAATGCAGATGTTGATGCTAATCCTACGATTGCCATTGTTACTAGTGTTTTTTTCATGATTGTACTCCATATAATTTTTTTTAATACAAGTCATTATATATACTTAACTTAAAAAAATCAAGTATGACGTCTAAAATTAGACTATATTAGAGTAAAAACGTCATTATTTTATATTTTTCTCTTCATAACATCACTCTAATTTATCAAAAAATTCACTTTATTTTATGAATAAACCAATCGAAGGTACCCACCATCGTAATCACTTCATTTTCATCTCTAAGTTCCACTTTTATGCTAATACCTGCTCTGCCTTTTCTTTCAAGTTGCATTAGAAACTTCTCTTTTACACTATCTTCTACTGTCGCAGTAGCATATAGGCTAGTCGTAGCAGGATTTTTATACTTCACTGTTGAGCCACGTAGTACTCCAGCTACGTTACCCACTAATTCGGGGAACTCTTTCTGTAAAGATAACCCAGACTGTGTCTCTGCCAAAGTAAACTGTGCAGAGGCATGAATACTTTGTATATGGTTTTGTACTGTTTCAGAAGACTCAAGTTTCAGAGTGCTCTCATCTTTATATCCTATGCCTATGTGTTTTGCAAAGGGTATGTGTGTTACGTCCATATTAATCTCTCCTATTTACTATATGCTTTCAAAACTTTAGAAAAACGAAACAAAAATGCACCATGGTCCACTGTATCAAAGAGTGCTTTGGTGTCTTTCATCTAAAGGTAACGTTTTTTTGTACCTTCTAAATCATGTAAATTTTCAAGCGTATACCCTTTTGGCTAAAAGAAATGCTTTGTTTAAATCTATACAATAGGTAAAGCCATTATCACTCGCTATAGTGTAGCGAAATAATGTAAAGAAGTCACTCTGTATATGACCTTTATAGGTTTGGGAAAGCTCTAATTACAGAGCTTTATTTGATATTTTTTTCTCTGTATCTTATAAGATTTTTATTGCTTAGCTTAATGGCATAGGGGGCACCAGAGATTTATATAGCACTTTATGATTTTAAGAAAATATAAATAAAATTAACTTTACGCTAAAATGGGACATATCAAAAAAAAGAGACCCATGAGACTTAAATCTATTTTCACTAACAGCTTTGGCATCTTATTCTCACGCGTGACAGGTTTGGGGCGTGATGTGTTGATGGCTTCTGCTTTAGGGGCTTCCATCTGGTCAGATATGTTTTTTGTGGCATTTAAACTTCCCAACCTTTTTCGCCGTATCTTTGCAGAGGGAGCTTTTACACAGGCGTTTATGCCTTCTTTTATAGCCAGTCGACACAAGGGTGTTTTTGCCACGGCTATTTTCTTACGTTTTATGCTTTTTCTTGCAGCTTTTTCTCTCGTTATTACTTTTTTCCCAGAACCTATCACTAAACTTTTAGCATGGGGATGGAGTGATACACTCATAGCCAAGACTGCACCCTTAACAAGCATTAACTTTTGGTATCTTGACCTTATCTTCATCGTGACATTTTTAGCCACACTACTACAGTACAAAGAACACTTTGCCACCACAGCCATGGCAACTGCCCTACTCAACATCTCCATGATAGCAGCCCTTTGGCTCTACATGAAAGAAACCCCACAAACGGTTGCTTATGCCCTTAGTTTTGCCGTGCTTATTGGTGGTGCGTTACAAGTACTTGTACACCTCATCACCCTGCACCACTTTAAACTTGACAGACTACTATTGGGTGGGTGGAAATACAGAAAAAGTAAAGATGTGCAAGAAGAGAAGAAACATTTTACCTCTCTTTTTCTTCCCGGTATTTTAGGAAACTCCACCCCACAAATCTCTGCCTTTATCGACACGATTTTAGCTACGTTCCTCATGACAGGTTCCGTGTCGTACCTCTTTTATGCTAACCGTGTGTTTCAACTCCCTCTTGCCATCATCGCCATCGCCACCGCTACCGTGCTCTTTCCTAGCGTTTCAAAAGCCTTAAAAAACAAACAAGACATACTGGCATACCAACACCTAGACAAAGCCTTTTGGTTACTCACTTTTTTACTAGGTGCTGCCATGATAGGAGGCATTTTACTCGCCGAACCCATCGTATGGCTACTCTTTGAACGTGGTAAGTTTACCCAAGCCCAAACATTAGAGACCGTAAGCGTCTTACAGATGTACATGCTAGGACTCTTGCCCTTTGGACTTGCCAAACTTTTTTCACTCTTCCTCTACGCCTCACACAGACACAAAAAAGCAGCCAAGATAGCCATCTATGCCCTCATCACCTCTGTCACATTTTCACTTTTACTCATGCACCCTATGGGTGCCGCAGGACTTGCTCTTGCTGGAAGCATCGGAGGGTGGGTACTCTTTGTCTTTACAGTAAAAGAAGTGGGGTTCGATAGATTTGTGACTATTGTAAATTCTAAAAAATCACTCTTTTTTGTCATTGGTATGGCTGTGTTTACTTTTATTATCTATCTGCTAAACCATTGGTTGATGACACTCATCAGATAAATTTGCTATAATCACAGCATAATAAAATAAGGGTTACAAAACTATGCACATCTATGACAGCGTCCCAAAAAAGAAACTTCCTTTTGAACCCATAAGCCCAAACAAAGCAAGTATTTATGTCTGTGGACCCACAGTCTATGATGATGCACACTTAGGACATGCGCGTTCTTCTCTTGCCTTTGACCTTCTCTCACGCACTTTAAAAGCCCATGGTTACGCAGTTACTATGGGGAAAAACTTTACCGATATAGATGATAAAATCATCAAAAAGGTAGAAGCCACAGGTAAAAGTATGGAAGAGATTACCTCTTTTTACATAGATCGCTACCTTGAAGAGATGGCAGCCCTTGGCGTTGCACGCGCGGATATAGAGCCCAAAGCTACAGAGTCACTTCAAGCCATAGAAGCGATGATACAAAGGCTCATAGACAAAGACATAGCCTATGTCATTTCAACAGGAGATGTCTATTTTGATACTTCAAAAGACAGTAAATATGGCAATATCTCTCACCGTGTTGCAGATGATGAAGATGCACAAAGTCGTGTGGCACACACTTCAGAGAAAAGAAACCCTAAAGACTTTGCCTTATGGAAAGCCTGTAAAGGCGATGAAGATATCTGTTTTGATACTGCTTTCTCTAAAGGTCGTCCAGGCTGGCACATAGAGTGCTCTGCCATGATAGAAAAACACTTTACAGGCAATGAAGGCTACAGCATAGACATACATGGAGGCGGTGCAGACCTGCTCTTTCCACATCATGAAAATGAAGCCGCACAGTCTCGCTGTGCCACAGGACATGAGCTGAGTAAATATTGGATGCACAACGGTTTTGTGCAGATAGACGGGGAGAAAATGTCTAAGTCTCTAGGCAACAGCTTTTTCCTTAAAGATGCACTAAAACTCTATGATGGAGAAGTATTACGCTTCTACCTCAACTCCATACACTACAGAAATGACTTTAACTTTTCAGAAGAGGAGCTACAGCTTAACAAAAAAAGGCTAGACAAACTCTACCGCCTTAAAAAGCGTGTCTCTCCAGGTAAAGCTTCTATCGTCAATAAAAACTTTCAAAAATCACTGCTTGATGCCATGGGTGATGACCTGAATATCTCTATCGCACTCTCAATTATAGATGAAATTATCGCTGTGACCAACGATGCTTTGGACGAAAATCCTAAAGACAAGGGGTTGAAGAAAGAGACACTTGCCAATATTGAATTTATAGATACACTACTAGGCTTTGGAGGGAAAGAGCCATTTTCTTACTTCCAGATAGGTGTAGATGATGCTTTAAAAGAGAAAATAGAAGCCCTAATAGAGGAACGTACCCAAGCCAAAGCCCACAAAGACTTTGCACGCTCAGATGCCATCAGAGACACACTCACAGCTCTAGGCATTAACATTATGGACAGTGCCCAAGGCACACTCTGGGAAAAAGCATAACATGAAAAATTTAGAATATACTACCCAAAAATTGACAAAAACGCTATAGGTTCAGTACAAGTAAAATTTGGGTATTATATGCTCAATATTATTTTAGGAAATACCATGTTTAAACACCTTATGCTTTTTAGCCTATTTTTCACATCACTCTTTGCACAACAAGAGTCTTTTCCTTTTATCGGTGTGAGCATTGCGACCCAAACTGTTGACATCAAACCAGCAAGTGCCTCTTCACAAAAAGAGACTAGTTTTGCATTACGTTATGGACAACAAACCCTTGATTGGCGTACCACTTTTGCCATCACGGGTAACAGTAACTTTCAAACTTTTTCACTCGAAATCGACAAAATCCTTTTAGATAACATGTTTGGTATGCCAGAGCTTAGACCTTACCTCGGTGCAACCATCGGATACATGAACTACTCCAAAAAAGGTTTTGTAGAAGGTAAGGGGATCTACTATGGAGGAAACTTCGGTTTTCTTATCTATGTGACAGACAACATCGATGCAGACCTTTCTTACCATTATTATGGTGCCAAGATCACCCCTCTTGATACTATGCAAGGTGGCACATTGGGATTCAATTATTTTTATTGATTCCCTCACCTAACCTACAACTTTTGGAGAACACTTTGTCACTCTTTTCTTACCAAACCTTTAAAAAACTTCTTTTTAAACTTGACCCCGAAACCGCACATACTTTAGCTGGTTTAGGGCTACGTTTTTCAGCGCTTTGTCCACCCCTTAACAAATGTCTTACCCGACACTATTTTGTCACACACCCTAGCCTTCAACAAACACTTTTTGGACGCACCTTTCAAAACCCCGTAGGTTTGGGTGCAGGGTTTGACAAAAATGGACAGTACATCAAAGCCATGCCCACACTAGGCATGGGCTTTACCGAAGTAGGTACAGTCACACCCAAAGCACAAGATGGAAACCCAAAACCAAGACTCTTTAGACTCATAGAAGACCTTTCCATACAAAATGCCATGGGATTCAACAACAAGGGAAGCTACTACATGCTCCAACGTCTAAAGAAAATAAACTTCTTTGACTACCCCATAGGCATTAACATTGGCAAAAACAAAGTCACCCCCGAAAATGAAGCTTTAGACGACTATGAAAAACTCTTTAAAGCATTTAAAGACTATGGAGACTACGTGGTCATTAACATCTCTTCACCTAACACGCCAGGGCTTAGAGACTTGCAAAACGAAAGTTTCATCAAAGCCATCTTTGCTATGGGTAAAAAGATAACCACAAAACCCATCTTACTCAAAATCGCACCAGACATGACAGCCGAAGATGCCATAGTACTTTGTAACACCGCTGTAGAAGCAGGTGCAGATGGTATCATCGCTACAAACACCACTATAGACTACAGCCTTACAGAACATGCCAAAGACTTTGGAGGCATCTCGGGTGCACTTTTAACCGAAAAATCTTACACACTCTTTAGAGCCATCGCAAAAGAACTCTATGGCAAAACCCTACTCATCTCTGTAGGTGGCATAGACTCAGCCGAAGAAGCCTACAGACGCATTAAAGCAGGTGCTTCTCTAGTACAGGTTTATTCCATGTTGGTTTACAAAGGACCTCTACTTATCAAAGAGATTAACGAAGGACTTATCACCTTGTTAAAGAAAGATGGGTACACTCATATTTCAGAAGCTATTGGTGCAGATTGGAAATAAGGTCGATTTCATCGACCCTACAAGGACATAATTTTTGAAACATATTTTAATTTCATGCTTAATATTTACAGGAGTAGTAATGGCAAATTCATTACCAAAACACTTTACAAAAACCCTTGACAATGGCTTAGAAGTTGTTGTCATCCCTATGGACAACGACTCTGGCGTCATCACCACAGACATCTACTACAAAGTAGGAAGCCGTAACGAAGTGATGGGCAAAAGCGGCATGGCACATATGCTCGAACACCTTAGCTTCAAATCAACTGATAAACTCAAAGAGGGTGAGTTTGACCATATAGTAAAAAGCTATGGTGGGGTCAATAATGCCTCCACAGGCTTTGACAAAACACATTACTTCATCAAAACAGCTTCAAAAAACTTGAGCATGACCTTTGACTTGTTTGCAGAACTCATGCATAACCTCAAACTCACCGATGAAGAGTTTCAAAAAGAGCGTGACGTAGTGGCTGAAGAACGTCGCTTACGTACAGACAACAACCCTATGGGCTACCTCTACTTCAGAATCTTCAACACCCACTTTACCTACCATCCATATCATTGGCTCCCTATTGGATTTATGGAAGACATACAGTCATGGAAGATAGAAGACATTAGAAGTTTTTATCACAAATATTACCAACCGAACAATGCTGTACTTGTGGTAGCAGGAGACATTTCACCAGAAATTGTCTATAAAGAAGCGCAACACTACTTTGGAAAGATAAAAAATGAACATACCATCCTCAAAGTCACTGCAGTTGAACCCAAAGTAGATGGTGCAAAACGTGCCATCCTCCATAAAGAGAGTAACCGTGTCGATACCTTAGCCATCACCTACTCCATCCCCAACTATGAAGACGATGACCAAGTGGCACTCTCTGCCATTTCGCACATCTTAAGTTCAGGAAAAAGTTCATGGTTTGAAAAAAACATCGTCAACGACAAACAACTTGCCAACCAAGTCTATGGCTACAACATGGAACTCAAAGACCCTGGAGTATTTCTTATCATGGCGATGTGTGCACCTGATGCCAATGTAAGTGACTTGGAAAGAGAAATACTTTCGGAACTTCAAGACCTGAAAAATGGCAAAGTAACACAAGCCGAACTAGACAAAGTCAAAATCAACACAAAAGCAGAGTTTATCTACTCTTTAGAGAGTTCTTCTTCGGTTGCTGGACTCTATGGTGACTACTATGCTAGAGGAAATATCAAACCTTTACTTGAATATGAAGAGAAATTAGATAAAATTACACTCAAAGATATTCAAGAGACAGCAAAGAAGTATTTTGATCATAACTTCTCAACGACAGTTATATTAAAAAAACAAGACAATTAATGCGACCAGTCACATGAGCCTACTGCTGAAGTAGTCCCAGTAACAACGTAATGTTTTAAGCTTTGCTTCAAACATGTCCCATTAATAAAAAAACAAGAGGATAAAAAGTAATGAGCAACTATATTACTGGTGCAAGTACTGCACTGATTACACCATTTAAAAATGGCACTTTAGATGAGGCAACCTTTGCCACACTCATCCAAAGACAAATAGACAATGGCATAGACGCTGTCTGTCCTGTAGGAACTACAGGCGAGTCTGCAACATTGAACCACGATGAGCATAAAAGATGTATAGAAATAGCGGTAGAGGTATGTAAAGGTACAAACACAAAAGTACTTGCAGGTGCTGGCTCAAATGCGACGCACGAAGCTATAGACATCGCTAAACATGCCCAAGCTGCTGGTGTAGATGCTCTTTTCTCAGTAAGTCCCTACTACAACAAACCAAGTCAAGAAGGTCTTTACCAGCACTATAAAGCTATTGCAAGCGCAGTCAAAGTGCCTTTTATGCTTTACAATGTACCTGGGCGTACTGGGGTTGACATCTTGCCAGACACAGTAAAAAGACTTTTTGATGATGTAGAAAACATCATGGGTATCAAAGAAGCGACAGGGTCTATAGAAAGAACGGTTGAACTTCTTGCTAAAGTGCCAGACTTGTACGTCTTTTCTGGAGATGATGCCATAGACTTCCCCATACTCGCTAGTGGAGGAAAAGGCATTACTTCAGTCACTTCCAACCTATTACCAGATATGAAAGCAGAGTTAGCTCACGCAGCACTCAAAGGTGACTTCAAACGTTCAAAAGAAATCAACGATGAACTTTTTGAAATCAACAAAGTGCTTTTCTGTGAATCTAACCCTATCCCTATCAAGGCTGCTATGTACATTGCAGGACTTACAGAGACATTAGAGTATAGACTACCTCTTGTTGCGCCAAGCAGTGAGAATATGAAAAAGATAGAAAACGTTATGAAAAAATACAACATCGTAGGAGCTAAATAATGTCAGAAATGAAAGGTAAAACGCTTGTTATTACAGGAGCAACCAAAGGTATCGGTAAAGCAACGGCAGAGAAATTTGCACAAAATGGTGTAAACATCGCATTTACCTACAACTCAAACAAAGAATCTGCAGATGTTATCGCTGCAGATTTAGAGAGTAAGTATGGTATCAAAGCAAAAGCGTACCCACTTAACATTTTAGAGCTTGACGAGTTCAAAACACTTTTTCAAGCCATAGATGAAGACTTTGACAGAGTAGACTTTTTTGTATCTAACGCTATGATTTATGGTCGTCCTGTAGTGGGTGGCTATGGTAAGTTTATGAAACTTCGCCCTAAAAAAGGATTACAAAACATCTTTACTGCAACCGTAGGTGCTTTCGTACGAGGTAGCCAAGAAGCTGCTGTACGTATGGAAAAAGTAGGAGGAGGAGCCATTGTGACACTTTCATCTACAGGTAACCTTATCTATATTGAAAACTATGCAGGGCATGGTACAAACAAAGCAGCCGTAGAAGCTATGAGCCGTTATGCAGCTGTGGAACTTGGAGACATGGGCATTCGTGTAAACGCTGTATCAGGTGGTCCCATCGACACCGATGCACTCAAAGCATTTACAAACTATGAAGAGGTAAAAGCTGAAACCATTAAACGTTCAGCCGTAAACCGTATGGGAAGTCCAGATGACCTAGCAGGTTCAGTGTACTTCCTATGTACACCAGAAGCATCATGGATTACAGGTCAAACACTTGTGGTTGATGGTGGAACTACTTTTCGTTAGACTTTTCTCTTCCCTGTAACCTTCTACCCACAACTCTGTGGGTATTTTCTATTCATATATTATTTTCTCAATACGCGCCCGTAGAGGTACCTCTTGTGGGTACCCTTTTGTTTGCATATATTTCGGTTTATTTTATTGATTGTATTTTGATAAGGGGCAACCACAAGGGATTGTCCCTACGTGAGGGAAGAAAGAAAATTGGTTTTAAGAAAAAACCTAGAAAGTATATGTTGCACCAACATTCATACCGTCAAACTGTACATCTAGACCAGTAATTCCGTCATAATTTTTACCTGAATACATTTTAATATAGTCGATAAATAAACCAACACCATTTGAAAGTTCATACTTCGCACCCAGTCCCCACTGAAAAGCAGACTTTTTATAGCTCACACCATTTTTATCGTAACTTGATCTACCATACCCAGCAAGACCATACAATGCCAACCCAGTAGTGATAGAATACATTGGCTTCGCATATAAACCATAGTTTTCCATACTAGCTACATTTGCTGCAGCAGGAGGAGTCACATCCATACCACCTATTGAACGTGTATATCGTGCTTCAAGTCCGAAGTATTGGTTAAAGTAGTACCCTGCTAAAAGCGTAAACGCATAACTACTTGCTGCAACATTTTCATACATAGTCATGTGACTAAGTGCACCACCAGCATAAAAACCTTCATATTGGATGCTATCATTTAACATCACTACATCTTGTAGAGGTACTGTGATTTCTGGTTCAACAGGAGAAATGCTCCCACCTGCCATTAAGAGGTTACCCGAGATTGCTAAAAGTGCTACTGTACTTGCTAATTTTTTCATGTGTCCATTGCCTTGTTAATAAAATTTGTTTATTCTAGTATGTATTTGCTTAAAGAAATACCTCTTGGCTTACTATACCATACTATTTAAGCATCATTAACCATTTATTTACTATAATTGCAAACTTTCATACACAATTTTAGGGAAAATATATTAATGATAAAAACAACAACTACTCTACTATTTTTCACGTTACTCTTTACGGCATGTGTAGAAAGAGGCTCAAACCTAACACCAAAAACAGTTGTGCAACAACCTACTCAACACATAAGCACTCCCAAACCAAAGCAAATAAAACCAAATCCCACACATATAAAAACCACAGTAAAACCTACACCTAAAACTAAAACTAAGCTAGTCTCCACAACACCGCAAGAAGCTACACGTATTTCAGAAGAAAAGTCCTCATTTACTTTAAGTGATGAAACACAAAACAAAATCTCAGGATTTCTCATCATTGTCATCGGATTTTTAATACTTATCTAAAACCCTAGATAACGTCCAAATAAATCTCTTTATTATTTATAATACGTTAAAGTTATAGCAATAGAATAAAGTTCTATACTTAAAACTTAGGGATTTTCATGTTTTATAAAACACTTTTACGTACCACACCTTTGCTACTCT
>Ga0256829_1001798_pt1 | contig 16909 bp, 13 predicted proteins | sample 131447metaG_FD_185979 | JGI IMG/M metagenome (GOLD analysis project Ga0256829, IMG submission 185979) | Hydrothermal vent microbial communities from Lau Basin, Pacific Ocean - 131-447 | ecosystem: Environmental > Aquatic > Marine > Hydrothermal vents | place: Pacific Ocean: Lau Basin | collected...
AGTGGCTCCTAAGTGATAAACATCTTTATCATCTATGATCAAAAATCTATCATGAAATTTATTAGAATTTTTAATTATTAGATTATCATATTGTTTATTATACTTTTCTGTGTCCAGTTCCAACTGTTTCGATATTGATTTTGTAATTATTGTAAATTTTATCTTTGGATATTTACTAAATAATGTTAAAACAGATTCATCAATGTAGTTATCTATAAGTATTATCTCTTGTTGTGCATCTTTAAATAAATCATTTACAAATACATATGCATCAAAAATTTGCCCATCATAAAATATACCTTGTTTTATTTCTAATCTACTATTTTCTATATTTGACTTTACAAATTGCATATCATTTTCTAGATTTAATAATCTTTGCTCTGTGATTTTGTGGGTATTTATAGCATAACCATTAGATATATACTCTTTTAAAACAGATGTTGCCCATTGTCTAAATTTTGTAGCTTTATAAGAGCTAACTCTATATCCGACAGCAATCACAGTATCTAGATTGTAGTGCTTGATGGTTCTTTTTACTTTTCTTTTGCCTTCTTGACGAACTACCGAGAAATCCTCGGTAGTTGATTTTTCATCTAATTCTTTCTCGTTATAAATATTTTTTAAATGCAGACTAATATTATCACTGCTTGTGCCAAATATTTCTGATATCTGCAATTGACTCAACCAAATAGTCTCTTTTTTAAGTGAAATAGTGAGTTCTATTTCTCCGTCATTGTATTTAATTAAATTATTCATTTCAAATCTGACTTAGATGTAATTGTGGTATATTCGCCATAATTAAAATTTGGATTTTAGCCATTAGAAGTCCATTTTAGATTATCTTCTTCCAACTCTCTTTGCAACTCTTCATATTCAGCTTTTTTTCTTTGTATAAATTTTTTTGTAAGTGATATCTTTTCTTTAATGCCCTCATCTGTCAACAAGTATTTATATTTTAACTTATTATTTGAATTTGAGAAGTTCTCTACTTTTATTAAGCCTTTTTCTGCAAGAGCTTTAATGATGAAGTTTACTTTTCCAACACTGTAGCCTATTTTTTTCGCTATTTTTGGTTGAGAGGTATCTTCTGTTATAGATCTGAGGACTTGGAGTTGGGTGTAGTCGTTTATCAAAGAAGTTATGCCTTTTCGTTATTATTTAATATTTTTGAAGTATAGCAAAAAATTTCTTTTCATTTTCTGAAAGGTTAGATATGAGTACCGACTGAAGTCGGTGTTACAAGTTGTCGTAACACCGGTTTTAACCGGTATTTTTAAAACTACTCATACCGACTAAAGTCGGTGTTACAGAATACTCTCTCCTTCTCATCACTCAAATTTGCTTTTACTGGGTTATTAAGTATATAGCGAATAGTTTTATTAACCTGCTTTTCATCTCGCAATACCTTGTCATAATACTCTCTTGCCCAAAAACTTCCACGTATATTTAGTGACTCGTTAAGAAGTTTTGCACTTCTGCCTTTGAGTGTTTTCATAATAATGGCAAGATCTTTTTTCGGTTCTATCAGAAGATGAATGTGGTTGGGCATAATGGCATATGCAATAAGATGATAGTTTATCTTCTCTTTTTCATGGAGTATGCTTTTCAAAATTTTTAACTGTGCGCCATAGAGGTAAGCACCTTTGTCTGAGTTATCAAGATACTTGTCTATCTCGTACTGTTTTATTTTTGTATCTTTATTTTGTTGTGTAAGTTTCTTGACATAGGAGTCTATGCTTTTGTGGGTTCTAAAGGTTATAAAGTTTGGCATATTTTGAACTTGGATGTGAGGAAGTTTTCTTTTATGGTAAGAGGTTTCCATTTTTTACCCTTTATATTTGTGCATATATTATACCGACTGAAGTCGGTGTTACTGTAACACCGGTTTCAACCGGTATCTTTTGAACTGTTCTTACCGACTGAAGTCGGTGTTACTGTAACACCGGTTTCAACCGGTATCTTCCAAACTATTCTTACCGACTAAAGTCGCTGTTACTGTAACACCGGTTTTAACCGGTATCTTTTGAACTGTTCTTACCGACTGAAGTCGGTGTTACTGTAACGCCGGTTTTAACCGGTGTCTTTTGAACTGTTCTTACCGACTGAAGTCGGTGTTACTGTAACGCCTCCATTAATATTTTTTGCATTTAATTCTCTTTGTAACAACTCTCTTTTTTCTTCTGTCACGCAATTATCTATCATTTTTTCTAAGATTGCAATCCTAATTTCATCCATACCCTTACGAAAGCCAAGTTGTTCATCATGTCCTGCATATTTATTAATAAGTTTCTCGTTGATTAAACCCATTTCATACTTCTGTGTAATTCTGAGCCACATATCATAGTCTTCACATACTTCCAAGTTCTCATCAAAAAGTCCGACATCATCTAGTATATTTTTATGCATGAGTACCGATGATGGAGCGATGTTACAGTAGGAGAGATTTTCAAGAAAGACATCTTGCCCTATTTTTCGGTATTTTTTAGGGATTTTCATCTCTTTACCATTTCGTATCCATCGCTCTGCTGTATAGCTCATCAAAATATCTAGATTTTCTTGATGAAATGCTACCTGTTTTTGCAATTTCTCCGTATGGAATTCATCGTCAGAGTCTAAAAAGGCTATCCATTCACAATTTGCATTTTTGATGCCGGTATTGCGTGCAGCGGAAACACCTCTGTTTTCTTGGTAGATGTATATTATTTCTGGAAAATCATTTTGTATTTGGAAAGTATCATCCGTTGAACCGTCATCTACGACGATAATCTCTTTTGGTTTATAAGTTTGATTATAAATTGAAGCGATGGCTCGTTTTAGAAGTATGTAGCGGTTATAGGAGGGAATTATGACAGAAATATCAAAAATATCTAATTCACTTCAAAGCGAATTACTTTGTATGTTATATAAACCAATGTCAACATTCCCATTATCAAACCTAAATCAAATGCATTCATCTATAAATCCCTTAAACTTTTTATCTCTTTTAATATTTTACCAAAAAGAAGTAATATCACCAAAATATCAACCAATGAAGACATAATAACAATTGTTGTAATAAACAATGCCTTTAAGAAGCCTATAAACTCTTTTATTTCATCAATTTTTGCCATACTACCAGACCTTTATCTCGTTATAAATACTATCTCGCTCAACTGGGATAAACCCGCTGTTTTTGATGAGTGCCGTAAAATCATTGACATCCACACCATTGGCACTTTTTGCACCGGCTGCGGAGTTGATGGATTCTTTTTCTATGGTCCCGTCAAGGTCATTTGCACCAAACTCTTGAGCGACAAGTGCCAGGTTTACTGTAGAAGTTACCCAGTAGGCCTTGAGGTTTGGCACGTTATCAAGCACTAATCTTGCGATGGCGTAGGTTTTAAGTATCTCATTTGCTGTGATGGGTTTGTCGATGTTAAGGTAATTGTTCTCTGTCTGATAGACAAGCGGAATGAAGGCATTAAAGCCACCTGTTTGATCTTGCAGCTCACGGATGCGCATCATATGGTCTATGCGATTCTCACGCGACTCCACATGCCCAAAAAGCATCGTTACATTGGACTTTTTCCCACGTTCGTGCCACTTTCTGTGAATCTCAAACCATTGGTCAGATGTTACTTTGCCTTTACAAATATAATCTCTTACTTTTTCATCAAAGATCTCTGCACCGCCACCCGGCATAGAGTCCACACCATTTTCTACCATCAAGTCAAGCACTTCATCATAAGTTAGTCCATGATGACGAGAGAGAAAGTCCACCTCAGCGGCAGTAAGCGCTTTTACATGCAACTGTGGATACTTCTCTTTTATTTTTTTAAAAATTCCCAAATACCAATCAAGAGGCACGTTAGGATTATGTGCTGAGACGATGTGCACTTCTTTGGCATCATGTGCGACAACATTATCGACTACCTGCATAATCTCTTCATGACTCATCGTGTATTGGTTTGGATTTTTGCGGGTTGCAGAGTAAGCACAAAATTTACAGACATCTGCACAGACATTAGTAGGGTTAATGTGGCGGTTAATATTAAAGTAGGTCTTTTTGCCATGGAGTTCCTGGCGTTTTTTATCTGCTAGCTCACCTAGTTCAAAAAAGTCACTCTCATAGAGTTTCACGCCATCTTCTAAATTTAAGCGTTCACCTGCTTCTATCTTTGCTTTTATATCCATATCAAACCCTGTTATATTCTCTTAATTTTTCGACAATTATAGCTAAAAGAGATTAATCTTTTGTATGATATAATACTTAAAAATAGAATTTATTGAAGGAGCAAAGCCTCATGTGTGCCATTGAATATTATACTTATGATGATTATATAACATGGAAAGGCGATTGGGAGCTTATTGACGGTATTCCGCTTGCTATGAGCCCGGCACCGATGATAACGCATCAGGCTATTGCAACAAATATTGCATATGAGTTAAAAAAGTCATCTGAGGAATGTGAAAAGTGTCTTGTACTTAACGAGGTGGACTATAAAATCAATGATGACACAATTTTACGCCCTGATGTCGTCCTTACCTGTAATGAAACAAACAAGATGCATCTAACAAAAGCCCCGGAAATTATTGTAGAAGTCATCTCAAAATCAACTGCAAAACGAGATGAAAAATATAAGTTTGAAATTTATGAAAAAGAGAAGGTAAAATACTACATCCTCGTTTATCCCGATGATTTAAAAGCAAAAATCTACAAACTTGATGGCAAAGAGTACGACAAACAGGGAGATTTTTTCACTGAGAGTTATGAGTTTGAAGAGAGTTACTGCAAAGCTTCCATCAATTTTGAGAAAGTCTTCAAAAAATTTAGAGAGTAAGCTCTTTTTTACAGACCCGGAGCTTTCCACATTGAAGTCGTGATATTATCATCAACTAGCTTCAGTTGCACTTCATAGGCTTTTTGCCATTTTATTTTCAGAGCATCATAAACTTTTTTATTTTTCAGATTTGGCTGGTATTCTTTTTCCCAAACAACAAGCTTCTCAGCCGCATCTTCAAGGCTTTTGTATATCTTCACGCCAACACCCGCTGCCATTGCAGCACCCAGTGCCGTTGCCTCTGTCACTTTTGGGATTTTCACACTGCAACCTGTTACATCTGCAACTATTTGCGACCAGAGAGCTCCCTTTGAAGCACCCCCTGCAAAGACTATTGCATCTATTTTGATGCCGCTGAACGCTTCTATTTTCTCTAAGTTTATACTTGAGACTATGGCTGCATTTTCCTCCAAGCTTCGAAACATTGAAATGCGGTTATACTTGTCAGCATCAAGTCCAAGATTTAAAAAGCTCGGTGCTGCATGGTACCATTTTCCATACTTCATAGCATCTGAAAATATCGGCAAAATATCATATGAGCCAACAGGTACCTCTTTTGCCTTCTCTTCAAGAATTGCATAGACATCACAGTTGCGTGAGGATGCCTCTTGTTTTTCAATTTCACAAAAAGCATCTCGAAACCAGCGCATAACAAGTCCGCTAAAAAAGGTAATACCTTCTGCTTGAGAGAGTCCTTTTATGACATGCGGATTGACACGGATACCCATATCTTTTGGCGGTTTTAGAGAGCTTTTAATATTGACAACCTGTTGCCAGAAACTACCGCCTAAAACAGCGACATCTCCCTCTTTGACCACACCAAGTCCCGCAGAGCCAAGCTGTACATCACCGCCACCCATGACGACCTGCGTGAGAGAACTCAAACCTGTCTCACGCGAAGCCTTTTCACTCACAAAACCTAAAACGGTTCCCGTCTCTAAAACATCAGGGAAAATATCATCTTTTATGCCAATTTTTGAAGCCATAGAACTCTCCCACTTGCGTGAGGCAAGCGAAAAAATTCCCGTTGTTCCGGCATTGCTTGGATCGACCGCGATTTTGCCTGAGAGTTTAGCTAGTATCCAATCTCCTATCATAGAGATTTTGGCCACTTTATTGTAGATTTTAGGGCGATTGTTTTTTAGCCACAAAAGACGCGGCAGAGCTCCAAGGGCAAAAGTCTGTCCACTTTGTGCATAGAACTCCTCTTCAATCCCCGGAAATTCACTTTTGAGATACTTCACTTCTTTGGATGCTCTGGCATCCACATTTGCCACACCCCAAAGCTCATTGTCCTCTGCATCATACAGTACAATGCCCTCACGCATACTTGTTGCACTCAAAGCAGCAATATCTTCTGCAGCTATTGCTGCTTGTTTAATAGCCTCTCGTATGCATGCACAGGTAAGCTCCCAATTCTTAGCAAAATCAAAGCTCATGGAATTGGGTACACCCGCTTCTTCCAGATGTGTCCACTCTTGTTGTGCAACGGAAATTTGATTGCCATCCGCATCAAAAATAACGGCACGAATACTACCCGTTCCTGCGTCTATGGCTAGTAGGTATTTTTGTTTCATTACTTTTTCAGTTTTGCCTGCTCGAGTTCCCAGTACTCCATTGCAAAGCTATCTTTTTCACTAATGCTTTGATAACCGCCAAGTTTATCGGCACGCAGTACTGCAAGCATCGTATGTTCTACTATGTCGTAGATAATCTTCGCTTCCTCACGTGTTTTACCAAAACTTACAACTGCAAGGTTTTTTATAATCATATAATTCGGTGCAGGATTGAGCATCACTTCATCTGTCGCATACCTGTTAAAGTACTCTTTATAGGCTTCAATGTAGCGTTCTATTCCGCCGATAAGATCTGTATCTTCCATAATTAACGGCACTCGTTTTGTGCGAATGATATGCTCCGGTGTCAACACTCCTCTGCTTGCAAACTCACGTAGATTTGGCTGAGATGCATAAAAAGCAGCAAGCGGTGTCTGGTTGATGGCAATGTGGACTTCATGCCCTTTGTACTCACTCATTGTATTAACAACTCGTGCTATATCACAGTCACTGTGCACATATTTATGAACAATCTCCACCGTTGCATTTTCATCCAAGAACTGTTCTGCTTTGCTTACTGCGTCTATCATTTTTGTATAGGATTTTTTAGCATTCTCATCAAAAGTAAAAATTCCGTGATTATGCAATATTATTCCGCCTATCTCATCCCAATTCATATTTTTTGTCATTTTGTAAATTTTATGAGCGAGTTCAAAACCAGGCATCACATAGTCTACTATCAAAAAGTTTGGAAAGAGTTTGACGATGTGTTCGTCTCCATCTACAGAGTTTGAAACGGTCACAATAGCATCTGCATGCGTATGATCGACAAATTTGTAAGGAATGAGTGCGTGCAAAATTGCTTCTACTGATGGATTTGGTGCGGATGCATTCATCATCGCCTCTTTTTGGCGCGAAACCATCTCAGAGTCACTCAAAGACTCCTCTTGTGCCATTTCTAAAAGGTCATCTAAACGCACCGGGGCAAAACCTTCGGCTTTAATGTCTGCCAAGTTCCAGCCACTCCCCTTTACACGTAAAACATCTATGCCGTCCATATCCCCTTTTACAGAAGTATTGCCTCCGCCATGTAAAACAAGTTCATCATTAGAGCCTAAGAGGTTTGATGTATAGACACGCAGATCTAAATTACTCTTGCACTTTGCCGCTTCATTATCATTGTATAAATTATCCATTTTTTACCCCCAATACTTCTAATTCATCTGTGTATTTTTTCTCACAATAAGGCTCATAACTTGATTTATAGAGTGCGTAGTGTTCTGAAGTTTTGTGCCCATCAAGTGCTGCTTCATTCTCCCATGTCTCTACTGCCATAAATTTTCGTCTGTTGTTTTCATATTGAAAAATCTCATAAAAGAGACATCCCTGTTCTGCTTTACTTGGCTTTACCATAGCAGACAAAAGCTCTTTCATCTTTTCTGCACAACCCTCTTTTGCAATAAATGTCACCCTTTTTGTTATCGTCATTTTATCTCCCTTTTTCACTTTTTAAATATAAAAATATGTTTTAAAGAGAGATTATATCAAAAATTCAATATAATCATATATGGACTTATTATTACAAATAGAAAATATTATAGAAAACAATGGCTCAGACTTTGAGCTTTCAAAACTTTTTAAACAGTACATCAAAGAGTACAAAGAATCACTCCCTGAACTTTTTAAAGAGAATCAGGGGAAAGATTTTTTAGTTAAGCACACAAAGCAGCTTGATTCTATCATCACACTGATGTATAAAACCGTTCTACGCAGACTTTTTGGAAACTTTCTGCCGATGCGCTCACAGATTCCCATTGCCATTATCGCACTTGGAAGTTATGGACGAGAGCAGCTCTGTGTGCATAGTGACATTGACCTGCTCATCGTGTATGAAAAAATCGAAGGCTATAATAGTGAGCTCATCATTGAAAAACTTTTCTACCTCGCACTCGATGCCGGTATGAAACTCGGTCACAGAGTGCATGAGGTCGGCGACCTTTTTAAAGCGGCAAACGAAGACATCACCATCCGCACCTCTTTAATGGAGGCACGTTTCGTTACAGGTTCATCTTTTATCTGGCATGCGACACAAAGAGAACTCAACAATGTACGCAGCTACAAACAAAAAGAGTTTATCTTGGCAAAAATAGAAGAGGCACAGATTCGCCGTAAAAAATACCCAATATCTATGCAGCCTAACATCAAAGAAGGTATCGGAGGACTGCGTGACTCTCAACTTATTTTTTGGATTGCAAAAACAATTTATAATATAAATAGCAGCAAAGATTTAAGCGGAGAAGTTTTTTCAGATGAGGAATATAGAGAGTTCCGCATGGCACTAGAGCTGCTCTACCGCGTGCGCAGTGCACTGCATCTCATTACAGGGAAACAAGAAGACAAACTGCTTCTTGAGTACATTCCCCAAGTGAGTCAGCTTTTAGGTTTTAAAGATCAGCAAAAATTGTCGACAAAAGTTCTTGAAGCTGGATGGCGTATCAATAACTTCACGCAGATATTTGTCAAAAAGATGGTGCGTCCTTTTATAGTCAACAGAGCCTACATCAAAAAGTTCAAACATGCACGCATACAAAAAGGTATTTATCTCTTAGATGATAGGCTCTTTGCTTCATATAATCTCAAACCGCTGCCTGTCATGGAACTGCTTGAGATTCTAATAAACTTAGAGGACAGAGACTACCGATTTGACGCAGGTTTTCTCAACCAATTTACATATACAAACATAGCACATCCACTAACAAAAAATACATATCTTGAACTAAAAAAGCTCCTTCAAAAGAGACATATTGCTTCCTTTTTAAAACTCTTTTACGATGCCGGCATTCTGCAACAACTCTTTCCTAATTTTAGAAAAGTAATGCATCTGCCACAGTTTGACGGATACCATCACTACCCTGTAGACCTGCACTCCATAAAATGTATAGAGGCTTTGGAAAATATAAAAGAGAATTTTATAGCTGAACTTTTCAGCGAGCTGAGTGAAGAAGAGAAGCTGCTTTTAAAAGTTGTTGTATTTTTCCATGATACAGGAAAAGGAAGAAAACAGGACCACAGTGAGGTTGGTGCAAAACTTGTAGCACAGTTTGCAAAACAGATTCAACTCTCGGAGGATTTGACATCACGTGCTGTTACACTTGTCAAACAACACATTCTCATGAGCAACTTTGCTTTTAAAGAGAATATACATAATGAAAAAACACTCTACAAATTCATGTCAAAAGTCGGCGATGCCAAAAATCTCAAACTGCTCTATATTTTAACATATGCGGATATCAATGGAGTAGGTGGCGATACATATAACTCTTTTAACTCCAAACTTCTTTATGACCTGTACAAAAATGCCCTTGAAATAGCTGAAAACACGGAGCGCATTACTGATGCCAAAAAGCGCCTTATCATTGAAAAAAGAGTTAAAAATCTTGCTGAGTTTAAAGAACTGCCGCGACTGATGCAAAAAAAGATTTTGTCCATCGAGTCAAATCTCTTTTTCTTTAAACATACACCTCAAGACATTCTTAATATCGCCAAAAAAGCAAGAGAGACAGACCGATACGGTTTTACAACAAAAAATAAAAACTCTTTGACTATTGAAATATACAGACGTATTCCGCTCAATCTTGGCTATCTGCTCTCAGCACTCCTGCATCTCGATGTTGCATCTATGGAGATCTTTACACTTTTTGATGATATCAAGTACTTTAAAATCGACTTTATCAAAAATGTAAAAGGCAATGAACTCGTGGAGGTTCAAGATATCATAGATAATGCTTTTGACATGAGCCGTGAAGTACATCTTAAAGAGGTCAATATCAAAAAAGATGAGATAAAGATTGACTGTGAGCACTCAAAAACTCACGCCGAGCTTACCATTCATACGCAAAATCAAATGGGGCTCATCGCCTCTGTTATGCATAAGTTTGAAGAGATGCAGATCAACATTATCACCGCGAAGATTCACTCAAGCAAGCATAAAGTACGGGACAGCTTTTTAATGGAAAAACAACACAAGATATGCGATAATGTCCAAAAAATTTACAAAATTTTATCAAATGAAGAATAAAAGGCTTTTTTTATGTGCGGAATAGTTGGTTACATCGGTCAAAAAAATACAAAAGAGATTTTACTTGAAGGACTCAAAGAGTTAGAGTACAGAGGCTATGATTCTGCCGGTATCGCAGTTTTAAGTGAGGGTGCTTTTAACAGCTTTAAAGCAACAGGAAAACTTGTCAACTTAGAGGCAAAGACAAAAGATTTTCATACAGATAAATTTGCAGTAGGCATTGGACATACTCGCTGGGCCACGCATGGAAAGCCGACAGAGCTCAATGCCCATCCTCATGTCGGTCACAACTCTTATGTCGTGCATAATGGCATTATAGAAAACTATGCTCAGCTCAAAAAAGAACTTATCAATGAAGGCGTGACTTTTCTTTCACAGACAGATACGGAAGTCATAGTCCATCAGTTTGAAAAAAATCTTAAAACAGCCAAAACTGCTTTTGAAGCCTTTGAAAAAACTATCACGGAGTTAGAAGGTGCCTATGCAATTTTACTCGTTACAAAAGAGGAAGAAGAGAAAATTTTCTTTGCAAAAAATGGCTCGCCAATGCTTGTAGGCATTAATGATGAAGGTGAAAAATATTTTGCATCTTCTGACACACCGCTCATCGGTCACGCAACAGAAGTAAACTATTTTGAAGATGGAGATTACGGCTATGTCTCTGCTGATGAAATTGTCATCTATGACAAACAGGGTAATAAAAAAGAGCCCAATTTTGTAAAACTCACAACCAACAGACTCTCTGCCCAAAAGGACGGCTACCGTTTCTTTATGGAAAAAGAGATATATGAACAGAGTGATGTCATTGCAGATACACTTCTTGGACGCGTGAGCGAAAAAGAGGTACTCTTTGAAGAACTCGATGCTACACTTTTTGAGGGCATCAATGAGATAAAACTCTGTGCCTGTGGGACATCTTACCATGCAGCACTCACAGCTTCATATATGTTCGAGCGTTATGCAAAAGTAAAAACTTCTGTAGAGATTGCATCAGAGTTTCGTTACCGTGAACCAATTATGACCAAAGATACTCTCTTTGTTGTCATCTCTCAAAGTGGAGAGACTGCGGATACACTTGAAACGCTCAAAATGGCAAAAAATACAGGTCTTAAAACACTTGTCATCTGTAATGTGGACAACTCTTCTATGGTACGTCTGGCAGATGCGACAATACTCACACGCGCAGGCGTTGAGAAAGGTGTCGCTTCTACAAAAGCCTTTGCCACACAGGTCACAGTTTTTTGGATGCTTTCACTCTACCTTGCCAAACTCAAAAATGCTCTCACGCAAACAGCAATAGAAAAGCAGCTTGAACTTCTGCGTGCGATACCTGTCTGTGTAAAGGTTGAAGACAGTATGCATGAACGCATCAAGAGACTCTCCAAACGTTACCTTCATGGACATGGATTTTTCTTCATCGGCCGCGATATATTTTTCCCATTGGCATTAGAGGGTGCACTCAAACTTAAAGAGATAAGCTATCTTCACGCAGAGGGCTATCCAAGTGGTGAGATGAAGCATGGTCCTATTGCCTTGGCTGACCCTGAGCTCTTTACCATCGCCCTCCTTCCAGAGCATCTTTTGTATGACAAAGCAAAAAGCAATGTCGAAGAGTTAAGTGCAAGAGACTCGACAATCTGTGCCATTAGCCCAATAGAATTTGAAAAAGCAGATGATTTTATTCAAACAAAAGAACAAAAAGATTATATGCTGGAGTTTTTTGAAATGATGGTCGTTGTACAACTACTCTCTTTAGAAATTTCTGTAAGACTCGGTAACGATGTCGATATGCCGAGAAATCTTGCAAAATCCGTAACAGTTGAATAGGAAAAACAAATGAACAGTAAAACAAAACTTCTTTTAACCGTCGCCCTTATGCTCCTAGGGCTAGGAATCGCAACTATTGTCAACATTTCACTCAACTTTAGAGAGTACAGCCTTAAAAATGCTACCGAAAAAGCAGAGGCAGTTGCAGCTATTGTAAAAGATGGCTTGACGGCACATATGGTAAACGGCATCATGGATAAACGAAGTTATTTTCTTAATCAGATTTATACAAACAATGCAGATATAAAAGCCCTTTGGATTATTCGTTCCAACAAAGTAAAAAAACAATTTGGAAACGGTTTTAAAAACGAAACTGTAAGAGATGCTTTAGATAAAGAAGTTTTAAATACAGGGAAAACTGTCCAGGCCATCAAAGAAAATGCTGATGGCATTACTCTACGCATATCCATTCCTTACAATGCAACTGCAACAGGAACACCAAACTGTTTGAAATGCCATAATGTCCAAGATGGCGACACACTTGGCGCAATTAGCATGGAGTTTGATATTACCCATATGCGAAATGACGGAATGCTTACAATTTTAAAAATCCTTGGCATCAATCTCATTTTCATTATAATTGCACTGCTTTTGATTAATCATTATGTATCTCCATACATGACACTCTTTACTAACATGCAAAAGGGAATAAAAAAAGCATATCGTGGAGATTTTACCCATAAATTTGAGACAACTGTTGAAGGGGATGGCAAAACGATTACTGAGCAACTCAACACACTTTTTAGAAAAATGCAAGAGACATTCGGAGACATCAAGCACAACCTTGCTACATTTATTCCGCAAGGTTGTGTCTCTTCAAACGATCCTCTTTATGAAGCTAAAACCATTATTAATGAGCTTTCAGATATTTATAAATTTAAAAAGACCATTGAACTTGATATTTCCAAGGAGATTGTATATAGTCGAATCATTGATGTGTTGCATAATAAATTCAATTTTAAACATTTTGCATTCTATGAAATTAACATGCCTAAAAATAGCCGTGAACTTATTTATATTTCACAAGATGAGAGCATTTGCAAGCAAGAGGTCGATGAAAATGCAATGCTCTGCCGCGCGCACAGAACAAACACTGATGTCATATCAACAGAGTTCATCAATCTTTGCAAAGAGTGTGTTTGCAATGATTTGAATTATATCTGTATTCCTTTTAATATTAATGATGAATATGCACTTGTCATCTCTTTTACGACAAAAGAAAAATCAGCAATAGCACAGATAAATAAAGATATTCCGAGTGTCAAGAATTACCTTGAAGCAGCAAAACCTGTAATTGAGAGTAGAATTCTTACTGAAAAACTGCGTGACACATCTTTAAAAGATGCAATGACAGGTCTCTATAATAGAAGATTTTTAGAAGAATTTATTGATACTTTTGTAAAACAGGCAGAGAGAAGAGAAGAATCTTATGCTGTTTTAATGCTTGATATTGACTTCTTTAAGAAAGTAAATGACACCTATGGACATGATGTAGGGGACACAGTGATTGAGCAACTTGGAAAAGTAATCCGTGAAAGTGTTCGCGAATCTGATCTTGCTATTCGATACGGTGGAGAAGAGTTTGTAATCCTCTTGCAAAATGCTACCAAAGAGGGTGCAATGCGTGTTGCACAACTGATTAATGAAAATTTTGCAGCGCTCAGCTTCGATGTAGGAGCAGAAGAACCACTCAGAAAAACCCTTAGTATAGGCATTTGCACCTTTCCTAAAGATGCAAATACCATTTGGAAATGTATTAAACTTGCCGACACTGCACTTTATGTGGCAAAAACAACAGGAAGAAATAAAATAGTAGAGTATACAAAAGAGATGTCAGAAAATGACAATCTCCGATAAAGCCAAGTAAAAATAGCAACGCATTAGTTGCGTTGTTCGCTCGTCAGATACTACAAGTATCCTTCCTTACTCTCGCCTTGCTACTGCATTTCTCTTTTCACTCTTATAAGCATACAAAAAATACAATAGATCAAATCAAAAGAGTGGTGTAATTGCAAGGCGCTGACGATGAAGTGTACTTTAGTACATGAAGAGGAAGCAACGCAGCAAGTGCGCCGCTATTTTGATTGTAGACTAGCTACAGCCGCATCCGCCGCCACTGCTTTGTGGTGCTGAAGAAGCTCCACCAGTAGAACATGCAGAAACACCCGGAGGTGTTGTTGGTTGGACTGATTGGTTATCAACTCCACCATTTGCATTAATCTCTTCAATAGTTGCCCAGATAGACTCAGCTGCTTGCATATAGCGTTTTGCTGATTCTGAAGTCGGCGCTACGAAAGTGATAGGTTTCCCTTCATCACCACCAGTTCTGATAGCCGGCTCAATAGGAATCTCAGTGATAACTTTTGTATCGAACTCTTTTGCCATTGGATCAGATGTTCCTTTTCCAAAGATATCATACTCAACACCCGTATCCGGTGCAATAAATCCACTCATATTCTCGATAATTCCAGCGATTGGAATATTGAGTTTTTTGAACATATCTAATGAACGACGAGAGTCATCAAGTGAAACACCCTGTGGTGTTGTAACTGTAAGACCTGCAGTTACCGGCACAGACTGAGCAAGTGTAAGTTGTGCATCACCAGTTCCCGGTGGCATATCAATTACAAGTACATCCAGTTCTGACCATAGAATGTCACGTAAGAACTGTTCAATAGCTTTCATAATCATAGCACCACGCCAGATTAAAGATTGTCCATCTTCCATAAGTGAGCCCATTGACATAATTTCAATGCCATACGCTTTAATTGGAAGGACTTTGTTTCCGTTTACTTCAGGTTTCACATTAGAAATACCCATCATACGAGGAACATTCGGGCCATAGATGTCAGCATCTAAAAGACCTACTTTTTTGCCCTGCTGTGCAAGAGCGATAGCAATATTTACAGAAGTTGTAGATTTACCAACGCCGCCTTTTCCAGAACTTACCATCAAGAAGTTTTTCACTTGTGGAGCGATGTTTTTACCATGAGAAGAACTCTCTCTTGGCATTACAGGTGCTTTTACATTTACAGTAATATTCTCAGCTCCCTCTCTCATCAACTCAGCAGTAGCCTCATCTTTGATTTGTTGTGCCACTTCCGGTGCACTTGATGTGATATCAACCGTTACGCTTACATCTTTACCGTTTACAACTATATCTTTTACAAAACCAAATGTTACGATATCCTTAGTAAAACCTGGATACATAACTTTTGAAAGTGCTGATTTTACAATTTCTTCAGTCATTAGTTACTATTTCCTTTTTAAAATTTTTCATTTTCGAAGTGTATCATATCTAAATAAGACAAATATTGTCTTATTTTAAATCAATTTCTCTTAAAAGTTGATTTAAGCTAAAAGAGCGGCCTCTTCTTCGGCCTCTTTTAGTTTTGCATCTGCTGCTATTTGTGCAATTGCTTCTGGATTCTCCATAATCTCTTGCGTGATTTTGTATGAACAAAATTTTGGTCCACACATAGAACAGAACTCTGCCTCTTTAAATACATCTTGAGGAAGCGTCTCATCATGGTACTCACGAGCACGCTCAGAGTCAAGTGCGAGTTCAAACTGCTTTTCCCAGTCAAATGTATAACGTGCATCACTCATTGCATCATCAATGTCACGTGCACCTTTACGTCCACGTGCAATGTCTGCAGCATGTGCCGCAATTTTATAAGCGATGATACCCTCACGCACATCCTCAGCATTTGGAAGACCCAAGTGCTCTTTTGGTGTTACATAACAAAGCATTGAAGCACCATGCCATCCACCGACAGCTGCACCAATAGCAGAAGAGATATGATCGTATCCCGCTGCGATGTCAGTAACTAACGGCCCTAAAATGTAAAAAGGCGCTTCATGACAAAGCTCACGCTGGATCTTCATGTTTCGCTCAATTTGGTTCAGCGGCACATGTCCCGGACCTTCAATCATAACCTGAACATTTTTCTCCCAAGCACGAAGTGTCAGTTCTCCAAGAACTTTCAACTCTCCAAGCTGTGCATCGTCACTTGCATCGGCAAGACAACCCGGACGAAGAGAATCACCTAATGAAAGCGAAACATCATATTTTGCACAGATATCTAAAATATCATCAAATGCAGAGTAAAAAGGGTTTTCTCTATGGTAATGCATCATCCATGCAGCCATTAAAGACCCACCACGAGAAACAATTCCCATCTTACGTTTTGCAACTTTAGGCATAGTTTCTAGCAAGAAACCTGCGTGAATCGTAAAATATGAAACACCCTGCTTTGCCTGACGTTCAAGAACTTCAAGCATAACTTCTATGCTTAAATCTTCAATCTTGTTCCCTACATCATGTAAAATTTGATAAATTGGCACTGTTCCGATTGGAATTTTAGAGTTGGCAATAACAGCCTTTCTAATCTCATCCAAATCTCCACCTGTACTTAAATCCATCGCGGTATCTGCTTTATAGTGTTGAGAAACCTGTACTTTTTCAACTTCTCCCATCACATCAGATGCAATTGCTGATGAACCAATATTTGCATTTATCTTACATTTACTTGCAATTCCTATGGCCATTGGCTCAAGGGAAGTGTGATTCACATTCGCCGGTATAATTAATCTTCCTCTTGCTATCTCACTCCGAACAAGTTCAG
>Ga0256829_1001799_pt1 | contig 16908 bp, 15 predicted proteins | sample 131447metaG_FD_185979 | JGI IMG/M metagenome (GOLD analysis project Ga0256829, IMG submission 185979) | Hydrothermal vent microbial communities from Lau Basin, Pacific Ocean - 131-447 | ecosystem: Environmental > Aquatic > Marine > Hydrothermal vents | place: Pacific Ocean: Lau Basin | collected...
TCTGATCAAAGCCGATACATCATCCAAAATAGGCATTAAGAACCGAAGGCTTAAAGCGGGGTGGGATAATGATTATTTGGAAAAAATCTTAATGGGAAAGTGACGGTTTTAATGCGATTGCCCTGGCTTGATGTAGTAATAAAGTTGATAAAAAAGGGAATGTTACTATAAAAAAGAAATGCAGTTATATCTCTATAAAATCTTGGGTTAATCAGCACCTTCATAGTGAAATATTGTAATAATTGTGTAAACTTCTGACCACTGCCTTGGAGGGTAACTTATGAACATCAACAACCAATCTACAACAGCATTTGAAGGGCAAAAGCCTGGTACATCGGGTTTGCGCAAAAAGGTTAAAGTATTTCAACAACCAGGATATTTGGAAAACTTTGTACAATCTGTATTTGATAGTATTGGTGATTTTCAAGGGCAAACGCTTGTTGTGGGTGGTGATGGTCGTTATTTCAATGCTGAAGCTATTCAAATCATTATCAACATGGCTGCAGCCAATGGTTTTTCTCGTGTGCTAGTCGGGCAAGATGGCATTCTCTCCACACCAGCGGCCTCATGCATAATCCGCAAACACCATGCTTTTGGTGGGCTTATTCTTTCTGCTAGCCACAACCCTGCTGGCCCTGATGAAGATTTTGGTATCAAGTATAATATTGGCAATGGCGGCCCTGCCCCCGAAAAAATAACCGATGCTATTTATGCCAAAACGCAAACTATCAGCAGCTATAAGATATTAAAATCATCCGTGCAGGTGGATTTAAGTAAAATCGCCATCTCACAAATCGGTGCTATGAGCGTCGAAGTTATTGATTCGGTATCTGATTATGCTGAACTAATGCAATCTCTGTTTGATTTCCCCGCTATTCGTGCCCTTCTAGCCTCCGATTTCCGCATGTGTTTTGATGCTATGCATGCCGTGACAGGCTCGTATGCCAAAGTTATCCTGCAAGATATGCTGGGAGCGGCCGACGACAGCCTGATCAACTGCATTCCACTGGAAGATTTTGGTGGCGGTCACCCCGATCCAAATCTGACCTACGCCAAAGAACTCGTAGATATTGTATATAGTAATCATGCCCCCGATTTCGGTGCGGCATCTGATGGTGATGGCGATCGCAATATGATTCTTGGCAAACACTTTTTTGTAACTCCCAGTGATTCATTGGCGATTATGGCAGCCAATGCCAAAGCTGTACCTGCATATAAAGATGGTATTGCAGGCATTGCACGCTCCATGCCAACCAGTAGTGCAGCTGATCGTGTTGCCAAAGCATTGGGCTTGGACTGCTATGAAACACCCACAGGCTGGAAATTCTTCGGTAATCTTATGGATGCTAATAAAGTTACCCTATGTGGCGAGGAATCCTTTGGGACAGGCTCCAATCATGTGCGTGAAAAAGATGGGTTGTGGGCAGTATTATTTTGGTTAAATATTCTTGCAGTACGCGGCGAATCTGTTGAGCATATTGTTACAGAGCATTGGAAAGAATTTGGGCGAAACTATTATTCTCGCCATGATTATGAGGCTGTGCCTACTGATGCCGCCAACCAAGTGATGCAACATATTCGTGATCAGTTTGAAAGCTTGCAAGGCAGCATGTTGGCTGGTCGCAAAGTTCAAACCTGTGATGATTTCTCCTATACAGATCCGATTGATCAAAGTGTGAGCAGCAATCAAGGCATTCGGATTTTGTTTGAAGATGGTTCACGTATTATTTTTCGTTTATCGGGTACAGGCACGGAAGGCGCAACCATTCGCCTTTATTTGGAGTCCTTTGAACCCGATACAAACAAACAAAATATGGATGCTCAAGATGCTTTGGCTGAGCTCATTGAAGCATCTGAAAGTATTTCAAAACTACAACACTTCACCAACCGCGATAAACCCACGGTTATTACCTAATTCATGGGCACAACAGCAGTACCTGCAGCCATTCGTAATTGCCCAGACAAGGGCTATTTAGAAATCGACTGGAATGATGGGCGTACCGTCACCTATCGCTATGAAGATTTACGTGTGTTATGCCCTTGTGCTGGTTGCCAAGGGCATGCACCAGAACAGGCTAAAGTGATTACTGGCAAAGAAGATGTTAAAATAATCCATATCGAATTGGCTGGAAACTACGCCATTCGACTTGAGTTTGATGATGGGCATGGCACAGGGTTATACACATTTACGCAGATGTATGACGGTGAGTTTAATCATTAAGACACTAGGAGTTTGTCGGACTTAAACGATTGTAGCGAGAAATCATGGAATTGAGGTGCTTTTTACATGTATTTGAGACGAATAGCACCGCGTGTAACGAAAATACAGGTGAAAAGCGACCAATAACCATGTTTTTGTAGCCGATTACTTTAAGTCCGACAGACTCCTAGCTTAAAGTGTGTCTTTCATCGCCTTCGCAAGGTCAATTGAACCTTTTTTTTGAAGCTTCTCAATTACTTGTAATCTATCTGTATCAGAACGATTTTGCCCTAGCTTAAATTTACATTGCACCTCTTCAATATCTATAGATATACCAACAATGGCCTGAATTAGTTTACCATTGTATATGGATTTCCAAGGTTGTTCTTGTTGAAGCTCATAAATATCTGTCAAAGCCTCAAGCATGCCTCTCAGCTTATCTTCATCATGAACCAACTTTGCTGTTCCATTAATATGAACAGCTTGATAGTTCCATGTTGGTACGCCTACATCTTTATACCAAGAGGGTGAAATATAACCATGCGTACCTTCAAGACTAACTAATACTTGTTGCCCCTCAATATCTTGCCATTGTGGGTTTGGTTTCGCTACGTGACAAAGTAATACATTTTCTTCGTCATCGAACAAAAAAGGAATATGTGAAGAAAATATTTTCCCCTCGTGTGTGGAAACAAGCTGACCAAAGGCATTTTCTTTTATAAAAGAAAAAATTTGTTCTTTATCCTTAATCTCAAAGGATTTAGGTATATACATAGTGTATTATAAATGACAAATATGGTCGCGGTCAGGCCCTGTTGATAACATATTTACTGGGCATTCACATACTTCTTCAATACGTTTGAGCAATGTTTTGGCTGCATCAGGAAGTTTGCTAACATCTTGCAAGCCAAAAGTGTTTTCAGACCAACCTGCCAAAGATTCATAAATAGGTGTGCATTCTTCCAAAGCCTTGGCGCATGCAGGAATCGACTCTAGGCGCTCGCCATTGCGTTCATAAGCAACACATAGTTTCACTTCTTCTAAACCATCCAATACATCAAGCTTAGTAATTGCCAAACCAGTCACGCCATTGATACGCACAGCATGTTGCACGACAACAGCATCAAACCAACCTGTACGACGCGGGCGACCTGTCGTTGCACCAAACTCCTGACCTTTTTCTGCCATATGTTTACCAGCATTTTTATCATCACACATACCATCGGCATTGTATAATTCTGTTGGAAATGGCCCTGCGCCAACACGTGTGGTATAGGCTTTGCAAATACCCAATACTTCATCCACTTCTTTTGGACCGACACCCAAACCTGCCAATGCAGCACCTGAAACAGTGTTCGATGAAGTTACAAACGGATATGTACCATGATCAACATCCAGCATCGAGCCTTGTGCACCTTCATAAAGAATATTTTTGCCTGCGTTGATATTCTGATGAAGAATCAAAGGTACATCAGCAGCCAGTGGTAACAAACGTTCACGAGCTAAATCAATAGCTTCCATCACATCGGCTTTGCATACGGCTTCCGCACCTAAAAACTCAACCAGCATAAAATTCACATAACGAAGGTTCTCATCAATACGTGCATCCAAATCATCGGCATTCAAATCCACCAAACGAATACCACGACGGGCTGTTTTATCTTCATAACAAGGGCCAATACCGCGCCCTGTTGTACCAATCTTGCCTTTGCCTTTGGCAGATTCGCGAGCTGCATCCAAAGCACGGTGATATGGCAGAATTAACTGACAGCGATCAGAAATACGCAACCGATCATTCACGGGGATATTTGCTTCAAGCAACATATCCAACTCTTCGACCAAACGAAATGGGTCAACCACCGTACCATTACCAATCAGACTAAGGATATTGCTATGTAAAATACCAGAAGGGATATGATTTAATACAGTTTTTTGATCACCAATCACCAAAGTATGTCCAGCATTGGGGCCACCTTGAAAACGTGCTACCACATCCATTTTTGGCGCAAGCAAATCGACAATTTTACCTTTGCCTTCATCACCCCATTGAATACCAATCGCTACTGTATTTGTCATTTTATCCTCGATTCCTTTATAAAAAGGTAAAAATCATTCAAACTAATCTTATAACCACGCTTCAAGATGCCGCTGATTTATAACCAAGCCCATAAATCAAACGAAAAACCTGTTGCAGGCATTTCACGCCCATGCGCTTTCATCATCTCATCATAACGTCCACCATGCAATAAGGCACGCGATGAACCATCTGCAAAACCACTAAATACCATGCCGCTATGATACAAAAAGCGTGGCACAACTGCGACTTCAATTTGAATGGTCACTTCACCAGCCAAACGACTTTCAACTGCTTCAACCAGTTGTAAAAGCTCTTGCGCAGCCATTGCAAAGGCATCATTGATTTGATTCGCAGTCTTAGCTAGCCAAACATCATCACCCTGCCCTGCTGCTAAAGTCATCAACGCTTGTTTGTTGCTTTCAGGTAAGCTCTCATCTGTAAGTTGTTGCGCCATATCTTCAGGAGAGCGCCTAGATAATATTTTCACCCATGTTTCAAGCGGTGTTGCACTGCCTGCAATCAAAGCACCAATAAGCCCCATATGTCCAACCTGTAATACAGGTGAAGAAAAACCTGCTGCCTGCATAGAAAGCCCTGCAAGATGCATGACTTCTACATCCCCCGCTTCACCTGATACACCCAAATATTCTACACCTGTCTGCCATTGCTGACGAGAGCCTGAACGTGCATCTGGGCGTGCTAACATGACTTGCCCTGAATAATATAATTTTAATTCATCACTGGATTGCATCCGCGTTGCAGCAATGCGTGCTACCTGTGGTGTTATATCAGGGCGAATCGCTAGCTGCCCTGCATCAGCGGGGTCTGAAAAGACCAATGTTTGATCAGATAAAAAACGTCCTGCGCCAGATACCAACGATTGAGGTCGCTCTACCAACGGTGGAATAACTTCAGAAAAACCTGCTTTATTATAAATTTCAAATAAACGAAACTGCAAAGCGCGCAAATTACTTGCTTGCTCGCCAAAAGCATCATCAAGACCAAGTATTGGTTTTAATAGACTCACACATCCTCCAAATCAACGTAACGCACGGTGACTACATTTTCTAATGCTTCAAGTTTTTCGAGCACGCTCGTACTTGGTTCAGAATCAATACCGACCAAAGCAACCGCTTCAGGTTTGCCCTCACGTCGACCCAAACGGAAATCACCAATATTAATATTGGCATCTGCTAAAATCGCCCCCAAAGCTGCAACTACACCTGGTTTATCGTGGTTTTCAATAAACAATAGTCGCCCGATTGGTGCTATCTCAATTTCACAATCATCAATACTTACCAAGCGTGCACGCGTGCCATCAAATACTGTGCCTGATACGCAACGTTGACCATCATCACCAGTCACTTCCAAACGAATTAAGCTGGCAAAATGATCAGATGTATCGCATGCCACCTCTTCAATTTCAATACCACGCTCTTTTGCCAACATCATCGCATTCACAGCATTCACTTCATCCATGCTGCGTGATAATAAACCCTGTAATATTGCATTGAGTAACGGCTGACGGTTTAATTTACTCACAGCACCCTCAAAACGTACGATAAGCTTGCTATAACCAGGGCGCATCATCTGTCCCATAAATTGTCCTAGATTCTCAGAAAGTGACATATAAGGAAGCAATGATGCAGCTTCTTCTTCCGATAAAGATGGAACATTCACAGCATTACTTACGCTACCTGCCAATAAGTAGTCCGACATTTGCTCGGCAATTTGTACCGCAACATTTTCTTGAGCTTCATCACTACAAGCACCGATATGTGGTGTAAAAGTAACATTGTCCAATTGGAACAATGGGTTATCGCGAGCCGGTTCATCTTCATATACATCTAAAGCTGCCGCGCGTAAGTGACCAGATTTACAGACTTTATACAAAGCCTTCTCATCAACGATGCCGCCACGAGCACAGTTCACAATAATCGAGCCTTTTTTCATATTGCCCAGAATATCAGCATTGATTAAATTGCGTGTAGCATCCAACAAAGGCACATGAATCGTTAAAATATTCACCATGCTTGCCAGTTCAGCCACTGTATCCACCTTGGTAACACCCATGGCAGAAGCACGTTCATCGGAAATAAATGGATCATAAACATACACCGACATATGCAAACCTTTCAGTCGATCGCATACAATCGCGCCAATATTCCCTGCACCAATCACACCTGCTTTTTTGCCAGTTAATTCCATACCCATAAACTTGGATTTTTCCCATTTTCCAGCTCGTGTTGAAGCAGTTGCTTGCGGAATTTGGCGTGCCGCAGCCACAATATGTGCTACAGCCAATTCTGCTGTCGTAATCGTATTGCCAAATGGTGTATTCATTACCACGATACCACGTCGTGAGCAGTTTGGAATATCAATATTATCCACACCAATACCAGCACGACCAATCACTTTAACATGACTTGCTGCTGCTAAGAGATCGCTTTTAAGGGTGGTAGAAGAACGTACAGCAATACCATCATATTGGTCAGCAATCTTACACTGCTCTTCAACCGATAAGCCCGGTTTATAATCCACTTCAATGCCACGCGAACGAAACACTTCAACGGCTCGCTGACTCATTTTGTCGGCAATCCAAACTTTAGGACAAGATTGTTTTATCAAAAGATACTCCGTTAACCTTGGTTTTGTTCAAATGCCTGCATATAAGCAACCAATGCATCCACACCTTCTTCGGGCATAGCATTATAAATACTAGCGCGCATGCCACCCACAGAGCGATGACCTTTGAGTGTGATTAAACCTTGCTCTGTTGCACCTGCAAGGAAATCACTATCCAAATTTGCATCAGCCAGTGTAAATGGCACATTCATCCAAGATCGATTGGCTTTAGGCACGGGATTGGCATAAAAAGCACTGCTATCAATGGCGGCATACAACTTATCCGCTTTGCGTTGATTAATCTCGCCCATGGCAGCAAGACCGCCCTGCTCTTTAATCCATTCAAAGACCAAGCCTGCCATATACCAACTGTATGTTGCTGGTGTGTTGTACATTGAGTCATTGCTAGCATGTGTTTCATAATTCAACATGGCAGGTGTGTTGTCTGCGGCATTTCCCAACAAATCATCACGAATAATCACAATCGTTAAGCCCGCAGGGCCAATATTCTTTTGCGCACCCGCATAAACCATAGCAAATTTGGACACATCAATTGGACGCGACAAAATCGTTGAAGACATATCTGCAACCAAAGGCACATCACCTGTATCAGGAATATAATCAAACTCCACACCGCCAATGGTTTCATTGGGTGTGTAGTGCACGAAAGCCGCATCAGGATTTAATTTCAATTCGGATTGTGTGGGCACGGTGGTAAAGCCGCCTTCGGATGTATCACCAGCAACATTCACCGTGCAATAGCGCTTGGCTTCGGCAATGGCTTTTTTCGACCACATGCCTGTGTTGATATAATCAGCACTGGTTTTGTCACCCAATAAATTCAATGGAATCATAGCAAATTGTAACGATGCGCCACCTTGAAGAAAAAGAACTTTGTAGTTATCAGGAATAGCCATGATGTCGCGCAAATCTTGTTCTGCCTTGCCTGCAATAGACATATATTCTGTACCACGATGACTCATTTCCATGACCGACATGCCCGAATCATTCCAATCCAACATTTCCTGCTGTGCGCGCTTGATAACAGCAGTTGGCAACATGGCTGGCCCTGCACTGAAATTAAACTTTCTTGTCATGGTATATACCCTCTATTTTAATACGTTCTAGCTTGACGCAGCTGGTCTAGCTCGTTCAGCAATAATAATTAACACACTTTGCACCAAGGCAGCCATAGGAATGGCAATAAACACACCTAAAATCCCCCATAAACTGCCAAAAAATAACACTGCCACAATAATGGCAATAGGATGCAAGTTCACAACCTCAGAAAACAACCAAGGAATGACCACATTCGCATCAATTAGCTGGATAATGGCATAAGCAAGCACGGCATAAAGCGTCATATCTGCGGTTCCCCATTGAAAAAAGGACAACAATAATACAGGCAAAGCCACAACCGCAGCCCCCACAAAAGGAATCCAAACAGAAATTCCCGTCAATACACCCAACAACAAGGCATATTCATGCCCCATCATCAAATAGGTCAGCCACATAACAAAGCCCACCATAAAGGATTCCCAAAAACGACCGCGTATATAGTTGCCAATTTGCATATCTAATTCTCGCCACACACGCCCTAACAAAGAACGTTCACGCGGCAAAAAGCCTTTACCCCAAACAAGAATATTATCTTTATCTTTTAATAAAAAGAACACCAAGACAGGCACCAAGACTGCATATACCAATAAAGCAATGAGGTTGGGAATCGAGGATAACGACATCGAAACAGCTGCCCCACCCCATTCTTGAGCTTTTGCTGATAAGCTGGCAATCATTTGTTGCAAATGTTCTGGATTAATCCAATCGGCATAATTTGTTTGCATTTCATGCAAGAAAGTGCGCAAAGATGTGACATATTGAGGAATATGTTGCACCACACGCATAATTTGTTCCGTTAATAATGGTAATACAGCAAGCATGGTAAATAGCACCATCAACAAAGCACCAAGGCAAACTAATATCACCGCCAACAAGCGCGGCACACGCAAACGTACCAACAACTGCACGATACCATCCAGCACATATGCCAGAGCAATGGCAAACAACACTGGAGCCAACACATCGCCCAGTAGCCACACCAATGTAAAAATACCAAACAATGAAGCCAACAACATCATAAGCTGCGTATCAGCCATGCGTTGATTAAGCCAATCGGTAATTTTAATCATTTTGACCATCAGGTTTAGCATTGTTTTTACAAAGGCTGCCACCCAAGGCGACAAGTAAAGCTGCCATCAAAGATGCCAATAAATGGCACACAGCACTAATGCCATGATACATGCCAAACTGCATACGCTGTGGATCATCTTTTGCCAAAGCATCAATGGCACCTACACTATCTTTTATGCTTTGTATCAGCGGCGATATGCCAAATTCATTGATAGAAATCAATAAAACAATCAATAGCAATAATACCCAGTTCAAACGCCCAGCTGCATGTGAACGCATCCAAAATGATGCCACCGCCACGGCTAAAAATAACACACCAATATTTACCATATGAAAGATATGCCCTGCCAGCATACCTGCTTGCATCGAACTATCAGCCTTGGCAAATAGTATCGGGGTCACGACATAGCCTGACACGACCAACAAACCAAGCATCATTGCCAAGCAGAGTCGAATAGCTCCCATGCGTATACAGGCTGCATTCATAGCCATTATGAGTACAAAATACTCACAATCTCATATTCACGCTCACCACCTGGCGCACGTACAATGGCTTCATCACCTTCTTCTTTACCAATCAATGCTCGGGCAATCGGAGATGTGATAGAAATTTTACCTTGTGATAAATCAGCTTCATCCTCACCAACAATTTGATATGTTACTGATTTCTCTGTTTCAGCATCAATGAGTTCAACCTTGGCACCAAATACAATTTTATCCGTATTCATGGTTGAAGGATCAATCACTTCAGCTCTGGCTAATTTATCTTCGACCATATTAATACGCGCTTCATTCATGCCCTGCTCTTCTTTGGCAGCATGATATTCAGCATTTTCAGACAAATCACCATGCGCACGCGCTTCTTCAATGGCTGCAATAATTTGATGTTTTTTAACACCTTTAATATAAGCCAATTCTTCGCGCAATTTTTCTGCGCCTTCTTTGGTCATTGGGACACGCTGCATAATTATGCCTCACCTTTATGATAATCTTGAATACTTTTCACGGCTGTCACATCATTATGGCTTGCCATGGATTCTGCCGCTGCCAAACCGCCTGCCATGGTTGTAAAATATACAATACCACGATCCAATGCTGCCTGACGAATCGATTTTGAATCGGCAATTGAGCGTTCACCCTCTGTTGTATTAACAATAAAATTAATTTCATCAGAGAGTAATTTATCCACGATATGTGGACGCACACCATCAATCACTTTGGCAACTTTGGTACAAGGCACACCTGCTTCTGCCAATGTATGACTTGTGCCTTCTGTTGCTAGCACTTCAAAACCAGCTTTCACCAACATGTTAGACAGTTCCACAACACGATCTTTATCCGCTTCACGAACAGACACAAAAGCCCGTCCTGAATCTGGTAAACATGAACCACCACCCAACTGTGCTTTGGCAAACGCAGCTGGGAAAGTTGTGGCAATGCCCATCACTTCACCTGTTGATTTCATTTCAGGGCTTAACAATGGATCAACACCACGAAACTTCACAAATGGGAATACAGCTTCTTTCACAGCACGGAATGTGCTTGGTTGCTTCACTTCATCCAAGCCCAAATCATTCAAGCTTTGACCCGACATAATGCGAGCCGCCATTTTCGCCAATGGCACGCCCGTAGCTTTTGAAACAAATGGCACTGTACGCGATGCACGCGGATTCACTTCAAGCACATAGAGTGTTTCACCCTGCAGGGCAAACTGAATATTCATTAACCCAGATACATTCAAAGCCATACCCAAAGCTTTGGTTTGACGTATAACCTCTTCAATCGTTGCATCAGAAATAGAATGTGGAGGCAAGCAACACGATGAATCACCTGAATGCACACCAGCTTCTTCAATATGCTCCATGATACCACCAATAATGACACGTTCACCATCACAAAGCGCGTCTACATCCAACTCAATGGCTTGATTTAAAAATCTATCAAGCAACACAGGATGATCAGGAGAGGCTTGCACTGCCTCATTCATATAACGCAACAAACCTGCTTCATCATGTACAATCTGCATTGCACGACCACCAAGCACATACGATGGACGAACCACCACAGGGTAGCCTACTTCTTTGGCAACACTGACCGCTTCTTCAGTTGAACGTGCTGTACCATTTTCAGGTTGTAATAATTTCAAGTCATGCAAAAGTTTTTGAAAACGCTCACGGTCTTCTGCCAAATCAATCATATCAGGACTCGTACCAATAATCGGTACACCCGCTGCTTGCAATGATTCAGCTAATTTCAACGGTGTTTGACCACCAAACTGTACAATCACACCTGTTGGTTTTTCAACTTCAACAATTGCCATCACATCTTCAAATGTTAGCGGCTCAAAATATAGCCTATCCGATGTATCATAATCGGTAGACACCGTTTCAGGGTTACAGTTGACCATGATGGTTTCAAAACCATCATCCGATAATGCAAATGCCGCATGCACACAACAATAGTCAAACTCAATACCTTGCCCAATACGATTCGGACCACCACCAAGCACTATAATTTTCTTTTTATCTGTTGGAACCGCTTCACACTCGTCTTCATAAGTTGAATACATATACGGTGTTTTGGCTTCAAATTCAGCCGCGCACGTATCTACGCGCTTAAATACAGGAGTCACACCCAATGCTGAACGTGCTTCGCGAACAGTGTGTTCATCGCTACTCAATAACATTGCCAAACGCTGGTCGGATAAACCTTCACGCTTGGCTTTTCTCCAATCAGCCGCTGTCAAATCAGCTACAGATCTACCAGACAATGATTCTTCTAATGCAATCACTACCGCCAACTCACGTAAAAACCATGCATCAATTTTAGTCACATCAAAGACTTTTTCTTCAGACCAACCTGCTCGCAATGCTTCGCCCATCCACCACAAACGATCTGCACCAGGCACGGCTAATTTCTCTTGTAAGAAAATGGTTTTATCCATATCTGATGGCACTGATTTATCAAAACCACAAGAATCCACTTCCAGGCCACGCATGGCTTTGCCAAGTGATTCGGTAAACGTGCGTCCAATTGCCATCACTTCACCCACAGACTTCATCTGTGTGGTTAAGCGCGTATCTGCACCTTGAAATTTTTCAAAAGCAAAACGTGGCAACTTGGTCACCACATAATCAATGCTAGGCTCGAACGCTGCAAAGGTTTCGCCTGTAATATCATTACGAATTTCATCCAGCGTATAACCTACCGATAATTTCGCGGCAATCTTGGCAATCGGAAAACCAGTCGCTTTGGATGCCAACGCAGATGAGCGCGATACACGCGGATTCATTTCAATGACAATCAAGCGTCCATCAACAGGGTTTACGGCAAATTGAACGTTGGAACCACCTGTTTCCACACCAATTTCACGCAAAATGGCAATCGATGCATCACGCATACGTTGGTATTCTTTATCGGTTAATGTTTGTGCTGGTGCAACAGTAATCGAATCACCTGTATGCACACCCATCGCATCAAAATTCTCAATAGAGCAAATAATCACGCAATTATCCGCATGATCACGCATCACTTCCATTTCATACTCTTTCCAACCAATAATGGATTCTTCCACAAGAATCTCATCAGTCGGTGAAGCTTCTAAACCTGAATTGGCAATGTATTCAAATTCTTCAGGGTTGTAGGCGATACCACCACCCGATCCACCCAAGGTGAAAGATGGGCGGATAATGATTGGAAAACCAATCTCTTCCGCCAAATCACGGGCTTCTTGCATATTATGAGCAAAGCCACCACGCGCCATTTCCAAACCAATGCGATCCATACATTCTTTGAATAACAGCCTGTCTTCGGCTTTATCAATGGCTTCTGGTTGCGCGCCAATCAATTTTACGCCAAATTTATCCAATACGCCGTATTTATTCAGCGAAAGTGCGCAGTTTAACGCTGTCTGACCACCCATGGTTGGCAAAATCGCATCTGGGCGTTCTTTTTCAATAATTTTAGCAACAACTTCCCAAGTCACAGGCTCGATATAGGTCGCATCGGCAAATTCGGGGTCGGTCATAATGGTTGCAGGGTTTGAATTCACAAGAACAACGCGAAAACCTTCTTCTTTCAGAGCTTTACAAGCTTGAACTCCAGAATAATCAAACTCACAAGCTTGACCAATCACAATGGGACCTGCTCCCAAAATCATAATAGATTGAATATCAGTACAACGTGGCATGGAGGTGGCGACTCCTGAAACTGGATTTTCTGCGTTTCGATATACATAAGCTCTATAAGCTCACGTACCCATCACACAGAAAACGGGCAAGTCAGAACAATCTGATGCTCACCCGTCTAATCGCGAAGCATAACCCGAAGCTGTCCAGCATAAAAGCACTCATATGAATCTGACTTTTCAAACAGCATTCAGAGCATTCATTTATTCAACCCAAGAGCCGATATTGACTTTGGATATAGGGTATAATCATTTGCTTTGTATGGTATTTCAAGGAATCATGTAGTCACCTCACTGGTGATGAGCGATTTCTTAGAACATCAGGCGAATCAAAGGGTCACGACATGTGCCGAATGTCAATGTCGGATCTTGGGTGCAATTGATAACAACCTTAATCCACCACAGTCATGACCACAGGTTCCTCAACATCCAAGCGTGCCAAGCTCAAACCACCACCCCATACACAGCCAGAATCTAAGCCCAACACATGTGGTTGATCCAGCACCAAACCTTTGGCTGCCCAGTGTCCATAAACAACACGGTACTTTTTCTGCCACGCCGCATTCTCATGTGCGAACCAAGGTTTATCAGATTTTTTCTCGGCTTCACCTGTACGCACTTGCCAATTAAACACACCGTCAGCAGTACAGTAACGTGTCCGTGTTAGCACTGCGGTTGTAAAAATCAATGCGTGTAAGTCCGAGCCTTTTGGCTCACGATCAGGAAACTCTGCATGGTGCAAATGCATACAAAATGCCTGCCAGTCATCACCGCGTAATACAGCCTCAACAGCTTTGGCGCGTTTTTTTGTTTCTTTCATTGTCCATTGAGGATGCAGACCTGCATGTAACATACACCAACCCAACTTCTTATCTGTATGGATAAGTGGTCTATGCCTCAACCAATCCAGTAACTCATCCATATCTTTGGCTGCTAATATCTCATCAAAGGTATCGCGTTTATAATGACGACCACCACATGAACGCTCCAACAAGTGTAAATCATGATTACCCAAAACACATATACAACTATCACCCAGCTCTTTTAAGAAGCGCAGCGTTTTTAGCGAATCTGGGCCGCGATTCACCAAATCGCCAGCGCACCACAACACATCTTTTTTCGGATTAAAATCAACCTTATTCAACAAACGACGCAATGCCTTGTAACAGCCTTGAATATCCCCTACCGCATAAACAGCCATTACAATACCGCTTCTATCAGCTGCGTTAATTCAACTTCTGACAAAACAATAGGATTGGTTGACATGCTGCCTCCACTTATATGAGCAATTAAACGCGGAATATCACATTTTTCAACACCAAAATATGATAATTTTGGCATTTTAAGTGATTCTGACCATGTTTTAAGCAATAAGAGTAATTTAGCGCGTGCTTCATTATCATTCAATGATTCATCCAAATGCATCATGCGCCCAACATCGGCATATTTTCTCAAGGCAATATTTTCACTATCTCTTGCTAGCATCACTTCAATATTAATACGTGTGGCATCGTAAAGTAATGAGCCACAAACAACGCCATGTGCAATAGGAAAAAATGCACCCAATGGCGATGCCAAACCATGTACTGAACCAAGCCCTGCATTGGCAAGCGTCAAGCCTGAAATAGATGAGGCATAAAGCATTCCAGCCCGTGCTTCAAGATCATCAGCATGCCTATAAGCTTGCAACAATGAATCACGAATATGTGTCAAGCCACTCCATGCCAGAGCATCTGTCATCGGGTTGGCTTTGATGGAAACATATGATTCTAAAAGTTGGGTAAAGGCATCCATCCCACATGCCGCAGTCACTTCTTCTGGGCATGATACTGTTAGCTCAGGGTCAAGAATAATATGTTTGGGAACCAATGATTCATGACGAAACGATTTCTTAAATCCTTCATTGCCAACCACCGATAATACTGCATTTTTACTAGCTTCACCGCCTGTCCCTGCTGTTGTTGGTAAAGCAATAAAAGGTGTTGTGGAATTTGTAAACGCTCTACCTTCACCAACACCTTCTAAGTATGCCATTACAGAGTCAGCACTGGGCAACAATCCTGCAATCGCTTTGGCAGCATCCACACAACTGCCGCCACCCAGAGCAACTACACAATCTGGCTGCCAAGCATGATATTTAGTGACAGCAGCATCCACACAAGCTGGGGATGGCTCTCCAGAAATAACCACCCGTTGCACTTCAAAAGCATCATTTAAATCATGCCATATACCCTGACATAAAGCTGATGTATCAAAAGACTGGCTGCCAGTCAGCAACAAAACCTTAGACCCATAAGTACGAATCAAATTAGGCAGTAGACTGCGCTCGCCAGCACCAAAGTGGATATGCGGTGTGGCTGCAAAAGAAAAGGAAATCGTCATGCCAACATGATAGCGTTTGCGTCACTTAGTTGAAATAAAAGGAAGCTCTTCATCATGAAAAGTCATATTACTGCCAGCATTGAATTTTATTTTAAAGGTGAGAAATTTGTATTCACTTCTGATGTTGATATTGCCGATTGGTTTCGTAATCACCAGTGCGATACAGAAGCATTATATGATATGTTAGCAGCACAAAATGGTTTAGACCGCTATCGCCATGAATATGATGTAATGGTCATGGAGCCCATTCAATTCTCTCAAGCCACAGGTTTAGCAGCAGAGTACCTACACGATGGTGAATTTGATATTGATGGCTTCCTTTCCGCTAGAGAAGAAAAAGCAATCACATCTCTCTTACAAGCTATTGCTAAAAAACATTTAGACATTGAATGCCTTGGAAAGCACCCTAAATTACAAGCAGCTCTACTAGCTGCTTATTCTGCCAATAAGAAGTAATCAAAGTACTATTTCAAGCAATAAAAAAGAGCCACCAATTGGCAGCCCTTTAAAATCTATAGTCATTCATATTTAAAGTTGCCATCATACCCGAGTTCTTTTATTGGGCACCCACTCGATACTCATATTTAAGTAAGGCAGGATTCCCATCTTTACGAAAATAACGGAACAATACCATTCAACGCCTGATTCAGCATATTATTAAATTACAATGACTGAATAGACGAAATTGCTTCATCTGTTAACTGCTTAATTTTTTGTCCCATGGCTCTACGCATACGATCCACATCTTTTTTGGACATCCCTGCTTTTTCCAGCTCATCAAAATCTTTTATACTGGTCATCGAACCGCGTAGTTTTTTCAAAATTAATTGAATTTTAGCCATTGACTTTTCGCCAGCTGTAGCCTGAGAGTATTGCAACTGCATTGAAGTAGGTGATAATACAGGAGCTAACATTAATACCATCAACACAAAACCCAACACCATCCCTTTCACATATGTATGCATTTTTACTCCTCCCTCCAAACACCTTGCGGATAAATTAGCAGCCCAAAACTAAAAAGCAAGCCAAAGCCTTTTCCAACAGCAAAAAACTCATGCCCTCAAAATTAACCTAAGGAGGTGCTGATTAACTCAATGCATGGTGTCTATGCGCCCAAAATAACCAACGCCGGCGTTGGCAAACTTAACAATAGCGGTGCTATTACTTGCGCTTGCCGCCTTGGGGTTGAAAATTTTGAATCGCATACCCACTCATCCAGAGTTAATCAGCACCTCCCTAAGCGATGAT
>Ga0256829_1001800_pt1 | contig 16903 bp, 14 predicted proteins | sample 131447metaG_FD_185979 | JGI IMG/M metagenome (GOLD analysis project Ga0256829, IMG submission 185979) | Hydrothermal vent microbial communities from Lau Basin, Pacific Ocean - 131-447 | ecosystem: Environmental > Aquatic > Marine > Hydrothermal vents | place: Pacific Ocean: Lau Basin | collected...
CGTCGCAAGACATTGCAAACTAACACGCCTTAAAATACTCCCACAATTCGATAATTCAACAAACCAATCTAGTCAAAAAGACAACTGTCATAGGGGGTAGCAAATAGCTTTAATCCGTCTTATACTCCATTTCAAGACCGTTTCAGTCGTCGTTCATCTGCCTTTTATGAGGCTGGATCAGAGCCAAACACAACTAACATTGATCAACAAGAATTTACCACATTTGGTCTTGATGCTCGTTTCGCGCAAGCGTGGGGAGTTGATCACATCTTCACATTAGGCACGACACTATACAGGGATGACAGTCCTCGTACCCGCTATATTAGCAATGACATTCGTTCAAATACACAACGACCAGAAGACTTGCTGTTTGAGCAAGACCGGAAACTAACTTACAGTGCAATTTTTATCGAAAACTTATTTCGATTCGGTGATGTGAGTATATCCCCTACTTTACGGTACGAGAATATTAATTATGATTTATTCGAGCCGCTCAAGCGTGAAAGCCTTCAAAGAGATCCTATTGATATTGATAAAACGAATCAGGAGTTATTATACGGATTAGGTGCAAGCTACAGGTTAAGTGACAAAGCAGAGCTTTACGCAAATCTTTCTGAGTCATACCGCCCTCAAAGATTTGATGATTTAGCAAATCCCAATGCAGAACTGTCTGACATAAATAGACCTGAGATTTCTCGCGCTGAGAATTTTGAGGTTGGATTAAGAGTATCCCCAACCACGGGTTTTAATCTTGATATTAGTCTTTTCCAAATTGACTTTAGCGACAAGATTGAGCAATTACAGTTAACCGTTGTCGATGTCCAACGAGTGAATACTGGTGATTCAAAACACCAAGGTCTTGAATTTACAGCCGAATACAACGTGTTTCATGCATCAGGTAATGACAATGAACTTTTACTCTTTGCCAATGGTTCATTACTTGACGCAAAAATTACTCAGAGCCAGTCGAGCAGCTTAGTTGGTAACAGACCAAGCTTCGCCCCTGAGTACTTAATAAGAACTGGCTTCATTTATCAGCACCGGGCACTCAATGTGTCACTGACTGCCACGTTTGTAGATGACCAATTCTGGCAAGACTCAAACCTAGCGCGTGGCGAAGGGGCAGCACAAATAAATGCGATAGTTCCTAGTTACGAGGTGCTAGACTTAAGTGCAGATTATGAAATCAATGCGTCTTGGAGTATACAGGCTGGTATAAACAACTTACTTAACAATAATTATTATAGCAAAGTAAGAAATGATGGGATTGAGCCGGCAGCTGAGCGAAGCGCATACATTGGATTTAGAGTTAATCTGTAAATGTTAGGTAAACAATAGTATAGAAAGTCACGGTAGACTTACAGGTCTATCGTGAACGCTCGTTAATTACATTTTGTTCAAGTCTCAATAACTTTACAAGCTTCATCTGAGTGGTGGCGATTCACTATTATTTAACTTAAAATATCACTTTACAAGCAAAGCAGCGGTCAGTAAAAGACCCTGTTTACTCCTCCATCAAACCCGATACTGCAATTAGTTCAGCAGTGACAAAGGCATCTTTGGGAATAAAATCAAACTCAGAATAAAAGAATGCTCGTCCAAATCTGTTCCGAGACCAACGGCTTGTACCCACAAACTTTCTGTACCTCACTTGCTTAGTTTCAACTATCGTTCCTTCTTCAGAAGTGATGCTGATTAAGATATATCCTTCAGGTAGTCCATATGAACTGTAAGAACTCAACGTGCCTTGCACGGACCAACTTTCTCCTTTGGGATAAACCGAAACTGAAGAAAGCCTCCATTTTTGATTCTTTTGTTGTACGATTTCTGTTTTAAATGAGCTACATGATATCGTCATGATCGTGACAAGTATGAGAAACACTATTTTCAGATAACAAATAAAAATTTTATTCATGTCTATCTTCATTTGAATTAATGTCAGCCTGCTGATGCACATCGCACGCAGCAGGCCAACTGAGGTCAAGATGACACTCTTGCCATATCTTTTAACTTCCCTTTTGAAAACCAGGCAAAAAGCACAGGCAGTACAAAGAGCGTCAAAAATGTCGCGGTTACTAAGCCGCCTACAATAACACTTGCTAACGGTTTTTGGATTTCAGCACCCACGCCGTTAGACATTAACATTGGAATTAGCCCTAGCGCAGATGTAATCGCCGTCATCAACACTGGCCGAAGTCTTGATGTAGCACCATCGAATACAGCGTCAGATACTGATAATCCGTCTGCAATGCGCTGATTGATGCTTTCTACCATCACCACCCCATTTAGGACCGCCACTCCAAATAAGGTAATAAAACCTACGGAGCTCGGTACAGAAAGATATTGCCCTGATAACCAAAGTGAAAATACTCCGCCTATCACAGCTAGAGGCACATTCACGAGGATCAGCATTGCCTGACCAAACGAAGCAAAAGCAAAGTACAGTAGTAATGCAATTAAGCCCAACGAAAGCGGCACAACTAGTGATAATCGTTTCTGCGCCCGTTGTTGATTCTCAAATTGCCCGCCAATATCCACTGAATAGCCAGTAGGCAGTGCTAGCTGCTCATCAATAGATTGACGAATATCTGCCACCACGCTACCCATGTCTCGACCTTGAACATTTGCCTGGATAACAACTCGCCTCTGTACGTCATCACGTCTGACTTGCGGTGGACCAGAAGCAATCGTCACTTCTGCAACATCTCCTAAACGAACCCATGCACCTGACGGAGTTTGTAAGCGCAAGTCGGCTATCGTTTGACTGTTATTTCGAAATTGTTCAGCAAGCCTGACATAAATATCATAGCGCTCATTACCATTGATGATTTGGCCAGCGCTGGCTCCACCTAAACCTTCGCTTACGAGCTCCATTACATCACCCACGGCCAACCCATAGCGCGACAGAGCGCGGCGATTCGGTGTCACAATCAGTTGAGATTCACCGGCAATTTGCTCCATAGCAACATCTCTTGCACCTTCAACTTCTTTTACTAAAGCTTCAATGGCTTGGCCTTTTTCAGCCAAGATGTCAAGATCAGGTCCAAATAATTTAATGGCAAGTTGAGCTCTTACACCCGATAACAACTCGTCCACTCTTGTCGCGATAGGTTGAGAAAAATTGAAGAGCAAACCCGGATGTTGCTCCATTTTTTCTTCCATTAACGCTTGCAGTTCATAGCGGTTACTTGCACTTGTCCATTCAGGCACTGGCTTTAACCCGATATAAATTTCGATATTGTTTACAGGCTCAGGATCGCCTCCTATTTCGGCGCGACCGATACGCGACAATGTATAGGTGACTTCTGGAAACCCCATTAATATATTCTCAAGCTTAGGGGAGACCTCTAGGGCAGTATCTAAACTAGATGAAGGCGCTAAAGTAACACGCAAGTTAATGGTGCCCTCTTCCAGTTCTGGTACAAACTCTGTGCCAAGCCGAGGAAGCACTACACCAGCAGCGACTACCATAATTGCAGCAATTCCAATCACTACTTTTTTATGCAAAATTGCCCACGATAGCCCTTTGCGATACCCCGCGTCTAAAGGTTTCAACACAACGCTTTCTCGTGGTTTCACGCCTTTTTTAAATAGATACGTCGCCAATGCCGGTACAATAATCAGTGCAACTAATACCGCCGAAAGCATGGCCAACATAATACTAATAGCCATTGGTTGAAATAATTTTGCTTCAACGCCTTCAAAGCTAAACAAAGGCATGAATACCACAAGGATTATGGCTGTTGCGAAGAAGATAGGCCGGGCTACCTCCTTGCCCGCTTCTTGTAATCGCAAAGCGATACCGTGCGTATCATGGGACGAGTCTAATGGATCATCATCTTCAACATGTTCACCCAATTGTCTCTTGTGATCATGCTCAGCATCAGTGTGAGTCAAGTGTTTAAACATGTTTTCAACCATTACCACTGAGCCATCTACTAGCATGCCGATTGCCACTGCAATGCCCCCAAGCGACATAAGGTTGGCAGAAAGTCCAAACCACGACATGACCATTAAGGCAATACCAATAGAAATAGGGATCGAAATCAGGACTAAAAACGTGGCTCGTAGATTCATCAAAAATAAAGCTAGAATAACAATAATAAATACGAACGCTAACATTAGCGCATTTACAACCGTATCCACGGCTTGAGTAATTAAGTCAGCTTGATCGTAGAATACTTCAAAACTCACGCCATCAGGCAATGCTTGGTTAATTCGCTGAATACGAGCATTGACGCCATCAATTGTGGCTTTCGTGTTAGCTCCCATGCGCTTAAGTACAATGCCTGAGACGACTTCACCTAAGTTTTGAATGTTACCGTCGGCGTCTTTTCTGGTCATGGTGGCAGCACCCTGACGAATTTCGCTACCTAACTCAACGTTCGCCACATCGGATACAGTAATCGTTGTTCCGTCTACGGTTTTTAAAGGTACCTGACGTAATTGCTCTAACCCTTCCTCGCCATGATCTAACCAGCCAGTGCCTCTTATCACAAGTTGCTCCTGCCCTCGGTTCATATACCACCCCCCCACATTGGTATTATTCCGCTCAAGTGCTTCCATCACTATATCTTGAGTCAAGCCATATCCAAGTAATTGAGATGGATTGAGGTTAACTTGGTATTGGCGTACTTCCCCACCAAAAGAGAGCACATCCGTTACGCCATCGGCAGGAAGCAGCAGCAATTTCACCACCCAATCATTTAAACTACGCAACGCCATAGCGTCTAGGCCTGAATCGGGCTCAGCCAACAATAGATACTGATACACTTGCCCCAATCCTGATGTGTTGGGTCCCATTTCTGGCGTACCGACGCCCTCGGGAATTAACTCTTTAGCCGCTTGCAGACGCTCGAATACCAATTGACGTGCAAAATAGATATCTGTGTCCTCGCTAAACACAACGGTCACACCTGAAAGACCTGTTTTGGAAATAGAGCGCACTTCCATCACATCCGGTAAGGCATACATCACCGCTTCTATTGGATAAGTAATTAACTGCTCTACTTCTTCGGCAGCTAACCCCGGTGCTTCTGTATTGACAGATACTTGCACGTTGGTGACATCTGGAAATGCATCCAAATTCAGTTTTGGAATAACAAAAACCGCGCTGACTATTAACGTTGTCAGAGCAATCACCACTAACAAACGATTAGTAACAGCCCAATCAATTAATTTATTAAACATAAAGACTCCTCCTAATTAGTGGTTGTGTGGGTCAAAACCGCCTTTAGCGATTTGTGAAGCGACAAAAAAAGCACCTTCGCTTACTACGCGAGAACCCGGCTCTACACCGGTTATTTCCCGCAAGCCACCAAGCGCTCTTCCAAGTTCAACTTCGACGGGTAAAAACTCGCCGGGATGATCTTCTACAAATACCATCCAGTCTCCATCGGGCCCTCGCATTAGCGCACTTTCTGAAACAGCCATTACCGGCATTTTTGTCAGAAAACGGAAATACACCTCGGCAAATTGACCAGGATGCAAACGATGTTCAGGGTTGCTCACTAATAGCCGAACCGTTCTCGTTCGAGTAATTGGGTCAATGGTATGTGCCTCTTGTGTAACCGTTGCATCAACTGTGAAGTCTCCCACTTTGATTTGTGCCGGAGAACCTGCACCTAACCGCAGGTTAATATTCGATGGTAGATGCGCTTCTACCCAAAGTTCACTTTCATCTGCCAACGAGATCAACGGCTCTCCCGCATCAATACGCTGACCTTGTTCAAACGAGTCACTGAGTACCGCGCCATCAATTTCAGCACGTAAGCGATATTCTCCTAATGTTATTGATTGCTGTGAGGTGAGCGTTTTCAAATCTGCATCGGATAAACCATATGAGATTAATACTGCACTAGCCGCTTCAAAATTAGCTTTTGCATCAATGTAGCGCTGCTCTCCAACAGTTTTTCGACCAAGTCCTTTTACTCTTTCCCATTCTGGATATGTTGTTCGGTAATTGGCTTGTGCTTGCGCAACGGTTTCGCTAAAAAGCGTGACAAGCACTTGGCCTTTATTTACCCTGTCTCCCAATGCCACATGACGACGCGTGACAACGGATGCCACTCTGGGTGATACTCTATAGCTGCTATAGCCGTTTGAAAATATTTCACCCGGTGCATACAAAGTATAATTGACAATTTTGGGGCTTAGTGTGCTTACTTTAATGTTGGCTAATGCCATTTGATTGGAGTCTAACGATGCAGAAGCAGTTTCATCATGCTCTTCATCATCTTTATCCTCGTTTTCACCTTTATCATGAGCATGTTCGCTTTCGTGATCATCATGTTCATCGGCACCCTCGCCTCCATGCTCATCAAGCTTTTGACCATCTTGTAGTTCATGTTCTTCATGACCATCATCAGTATGTTCGTCATGTTTATCTTTTATGCTTTTATCGATGCTTGTTACCGTTTCATTGTGAGCATGCTGTTGATCAGACTTTTGTGCGAAACTTGGTGCAGCGCCGACAAATGTGGCGATGAAAACTGCTAATACTGTTTTATTCATTTTGTTAATCCTGTTACTCAATTGAGAAATCGTGTTGAACTGGGGGCAAGTCGATAAGACGACCTGATTGCAGCATGAGATTTTTTAATGCTATGCGCGTTTGCTTTTCGAGCTCTATGCCAGACAGTAAACTTTCTGCGCGTTGATTCAGTGCAATAAGGTAGTTAGTCGTTGATAAATCGCCACTGCGCCACTGCTTCTCTAACAAATCACCACTACTCTCGATGCGACCCTTTACCAATGATTGCCATTGCGTAAACTGTAGGTTGTAGCTTTGCCACGCGCCAAACGCTCCTTTTAAATCGAAACGAAGTTTCCGATACTGCGCTCTAAAACGTGCTTCAGTTTCTAACGCCATGCGTTCTGCGGCGCGAGTTTCTGCACTGTAATCGTTGCGAATGTTTAACGGTATGGAAAAGGTCAGCCCAACGGTGTTTTCTCGCGCTTCCTGCCCTGCATTAATACCAAAAGTAGGATTTGCTTTTGCACTACGTCTAGTGACTTCTGCTTCTTCTTTTTGCGTGAGCCATTGCGCATAAGCGCTTGCTACTTTTGGGTGTTTTAGTAATTCTTCATCAGACGGATATGTAGCATTAGAAGGCCAAAAGTCGTCGGGTATAATCCCTCGCTCTGGCTCCCAATCAGGAAGTAACTCCCGCACCATTGCTTCGGCCATTTGAAGTTGAGCCTCTGCTCCCGCCACTTGAGCAAATTGTTTCGATAACGACAAAAAGGTAAGCTCTGCATCGATACTCCCTAGATCACCAGCCGCTTGACGTATTTCGACCAATTCAAGTAACGAATTAAGTTGCTGTTGTTGTGATTTTGCAATTACAGCGGCACTTCTTGCTGCACGCCAATTGATTAATGCATCAATAGCATCAGCTGATTTGTTTAAAACGACTTCTTGGTATTGAGCTTGTGCAGCAGTGCGCATAAAACCCGCTTTTTGTCGCCTTGCGCCTTGCCTGTCCCAAAGGTCGATTGTCTGTTCAACACCCACGCTGTAGTCATTGTTATCGCCATTACGCGTATAGTCAGTTGACAATTCAGGGTTATAAAGGGCTCGTTCAGAAGCATCAGCGAGCGCACCTGTGCTTAACAATTGTTCTTTGGCCGCGACAATATCGGGATGTTTGTTTATCTGTGAAGAGAACCAACTTTCCCAGTTCTGATTTTGCGCATGAGCAAAAATCGGTACAAACAATAAGCAAGTGCACAGCAGTTTGGTGCCATTAAATGTAAGTAAGCTAAGCCGTCTCAATGATGTGGCTTTTGTTGTTTGAATACGCTTAAAAGACGCAGATAGCAGTGGCGGCCTGACATGCAGGTCACGCCCAATAAAATGAGTGAGATTCATAATAATCCTAAAATTAAATAATAACGGACGTCGCGTTTAAGGTTATCGCGACGAGCTTTAAACAGAATTTAGGATTTTTGCTTAGGTGGGCGCAGTAGGCGGTTGATAGGTGCGTCTATAAGAGCATCTAGATAGTTAAAGTTGTGGTTTGACACCACGTGATGGTGTTTATTGATACTGTCATGACCGACCCACTGAACATGTGTACCATGGCAATGACCACAGTGATGACAGTCGGCTGGATTATGCTGCCCCTGTACTTGGTCGGTACTTGCATCTTGCGTACTTGTTGATGACAAACTCTTATCATGCTCAGCATGATTGTGTTCATGTTGCAAATGTTGAGTGTCTATTGCATCAAAATCTAACGAATTGGCCACAGCAGAAAACGACTGAAAGAGTATCAGCGAGATCATGATGTAACATATACGTTTTAAATTTTTCATAACAAGTAGCATACCAAACCTATTTCATTTCGTCACGACATTGTTCATCGGCAAATTCTAGCTCAACTGTAGTATGTTCAAAATGATACTTGGCTAATGAGCTTTGTATGCTCTCTTTTAATGACTGAATGTGTTCAACACTAACTTCTCCTTTTAAGACAAGGTGGACAGTCATAACATTGCGCTCTCCGTCTAACGACCAAATATGAAAATGATGGAGGTCGCTTACCTTATCGTTTGCAAGCAAGTCGTTTCGGATTGTTGACATTTGCTCTTCATCTGGCGTTGCCTGTAAAAATAGCATCAGGGTTTCTTTTAGGTTACGAAACACATTGAAGAGGATGAACAAAGTGAAGCCAATGGATAAGATGGGATCTAAAATCGCCCAAGGCTTGAACATTAAGACGATGGATACGATAAATACTGCCACCCAACCGAGAACATCTTCTAACAAGTGCCAATTAAGCACTCGTTCGTTTAATGACGTTCCTTCGCTTAGTTTATAAGCGGCAAAACCGTTTACTGCCATACCAAAAATAGATAAGGCTAACATTCCCTCTACTTGGGGCATTTCAGGCTCTGCTAAACGAGGGATTGCTTCAAACAAGATCCAAATAGAGCCTATGGTCAATACAACTCCGTTGATTAACGCCCCCAATAGTGAAAACCGCTTATAGCCATAGGAAAAAGTGCGATTGGCATCTTTATCGCTAAGTTTATTTAAGCCCCAAGAAGTACCAATCGACAAACTGTCGCCCAAATCATGCACCGCGTCAGCCATGATAGCGGTGCTGTTGGTTAGCCAACCACCAATAAATTCGATGATGGTGAACACCACATTTAGAAGGAACGCCCAGCCAATGCGCTTTGATGCATCGTCTGAATTGCCATCTGAGTGCGTATGGCTATGTGAATGATTATGACTGTGCATGTTTAATTTCCAATAATGCATTTACCTTATTATGTTTGTATGGATTCACTTAGCATATAAAACCCCGTTCTTTATCTTGTCTTATATCTATTGAATAGTGACTTTTTTGCATTACTCTCGATGTGTAGATACAGCTTCAAGCGCAATCTCCCTCTCACTTTTAAGACCGAATAATTTTTTGAGTATAATGGTTGCTGGACAAAAGCCCGTAAAGCTTTGTTGGAACAAATTTACGCCGACAAAAACAGTGAACCATACGAAATATGGGTGTAGCCAAATAGTTAGAATAACAGACAACAAAACCATAAAACCTGCAAATGCAGTGAGTGCTCTCTCTGAAGACATGACAACTCCTTAATAAAAATACCGAAAACGAACAAAAAAATTTGAGGCATCCTCGAACTGTCCCCAAAAAGTAAAAGGTTGTTTACCATAAAAAATGTTTAAACCACCTGATAATCGCCATAAATCAACAGGGCTATATTCTGCACTAACTTTTAAATAACCATCCTTATCTGTGGTTGAATAAAAGTTAAAGGCATTTAATACCAATGCTTGCTGCATACCTTTATAACGCAATCTTTGCGTAAACCATACTCGATGTTGTTTAGGCTCAAATTTAGGCGTCAGTGAATTTTGAATCAACGCTTGATGATCGAGGATGCTTTCGGTGTATAGTTGGAGGCTTCCTTCGAGGTTTCCAACAATTTCCTGTTCATATCCGAGTAACCATCGAGCTTGCCCATTAGGTACTAACGGGTTATCGCCATTTTTATCATCAACCGAATCGTAATAAGCAAATTCGGCATTAAATATACCATTTCCCAACGTAGTGCGAAAGCTTGCTCCGTAGACGTTCAATGATGAAAATGTAGGTCTATAGTCTTGTGTAAGACTATTAGGGCTTTTATGAAATCCACTGTAAAAATACCCCGCGTACTCTGATGTGCCTACCGATTTATATAGCCTCAACGCATACTCAGGCGATTGGGGTCTCAGGGGAGGAGTGACATCAAAACCTAATGCTACCTGAGTGGCTGCAGTGGGGAGAAAAAATGAAAAATAGTCGCCATTGATGTATACGTCAGGTTCAAATTCAGGTGTCAAAACTACATCTAGATTAAACACATCAAAATACGCCGATACCTTTGCAGACAATGATGGAGACTTTAAATATTCAACCTCTCGTCCCGCAAAAAATGATTGAAAGTCTTTCGGAAAAAGATCGTTTAAAAAAACATTATCTCCAGTTCCCCACGTCAAAACTTGTTGACCAACCTTCGCATCAAATCTGTTTCCCCATGCACCCAAAAAACCAAGGCGAGCCTCCCATGTAGCTTCTCTGATGTTTATTCTTGTCTGTTCCAAGACACCATCAAAATATGCGTCTGATACAAAAGAAAACTGGGAGGCCTGAAGGTCATAATCAAACTGCACTTGTAGACGTAGATCACTGAGGGTTTTGTCTGTTCCAATAATAGGATCATTCGACAAGCGGACGCCTGAAGCCATTTCTAGAAATCCGCTCAGCTGATAAATGTCTTCACTTTCCTCTTCCCAATCAATCATTCCCCAATCATCTTCATATGGTTCAGGAAAAGGTTTGGAATATACCTCGCCATGAACACAAACAATGAATATGATTATACTCAGAACTCGCTGAAGCAAGCGCCTTTGCATGTCCTCTTTGTTAAACCGGCTCATTATCATAGCGTTAGTCTAGCCAACGTCTAGGGGGATTGCGTAAACTGCGCTCGCTGAATACGTCGTCATCAAGGCCAACGTTGTATTTTATGTTCCTAAACTCCATCAACGTATACCCACCGGTCTTGAGGTCTGAAACTTTGGAACGCACTACGGTAGGAAATCCTTGTACATCCTGAATTTCAACAGCCTCTACTCGTCGATAGTTGTCATCACTTTCCTTATAAAAGTTAATGAGAATGGGTAAAAAGCTTTTCTTATCAATCGTAACAGAATAGTAATCAAACTCTACAGTTGATTTGTCAAGAGGCACTCCTTTTAATACATAGTACTTTTTGTTTTCTTCGATTAATTCAAAGTTATCCTCAGAGACTGTGCGGCCAGATACATCTTCATAGAAAAAATGAGAGCCCACAAATGAAGTTCGTTTGTCCCCAGCCGATATACGCTTAACCAGATCCAACGCTGGCATATATAACCAACGATCATCATCCTTTTTTAAATCTGCATGCTTTTCAACACGAAATACCGTGTCCCTAACATCAGATGGCCTAGAGAAAAACACCATCATTTGCTGATCACCGTTATCAGTGATGTCACGACGTAAAATAGTAAATTGCCTCATTTGCTTACGACCTTGTGCGTCTATTATCAGCATCCGCGCATCGGCAATGCCGTCTTCTCCGGAATAGTAGGCAGCCTTCTCTGCTTCTCGCACTATTTCATCTACATTAACGGACTGCGTGATAGCCGCATCAGCATTATAAACAACGCTATTCAATACTAAAGCTAACAACGTTGTTGCTATTGCTATTTTGTATACCTTCATTCTTCTATTCTCCTCTAAATGACTGACCAAAAACCCAACGAGCACCTAAAATCATGACCGATGGCAATATAAGCAACGTCACCAATGCCGAAATTGCCATGATGCTTGCAAGAAAAACACCAACAGTGATATACGGTACGAGTGGCGCAAATAACAAAGGTGTAAATCCAAGGGCGATTACAATTGCGTTGCGAGATATCGCGATTGCGGGCTCCTCGAACATTAAATCAAAAGTTTTTTTAACGCTTTGCGTAGATTTAAACGTTTCTCTTGCACGCTCTAGAAAATGAATCGCAAAATCTACCGATAGTCCTAGTGTCAATGCTGATAAAACGGCAATTGGCATATCGTAATCCTTGCCGATAATTCCAATAAGTCCATAAATAAAAGTGATGGTAATGGTGAGTGGAAGCATTGCCAACAAGCCAAATATCAGGGAACGAAATAAAGCCACCATAATAATAAACACAATTACGAAAGCACTAATAAGGCTGTCAAGCATTCCAGCAACCATATTTTCTTGCCATACAACATTAAGATAAGCTTTACCTGCCCAATCCAACTTTATAAATTTCGGAAGCGGATTTTTTTCTATATACTCATCTACAAGATTAACCACTCGACTCATATCTTGGTTATCTCCAGATCTCAATTGCAACCATACAAGTGTTTGTTGAAAATCAGGAGTCACAAAGTGCCACAGATCATCTGGTCTGTGTGAGGATTGATATTGTAAAAATGTTTGGGCAACTGCTTGAGGAGAATTCGGAATTTGATAATCTTTACTCTCACCTGACCGAAGCTCACGCGCAACCAGTTTGGTGACATCTGCCAGTGAATTAGATTTACCAACTAAACCAGATCCATTTAGATGGATTTGCAAGTCAGCAATATAACGAAGCAGTTCTGGTGACTGAAATGCTTTAGATCTACTTAACGTCGTTTCCAGTTGCTGCAACGTATTCTCTAAATAATTGACTTCTTCACCTGATAGATCAGTGAAAAGTTTATCCTCAATAATGATGATCATGTTTTGATATTGAGTATGAAGACTCGCTTCTATGATCGCATCGGACTGCTCTTTCACCCACTCAAATAAAGTGTGTGGAAGTTCTTTATTTAATATTTCCACAACAGATAATAGTGGTTGAGTAGACGTCAAAACCATATAGGCATCATATGTGCCTGCAAAATTCTCATTCAGTACTTTGTCCGCTACTCTAATTTCGTGATCAGTTTTAAACCAACGAACAGGGTTGTCATTTATTTGAATTTTACTTACCCCCCAAACAGAAACGACAAAAACTGCGACAAAAACAAAGAGAAGCGACACTCGGTTCTTTATCGCGAATCTTCCAGTAGATTTCACAAAGCGGAGCAGTTTATTGCTGCTTTCCTTCGAGTGCATGGTGGTTTGCAACGATCTCAAAGATTTATCTGACAATCTTGTTAGAAATGCCGGAATGAACGTGATGGTGATTAAAAATGCGAGTAAGATCCCCGTCCCTACAAAAGCACCAAATATTTGAACCGGTGGAATTGGGGTTAACATCAAGGAATAAAAACCTATGGACGAAGTGATTGAGGTGTATAACATTGGTGTAAATAAATGCCCGACAACCCCCTCAACGGTTTCTTTCAAATCATTGCCGGGTTTGTAACGACCGCTAAACTCGGATAATATGTGCACAGAGTCTACGACTGCAATTGGCATTAAAAAAATTGCAATCATTGAAGACATGATATGCACAGTAAATCCGGCTCCAATCAAAGCCCCCATAGTTATCAAGACTGTCGCCATTGCAACTATCATCGGTGCAATGATCGGTGGGCAGTAAAACACGCTTGCCGCCAAAGCAGGTATTTGAGCGGTTGTCGGCATTTATTCAGCGGCAACCTGATGCGAGAGTACTGGCGCTTTTCGATTAAGGCGTCAATGAAGCAGCGTAGTGTGATACTTGGACAAAATAGCCATGAGAACGAGAAAAATTTCCTGTTTTGTGATTGTCTGTAATGAAGAAGATCGGATAGAGCGTTGTTTGCAATCGCTTTCTGGTTGGGTAGATCAGCTAATCGTATTGGACTCGGGCAGTAAGGATAATACTGTAGCTATAGCACAACAGTATGCAGACAAGGTTTATCAGACTGACTGGCCGGGCTTTGGCCCTCAACGTAATCGCGCTTTAACCTGGTGTGAGCATGATTGGGTATTAAACATCGATGCTGACGAAGTCATGACTGATGCCCTTAAAGCAGAAATTGATGCTGTCTTGTCTGAACCAGATTTGCAGGAAAATTTATTTAAAATGCCTTGGCATACTTACTTTTTTGGTAAGTTGCTGAAGCATGGTCGTTATTCCTCGCCGCAGGGTAAATTATTTTTAAAGACCGGTGTGAGTTTTAAGAACCGCCAAGTGCATGAAACGCTGCTTATTCCAAATGAGAAAAGTCGTACGCTTAAGTCTGCCATTATTCACCACAGTTGGCGCAGTTATCATCATGCACAGGAAAAACACCTGAAATATGCCTGTTTACTGGCTGAAGAAAAATATGCCAAAGGAAAAAGGAGTAGCCTGGCGTTTGCAGTGCTACGTTTTTTTACCGACTTCTTGCAGCAATATTTGTTACATCTTGGTTTTTTAGACGGGTGGAGAGGCTTTTTGATGGCCATTATTTTGGGGCAATACGGTTTTAATAAATACGCTGCACTGGTTACTTTACAGGCTGAGCATAAGGCAAAACAGCAATGACAAAGTCTGCTGAAAAATTACCCATAAGTGCCTTTCTGGTGACATGTAATGAGGCAGCGCACATAGCATCCGTTTTGGATGCTTTGCAGGACTTTGCCGAAATTATTCTGGTTGATTCGGGCAGTACAGATGGCACTCAGGAAATAGCCAGGGCAAAAGGTGCTAAAGTAGTTCATCAGGACTGGCTGGGATTTGCTAAGCAAAAAAACTTTGCCATGTCATTGTGCCAGTATGATTGGGTAATTAATGTTGATGGCGACGAAATACTTTCATCTGAGGTGATAACACATATTCGGAAACTGTACGAACAGAGCGAAGACATTGCCATGCGCTTGTACTTTGAGGATGTTTTTTGGGGCGAGCCCATGTCGCCGTATTCAGGCAAACGTTCTATAGTCCGCGTGTTCCGGCGAAGTCAGGCGCAGTACCCACTTGATCGAAAAGTTCATGAAAATCTGGTGTTGGCAAAAGGGGTATCGACTGTCAAAGTGCAGGGGCTGGTTACGCATTTTGGTTACGGAACCACAGAGTCACTGATGCAAAAAAAGAATAAGTACTCTTCGCTCAAAGCGCTTGAAAAGTTTGAAAAACGTAAAAGACCATCTCTGATTAAACTCTGCTTTATTTTCCCTCTTACCTTTGTCAAATCCTATGTTCTGCAAAGAATGTTTCTGTCTGGTAAGCGGGGGCTTGTGCATGCGCATATTGAAGCTATGTATGCTTTTCTAAAAGAGGCAAAATTGTTTGAATACCAACAGCTTGCCGGTAAACAACATGCCGATGCTCTGCAGAGAGGACGATTAAAATGAAAATTCTGCACGTACTGCAAAGTAAATTGTCTTTGCCTGCTCGAGATTACGGTGGAACTGAGCGTATTGTCTGGGGCTTATTAACTGCGCAACAGGCGTCTGGTCACGAGGTACGTTTGTTGTGGGGGGACGCTCCAGACTTACCAAAGAATGCTGCTCGGTATGATGCGACAAAGTCTATGCGTGAGCAGATAGGCGGCTGGCCCGATATAGTGCATTTTCACCAGCCCTTTGATGGTGAGTTAGATGTGCCTTATATTAGTACTGAGCATGGTAATGCAGAACATGCCCGTAGCTATGGCCAAAATACAGTGTTTTTAAGTGCACGCCACGCTAACAACCACAATGCGGAGTGTTTCATACACAACGGTCTGGACTGGACCGAATATGGCCAGCCGCATTTAGGTAAACCACAGAATTATTTCCATTTTCTGGGCAAGGCCAAATGGCCGATAAAAAACCTCAGTGGCGCAGTGGCTGTGTCAAAGCAAGCGGGTGTCAAGTTACAGATATTAGGTGGTGTCCGATTTAGCCTCAGTAGCAGAGGCTTTTATTTCCATCCTGATTGGCATTTACGTTTTAACGGCATGGTGGGGGGCGCAGTTAAAAACAAGTTGGTGCGTAATTCACGGGGGCTGTTATTTCCGGTCCGCTGGCACGAGCCTTTTGGTCTTGCCATTATTGAGTCTTTATATTTGGGAGCTCCTGTTTTTGCAACGCCGTATGGTGCAATTCCTGAAATCATCACCCAGCCAGAGCTTGGCTTTCTGTCGTCAAGTTACAGTGAGCTTGCATCGGTGATGCAAGACAGTAGCAAGTATGATCGCGAAGCCTGTCATCACTACGCTAAAACCCGATTTAATAACCTGACGATGGCTGCGGCTTATCAGCAGTGCTATCTAAAAGTTATTAGTGGTGGTGTGTTGAATAGCAAGAAGCCTTATGCGGAGCATCGCTGGCATGAGCTATTACCTGTTACTAATTGATGGGGCTGACGTACTTTGTTGTGTTGTAAACACCCATGATTAAAGTATTGTATTCAACAGCGTTGCTGCTGCTCACGCCTGTATTGCTGTTATATTTCCTGCTGCGTTCGCGTAAAGACCCGGCCTACCGTAAGCGTTTCAGTGAGCGGCTGGCGTTGCAGCCGGTGCCTACGCAAGCTGTAGGCGGCATGTAAGCGTTCATTCCACGACGTTCTGCCACCCCGCTAAAATTCGCCCTAACCCGGATTTCTCATGAAGGGATAAAAAGAAGCGGCTAAAAGTGCTATAGTTTCAAGAACCTAACCAATCCACCAAGCACCAGTAGCCGCATCCAGAATGGTACCTCAAAAACTGACCTTCTCGCCACTTTCCCGCCGCCAGATTGAAACCGACTTCTCCGGAGGCCATATCACCTCCGATGCCGGCTTGCTGTTACTGCGCGAAGTCGACAAACAACACCGGTTAGCACAAATTACTGCGTCACAGAGAGGCAAAAACAGCCCGAAAATTGTCAATCAAAAAGATGGGCAATCAGATAAACCTTACCATGCAAGGGCTATGTCATGGGCACAGCG
>Ga0256829_1001801_pt1 | contig 16903 bp, 17 predicted proteins | sample 131447metaG_FD_185979 | JGI IMG/M metagenome (GOLD analysis project Ga0256829, IMG submission 185979) | Hydrothermal vent microbial communities from Lau Basin, Pacific Ocean - 131-447 | ecosystem: Environmental > Aquatic > Marine > Hydrothermal vents | place: Pacific Ocean: Lau Basin | collected...
ATAAATTTTCTTTGCATACAACTCAAGTGCTTCAGCGACTAACGCCCCCGCTATTTTTGCAACATCACTCACTCTAATCCCCTCACCTTTTTTTTTCAAACGCTATATTCTATATACCGCACACTACATACACCACTGCTAAATGTGAATAACAGCACCCCCAACAAACTTAATTTTTTTATAAAACGAAAGGTTTTTTACACTTTGTAGCTGGATAGCGTTCATTTGCACGGAGGGGAGCGTCATACTTAAAGCTGTAATCCGCAGCTTTGCTGGTGCCACGAGAGAGAATTGAACTCTCGACCTCGTCATTACCAATGACGCGCTCTACCACTGAGCTACCGCGGCCTAAAAATATTCAGCATCCGTTTCTATCGGAAAAGAAGAGTAAGGTCAACGCGTTTTCAACGCACATTCCCCTGCCTATTTAAGGACAACACCGTCAGTAATGCCATGCTTGGTTTCCTTATCAAAGATAATATCGCGCTTGGCATAAAAATCGATAATTTCACCTGCAGCCTTTCTGGCAGAACGCTTAATGGAGCTGCATTTTTTCATTTTCGGCATACCTTTAAAGGTTTTGATAATATGTCTGCCGGCATCCTTACCATGTTTGGCGTGCTGACGCTCATGCTCCATCAGCTTCTCAAAATACGCATCCCACTTTTCCACTAACTCAGGGTCTGCATCATCACGATCAACCCATTTCGGTAAAATATAAAGGATCTGAACATCAACATTCGTTTTCTTTAAAATACAGGAAGATGATTGTTCACTGAAGTTAAGGCTCCACTTTACGTTCCATTTCGTATAGGCCCACATGCGCTGCTTTGTACGGCTGTCTTTCGGGCCTTTTTCGTGCATTTGCCGCTTTAACGTATCGATATCCTTCCCTTCAATAGTATAATACCGCGTATATTCCTTCACTTGCGGGTTCGCAGACGCACAGAGAGGAAAAAATACGAACAAAAAAAGAAAAAGAGGTACAAACTTCATGATAAAAATACTATCCCCAAACAAATAAGTTAAAAAGTAATTTTTTTCTCTATGATCAAACGATGAATTCAGTAAGGTAAGTATATGACAAAATCAAAGCAAACTCAAAAGCTGGATAAACGCGCGGCTGCACTGCGCGACAACCTACGCCGCCGCAAAGAAAAGGCGAAAGAAGAAAAAAACACCGACAACAACAATAATAAAGAGAGTAACGATGGCACTACTGAAAGCTGATAATGAAAATGACCTCATCGCACGTCCGGGCATACTGGCCGACCACCAGATCAGAGCCTTAGCACAAAATGAAGGGATGATCGAACCTTTTGTGGAAAAGCAAAAGCGTGAGGGCAATATTTCATTCGGCCTGTCCTCTTACGGATATGACGCCAGATGCTCCGAAGATTTCAAGATTTTCACAAATGTCGATAACGCCATGGTTGACCCGAAAAACTTCTCGGATCAGAGTTTTGTTGACAGAAAGACTGATATTTGTGTAATACCGCCAAACAGTTTTGTGCTAACCCATACTGTTGAATATTTCCGCATCCCGAAGGACGTGCTGGTGATATGTCTGGGGAAAAGTACCTATGCACGGTGTGGGTTAATTGTTAATGTGACCCCTCTGGAACCTGGCTGGGAAGGTCATGTAACGTTGGAAATATCCAACACAACCCCGCTTCCTGCGCGCGTTTACGCAAACGAAGGTATTGCACAGTTTTTATTTTTTAAAGGGAGTGACGTTTGTGAAACAAGCTACGCCGACCGCAGTGGAAAATACATGGGACAACGTGGAGTTACTCTTCCCCGACTTTAAAGGTGGAAAGAACATGGTCACATCGGAAAAACCCGTACAACCCTCCTCTCTCGATAAAATCAAGATTATCGGCGGGTCGCAACTGAACGGAACAATCCCTATCAGCGGCGCGAAGAACTGCGCCCTAAAACTAATGTGCGCCGCCCTTTTGACCGAAGAATCTATCTATTTCGACAACAGCCCGAACACATTGCGTGATATGGGATCTCAGGTTGAATTGCTGGAATATCTTGGCTGCTCTATCAAACGTGATGGCGATGCCATGGCCATTAATGCAGGCGCGATCGAAACATTCACCGCCCCTTATGACATTGTGCGTAAAATGCGTGGCTCTATCCTTGTGCTTGGGCCGTTGCTCGCGCGCTTTGGTGAGGCAAAAGTCTCCCTCCCGGGTGGCTGTGCGATCGGCACGCGCCCTGTTGACCTGCATATCAAAGGTCTGGAGGAAATGGGCGCGGAAATCACACTGGATGAGGGGTATATTAACGCCAAAGCGCCTAAGGGCGGCCTTCAAGGCACAAAGATTTTATTCCCAAAAGTCTCTGTCGGTGCAACAGAAAACTTGCTGATGGCGGCAACATTGGCAAATGGCACAACCATTTTGGCCAACGCAGCTAAAGAACCTGAAATCAAAGACTTAGGCGAATGCCTGATTAAAATGGGTGCGAAAATTGAGGGGCTGGGAACCGATACGATACGCATCGAAGGGGTTAAGCACCTCAAAGGAACACGCCACAGCGTCATCCCCGACCGCATTGAAACAGGCACATATATTATCGCCGCAGCCATGGCCGGTGGAAGCATTACACTTCAGAATGCGCGCGCAGAAGACCTGAGCGCTTTTCTGGGCAGTCTGTCACAAACAGGCGTAGAGGTAGAGCAATCAGGCCATGATATTGTTGTCCGCCGTGAGATTGAGCGATTACAGGGCGTTGATATCATGACTGAACCACACCCGGGCTTCCCCACCGACTTACAGGCACAATTTATGGCGATGCTGACGGTGGCTGAGGGCGCAGGCATGGTGACAGAAACCATCTTTGAAAACCGTTTTATGCATGTGCCTGAACTAAACCGTATGGGCGCGGACATCACGGTGCAGGGCAATTCCGCAATCGTGCGCGGTGTCAAAACCCTTAAAGGTGCCGAAGTGATGGCGACTGATCTACGTGCATCCGTCGCCCTCGTTCTGGCGGGATTGGTTGCCGAGGGTGAAACGACCGTCAACCGTATCTATCACCTGGAACGCGGCTATGAAGATATCGTCGGCAAGCTCGGCGGTGTCGGCGCAAATATCACACGAGCTTAGGATGCGTTGTGGACAGCGATAATAAAAACTCAACGCTATACATCACCATCAAATATTACGGTCTCATTTTTTTCCTATGCTGTATATATGGGATCGTCTCTTATGAGTTGTTTCATTGGTTCATCGGGGAAACAAAAAACCCAAAAGGCCTAATGACTTTATCATTCCTACTGGGCGTCCCCTTATCCATCGGGTCTTTAATCTCGATCTGCACAAACAGACCCGAAACAGCATCCGTAAAGAGTTACGCAATATATTTTCTACGATCTATAGCATTTGGCATAATCGCCATTATGACGATTTCAATAATTAGTCTGGCATTTCTGGGAGAAGGAGCCATCTGTGTATTCATGGCCCTTCCTTTTATGATCGGCTTTATCATTGTCGGCATCATCCTACCATTACTTCTGGGATCACTACTCGGAGTCGAATTAAGAAGAACACACAAAAGAAAATACATTAGCCTCACCCTATTAGCCCCCCTCGCCTTCGGTAGTGTGGAACAGCATTTTCAACCGCAAGACACATACCATAGATTTGAAAAAGAAATCCCCATCAACGCGCCTGCAGAAGAGATTTGGCCACTCCTCCTTAACCCGCAAGATATTAAGCCATCAGAATTATCAGACGGCCTTGCCTATAAAATCGGCGCGCCATATCCCGTGGGTGCATCAACCCCCATAGCAGAGGTCGGCGCAATGCGCCATTCCGTCTGGCAAATGGGCATTACATTTGATGAGGAAATAACCGCCATTCGTGAAAATGAATATATTGAATGGAAATATCATTTCTATGATCACTCCTTCCCTGCAGGATCACTGGACGATCATATTGTGATTGGCGGCACGTATTTTGATTTGAACAAAACATCATATTCCCTGAAACCGACAGAAAACGGTACGGTATTAACGATGTCTGTGACCTATCGCATCTCAACGAATTTCAACTGGTATGCGGGGTTATGGGGCGATTTACTTATTCAGGACACGGCGCAAACTTTGCTGGAGTTTTATAAAAAACGCTCAGAAGCACTGTAGCTTTGCATTTTTATGTACCTTATGTCATAAACAGGCGCTAAAATTAATATGTAAAGATTATGCGGGTATAACATCATGGCAATTACAGGCGACTTTTCAGGAACAAATCTATTTCAAGACCTTGAAGATGCAGGGCTGAAAGATGATGCACTGGTGGCGTTCAACGTCGAGGTAGAGCAAAACGGCCTGCCTGACACCCCGCAAGTGCGCAATGCATACCTTATGTTCTGCCAGCATCTTTTGCAGGAATACGGCGCCGACCGAGAGATGCTTGTACTGTCGAGTGTAACGCAACAATTCCCCCTTCAGGCGGCCTATACCCTGATGGAGCATGGGGATGAGCACCTGCAGAAACACGACCCGGAAGCCTATGTTGATGACGCGTTGATTGCCGCCGCAATCATTGAGCCCGCCCTTCAACGTGCAAAAGACAAGACACCATTCCTGCAAGCCGGCCTTCAAGATTCCATCATGATCATTGCGCAACATGACAACATCATGAATTCAAAGGGAAGAACATTCCATAAATCCTATATGCCGGAGGGCAATGCCCTGCACTTGGCCCTTACGCACCAAAAGGCAAAAATGCTGGAGGGGCAATTAGAACACAGCCTTGATGACAAAGGCCAGCTTGATGATCACATGGGGCTAGCGGTCATATTACTCGCGCAACACTGCCATAATCTGGACCTGACAGGGAAAACCACGCTGGAAACCATGGTACAGCAATCACGAAAAGATTTAATCTTGCACGCGAAAGCACTTTCAGGCCATGCCGCGCCGCCCAGGCAGGCTGATGTCATTCAATTCCCGTTCTCGCCTCCGCCATCTTCTATTGATAATGAATAACCCTTAAGTATAGGTGTTTTTGCATTCCGCGCATCCCTATGGCATAGATAGATGCAGGACGATGCGCTCAGGGGTGAATATGACACTAAGAGATCAATTTACTGACCAAAAACAACGAGAAGCCGAAGACAATTCGTTTCAATCGGTTAGAAAATACGGATTGATGCGTTTTGCCGATGAGGCACATTCACGTTTCATGGCAGATATTGGCGCAGAACCCACGCGCGAAACGCGTAACGCCTACCTCATGCAAGTTGATTATATCATCGATAATTACGGATTTACGGCGCCCGAAGCCATCGAGAGCGTGGTTAATCATGAACGCATGCGATCGACCAAGGCCCTACATGAACTTGGCCCCGCCTATTTACAGGAAACATCATCCATTAAGGAAGTCAGCCCCGAATTATATGCGGCGGCCATGGCATCGTCCGCTGTTAAGCCCGGACTTGATCTGGAACGCCAAACCGCATTGCTTGGCGAAGATGCGATGAGCATGATCACCACCACCGAACTATTCTATGAGGAGCATGGGCGCTTATTCCAAAAACCATATACAAGCGCAGAGACAAAAGCACTGCACCTGACAGAAACAGCAGAACAACTAGAGCAAGTACGCAACCATACGCAAACTCAGCTAGAGGAAAATGGCGCAATCGCACACAGCACCGCTAACTTCGGGCTGAGCTTGCTGACACATCTTTCCGGCCTTCAATTGCGGCCAAACAGATCAGAATTAGAAAACCAAGTGGTCGAAAACGCACGCGAGATCCACAAAGCCCTAAATGAACAGCCCGTTGCCCATTCAAACGTCATGTTTGCCTTCCCCTATCAGGAACCTCCGGAGGACCCGGACATGCCGCCACCACCAACAGATAACGATTCACCGACCAACGGATAAAAAGAAAGCGCTTGCTGCGCTGCGATAATCACGTTACATAAAATACATGACTATGACGGACACAAAAAAACTCATTCTGGCCATTCCCAAGGGTCGCATTCTGAAGGAGCTAACCCCCCTTTTAGAAGCATGTAATATCATCCCTGAAGATGATTTTACGAACGACAAAAGTCGTAAATTACAGTTTTCTACCAATCATGAAAATCTTGATATTATTCGTGTCCGCGCTTTTGATGTTGCGACGTTTGTTGCCTATGGCGGGGCGCATATGGGTGTTGTCGGAAGCGACGCGATTGAGGAATTCTCATATTCGGAAATTTATGCGCCGCTTGATTTAAATATCGGCCACTGCCGCCTGTCTGTTGCCATGCCAACCGAAGAAGCAGAAAAAGAAGACCCACGCCAATGGAGCCATATCCGCGTGGCAACCAAATATCCGCACCTGACTGCGCGCCATTTCGCCCAGCGCGGTGTGCAAACGGAATGCATTAAATTAAACGGAGCAATGGAAATTGCACCCGCCCTTGGCCTAGCCCGCCGTATCGTTGACCTTGTATCAACCGGCGGCACATTAAAAGCCAACAACATGGTGGAGGTCGAAAAGATACTCGACATTTCATCACGCCTTATCATCAACAGAAGCACGCAAAAAACGCGCTCTGCTGAAATTTCTGAGTGGATAGAAACCTTTAGAAAAGCGATAAAGCAAGCATAGGCGCGCAATGCAAGATAGCCCATCCTCCACGATCAAAAGCATCACCCTGACAAAACAAAATAATGCGAATACCACCTCTCTGGTCGAGCGTGATTATCAAATTGCCCTGAATGATTTAACAGAAGCGAGCTTGTTCCAGCCGACAGAAGACAAAAACGGCCCCTATGATCTGGAACTCTATATCGAAGATAACCGCCTTGTTTTTCACATTAGTAACAATATGGGTAAAGACCTGCCCTATCTTGTATTATCACTCAGCCCGTACCGCCGCCTGATTAAGGACTATTTTATGATCGTGCAAAGTTACGATGAAGCGGTCAGAGACGGAAAACCATCGCGCATCGAAGCCATCGACATGGGCAGACGCGGCCTTCACAATGAAGGGGCGGAACTGCTGAAAGATCGCCTGAAGGAAAAAATAACCCTAGACATGGATACCGCACGGCGCCTGTTCACCCTGATTTGTGTATTGCACACAGGCAAAACCCATACGATGCGCTAAGATCTTTCGAAAATCTTTATGGTTTCCGATTATAGTGAAAAGATATTTGCTTTATGCAAGCACAATAAGTATAAACAGTTTGAATTATTTGACTTAATAAGGAAAAGAAGAAATAAGCCTATGGCAAAAGAAGATCTCATTGAATTTAAAGGTGTTGTCACCGAAGTCCTTCCAAACGCAATGTTTCGCGTAACGCTGGAAAACGAACATGTTATCCTTGCGCACACTGCAGGTAAGATGCGCAAAAACCGTATCCGCGTTCTGCAAGGCGACTCTGTTGTTGTTGAAATGACACCATACGATCTGACCAAGGGCCGCATCATTTTCCGCGAAAAGTAACCCCGAAAATCAGACACATAAGAAGGCCAACATGACGGCCAATTCACACCATAAAAAATTAATTCTGGCCTCCGCATCACCGCGCAGGCTTGATTTGCTTGGGCAACTTAACATTACCCCAGATGATGTTATTGCCGCAGATATAGACGAATCCCCTAATAAAGATGAGCTCCCCCGCCAAATCGCGCTGAGATTGGCAGTAGAAAAAGCACAGAAAATTCGTGAAGATCATAAAGATGCGTTTATTATCGCCGCCGATACCGTTGTTGCCTGCGGCAGACGTGAAATGCCAAAAGCATTAAACGAAGACGATGCCAGAAAAAGCTTAACCCTGCTCTCCGGCAGAAGACATCATGTTTATGGCGGCATTTGCGTGATCACCCCCGAAGGCAAAACCATACCCCGCCTGTGCGATACGGTCGTCAAATTCAAACGCCTGTCCCCGCAGGAAATTGAGGCATACCTCAACTCCGGTGAATGGGAAGGTAAGGCCGGAGGCTATGCAATACAGGGGTTAGCTGCCGGCTTCATATCAAACATCCAGGGCTCTTATTCTAATGTGGTTGGATTATCACTTTATGATATAATGCAACTATTGAGCGGAAATAATTTTTTCGTAAAAACAAATAGATAACCGACGCAAGAAAGCCTGTTTTGGATATACTCATCGAAGAATATGAAGGAAAGCTATGGTCTGTGGCCCTTGATAAAGGGCGCTTAGACGGCTTGGAGATTGACCCAACAAACGAAACGGTTCGATACGGATCCATTTTTTACGGGAAAGTAGAGCGTATTGACACTTCCCTGGATGCTGCTTTCATCAATCTGGATGGTGATAATTACGGGATTTTATTCAACAAAGATGTTCGATTTGAGGATAAAGACGGACAAATCAAAAAAGGCGGCGATACCGCCATCGGTAAAGTCTTAAAGCCCGGTGATATGATCCCCGTACAGGCAAAAGTCGCGCATATCGCAAGTGGCGAAGACGTTTATCAGGATGAAAATAAAATCGCACAAGTCAGCATGGATATAACCATTTCGGGGCGATATCTAATATATGGCCCTATGCTCTCTAAAAACCGTATATCACAACGCATCAGGGGCAATGACCTGCGCAAAGGTCTGGATAAAATGATGGCTGATCTTGAAGGCCCCCAAGGGTTTATCCTGCGGTCATCGGCGGCAGGCCTGCAAACAGACATCCTAAAGCGAGAAGCCAGAATTCTGCGAGAAGTCTGGAGCAGTATCTCCGAATATTTTGTCGGCACATCCCCTGCCCTGATCGCGCTTGGCCCCGATTCCATTCAGCGCATTTTGGGGGATAAGGCCATCAACCCGATTGAGCGGATCGAAGTTGTGACAATGGATCATTTTGAACAAATCGAAGACTGGTGCTCTATCTTTGCTCCGGATTTGGTTACAAAAATCACCCCCATCGAACTCAATGACGCATCCAGAGACCTTGCCTTATTGGATTATCGCGACGTTCTGGGGCAAATCGAAAGCCTGTTTCAAAGTTACGTCTTGCTTGAACATGGAGGCAGCATGATCATTCAAGAAACAGCCGCCCTGACCGCAATTGACATCAACAAAAGCAGCGATAAACGATCTCACCTTGCGGTTAATCTGGACGCAGCAAAAGAAATTGCGCGCCAAATTCGTCTGCGCAATATTGGCGGGATCATCATTGTTGATTTCTTAAAAACAAACAAAAAAGACCAAGAGAAGCTTTTACAATTACTTGATGAAGAAACATACGGAGACCCGTGCACCGTTCAAATTCACGGTTTTACAAAACTTGGCCTTATTGAAATGACACGCAAGCGGCGCACACCCTCACTGGATAAACGGTTTGATAGTATTGCGTTTTAACGCTTGCCCTGCTATGTAAAATTTGCATAAAAACAAAAAAAAATGCTAAAGTAGTGGGATATAAAAATAAGGGTGATGGAATGGGTATTTCCTTTTCAAAAGTTGTTACCAACACTGCGAAGGCTGTAGGACTTAGCTTCCTATTGGCATCATGCGCCAGCATCCCCAAGGATACCGATAAAGGCCCTGCCCCCGACCCGAACGCAACCTATGAGCATTCAAACAAACCATTTAGCCCGCCGATAGCGCCAAAGAAAGACGGCGAAGGAAAATTAAGCCCCTTTGAATCCAGCAATGAAAACTGCAAGCCTGAAAACACAGAGGCAACCAATGCAGATTGCCTGAATATGGAATAAGGGGATATATATGAGCGGAGCCCCTACCGGAGTAGATACAGAACAAAATACTGACAACATACACAACGAAGGTATGTCCAGAGAAGACGCATATAGACTTGGCGTCACAGAGGTTAATAAAGACGACCCAACCATTTTCATCGACCCTGATAAAATCAGAATACGCCCCCCCGGCCCGCCCGGAAAACGCATCGGCTCCCCCGATTCTGCGGCAGGTCAATCGCTTGAGCGCCAAATTGAGCGTCAAGCAAATGGTGGTACAAGAGCCCTTCATGATACGTATTATGAAGATGAGGATGAGCCAAAGTCAGTTGGACAAATGGCGCGGTCTTTAAAAAATTATGGCCCGGCCGCAATGGCGGACTTAAATGTAAATGGCAGAGATCACGGAATGGCAATTATTCCTGATCATAGTTTTGACTCTAAAAAAGAGATAGTCTTCGAATTCACTGACCATTTTGATCGCAGCACAAGAAAAGAAATTCTGGAAAACATGCCCGGCACCAACCATGACTGGATGCGCTTAATCGGGAACCACGAAGGTGCGCATGCCGCCGGTCAAGAGCATGGCGATTCATATCTGGATACATTAATCGAAGAAACACGCGCAGATCGTATAACACGCGATAAATTGCTTGAACGTGGTCAGGACGACCTTGCCCTCGCATTCAAGGATTTAAGAGCGCTTGCCGGACGCGTTGATCCGACACACTCCAGCGCCCCGCTAACCAACTCGACCGATCCTGTCACAGATATACACCTAGAGACAGCATGGGAGTTTAGAGAAAATGCTGACGAAGCGGTTGATGATAATTTTGACTGGGATTCATACCAAGGTGACGCAGAGGATGCACAAGAGCTCTTGAAAGAGAATCCGGAAGCCTATTTCGCAACAGCCCAAGAACAACTTGATGTATACGAAGCCGAAATTATGGCCCAATACCAAGAGAGCCCTGAAAACCTTGATCATCAAAGAGCCGTTATCGAAGCACAAATAATAATCGGTTATCACAAGAATTTTGAAGATGCGTATCGCCGCCGCGTGATGGGAGAAGACCTTCCTGAGAGAGCACCGATCCAGATCATCACACAGGAACAAGAAGACGCCTATATGGCGAATAAAGACCTGCACGAACAGATAACAGCCATCGAAAACAATATGTCCCTCCCCCTGTATACGGGTGAGTTTGCGACCAGAACACTCTTTGATAATTATGACTGGGAAAGCTATCGCGAAGATGTCGATGATGTATATGATCTTACAATACTGGAGCGGTACGAATTAAAATTAGAGCTTTTGGAAGCCAAGCAAGATGAAATCGTGAATGACTTTCAGAACAATCCGTCTCTCGAAACACTGGAGAGAATGCTTAACCTAGAAAAAGCCATCAATGAAACAGCCGACGACATCAATGGTTTCAGGGAAAACAGATACGGTGATGAGGCAGAGTTAATAAAGCCGGTAAGCTTTATCACGGACCTGGACAAACAAGAATTTCTGATCGCACACGTCCAAGAAGAAGAACGCCGACAAGAAATACAAAATGAAATAGGCGAAGTCAGGCAAGACCACTATCTTCAAGCGAGAGAAAATTATACAGAAGAAGTCGTATTCGCAGATTTTGATTGGGAATCCTACGAAGGTGAAGCAACAAACCCGGACGAACTATATGACCAAAATGTAGCGGCATATCACAATGCAGAAATAGCATATCTTGAGAACATGAAAGCCGAGGCCTTGGCCGCTTACGAAGCTGATCCCTCCTACGAAAACACAGGGAAACTGCTTGAGGCACAGCATATTATCAATGACCGATACGATGCGATAAACATCGATAGAGACATATATGCTGCTGGACCTAAGCCTTACCAAGAACTGAGCATAGAACCGTTTGTCCCCGAAGATGTGGAAATAGAATATTACAGAGCGCGTATTGAAAAAGAAGCCACGCCGGAAGTGGAAGCAGATGCTGATGCTGATGCTGATGCTACGGCTGGGTCAAACGCAGAGCAAGTCAGCATTCAGGAAGAAGATAAAGGGTATCTCCAATCCCCTGACGGGTCTGCCTATACCGCAGATGTTAATGTCGCCGCGGGCGGTGAACCAAATGTGGATTTCAATACAGGCATGACCGTTAGCGGTATGTCTATGAGCAGTTTTTTTGATCAAAACGTAAATCCTGCGCCCAATGAAATCACCTTAGTCAGCGCAACTGAGCCGCAAGCAGATCAGGATATCACAATCGATCCGGCCATTCATCAGCAGCAAGACAACACCCAAAGCATACAAACTTTGGGATAAAATCAAAATTTTCCAATATTTTCATGATACAACCCGGTTTTTACACTGGACACTACGGCTTCATTCTTTTATAAGCTTTATACCCTTTGATGAGGAACCCATGCCCGGGTAGCTCAGGGGTAGAGCAAGGGATTGAAAATCCCTGTGTCGGTGGTTCGATTCCGCCCCCGGGCACCATTTATTCCAAAAAAGCCGCACAGTTGATCAGCATATTGCAAATTTACGCAAGAAAATTGAATTAGATCCACAAAATCCGGCCATTATTAAAACAGTTCAAGGTGCGGGATATCGCCACGAATAACCTTATTCAATACCAAGTTGGTCTAACAAGTTCTCTTCGCCTTCATTATCGAAAAATCGTGAAAGAATAATAAGGCTGTTTCTGGCAGGATGATCTTCAATTTCTTGCGCCACGGCACTCGCCTCATTCGGATCTATGTTTAGATTATCTTTCAATAACGTAATCAGGCTCTGCGCAACCTCCGGATCAGGGTTTTGCGCCATAACGGCGATCAAGCTTGCCGTTGTTTTCGGATTATCAGGCGCCAATTCAGACAAACTTTTAAAGAGTGCCGTATTCACCGCCTTATTAAGATGTGTATTATTACTATTCTCAAGTACGTCATCCACCAATATTTGCGCAACCTCTTCTGCGGCCTCAGGGTTCTGCCCTGCCCAATCTGATAACCCGGAAGCAAGTGATACCTTCACCTCCTCAACATGTGATCCCGCCTTTAAAAACAAGCCTGCGATCAACTTACGACGCTCTTCTTCGCCTTCCGCGGTTTCTCCGGTTACAGATTCAATATTCTCACGCCAATTCTCACCATATGTCTTTTCCAACAAATTCGTGACAGCATTTAGATGGTTATAGTTTTTTGCGATTTTTTTCGCGATTTTCCCTGTAAGGTCAGAATAATGCTCCGCCCACATAGGTAAAGCATCAGCCAAGGCCAAATTAACGCCCATCCCTTTATTCTTTGATAATTTTTTCGCAACGTTTTCAGCCATCTGCGGATTTTCATCCATCCACGAAAACAGCCCCTCTGCCAACGTCATCCCAACACCGCGATCCCCCTCGGCGGCCATATGGTACGCAGTTTCCCCCGCCAAATCAGGGTCACAATCCGCCCATAACGGAATTTGCTTTGCAACGGCAATCCGCACGTTTGGATTATCATCAGCCGATAATGTTCTGATAATAGCATTCGCCTCTGCTTTTTTCTCATCTGTCTCCGCATCACGCAATTTAGTCAACGCGCCGGGCAATGCATGCTCAATTTTCTTATCTATATCTTTGGATCGCCTCAAAACATCCAGCGCGACCTGAAAGGATTCTGAGAGTTTTGGTGATATCTGACGCTCAGAATCATCGGGCAACTGCTGTTGCATCTGCTCTGTTACATCACTTGTAAGATGCTCTTCTCCACCTGACATATTAACCCCTATTACAAAAGACAAACATTGTACGAAACTTTATTACGCTAAAAAATTTTCTGTAAAGTAGATCAGAGACAAATTTTTGTCAAAGAATCAAACTTGATAACGAACGATATTACACAAACACCCCTAGATTATATTTCTGCACGCGCCCTAACGGACAGACAAAAATTACGTAATAACAAGCCCCGGCTTACTATCGCGATCCAGATAACTTTCTAATCTGCGTGAAAAATCCCTAATACGCAAAGATGCCAATTCATTACGAATAAAAGACACCCCCTTATCCAAAGTCAGCGATATTTCATCTGTTGTCAGTTTATTAAATGCTTGTGCACGTTCTGATATATCATCCGGCATACGACGATTTGGCGGTATTGCGGCATCTTTAATCATATCCGCAAAATTCTCAGGAAACCCATCTGAGTCATCGCCGGTGGCCTTAAAAATAGCGCTGGAAACAAGCCAAAACCGTGACTTTTCCTCAGATGCTCTGATCAAATCATTTAACGCAGTTTCACCGCCGACCTTATATTCGGGAACAAATTGTTGCACGAAACGCTCTTCCGCGCTCAACATATAATCACACGTCTCTTCATATATTTCCTGAATATCAGAAATTATTTGTTGGGTTTGCTCCGGTGCATACTCAATAGAGTCCAACATGGCCTGAATTTCTGCCGCTATATCTCTGCCTTCGTACATATTCCCCCTCGGAATAACCTTTGGATACTTATGACTATATATAAAGAGTAAAACACTTGGAAAGGAAAATCCCGAGCGATCTTCTTAAAATTTAACTATAATTTTACCAAATTCTTACGTGATCTTAACGTTTTCCGTAATAAAATTGATAAGTGCCCTAGATAACGGGCTCATAATATATTTGAATTTTTGGATATATATTTTTTTGGTTTAAGGTGTGGGGACACTGACATGGCATACAAAGTTTTTGATGATTTGAATTACAATGAAGGTTCACAGTCCACGAACGTTCATAAAATCATCCTTGATAGTGATAGCGGGCAGCGGGTTGAACTTCCGGACAGCTCCTACGTCAGTGATGCAAACATCACACGCAGCGGCGCCGACTTGGTCTTAGAAACCTCCGATGGAACAGTCATCGTCGAGGGCTACTTCTCTGCCGCAACACCTCCAAATTTGACGGCCCCTGATGGCACAACGCTAACGGCGGACCTTGTTAATTCCTTCATACGTGGCGGTGACAAATACGCCGAAACAAGCACACAAACCGATGTCTCCCCCGTTGGGGCCGTTCAGGAAATCGCAGGAGAAGCCACAGTAACCCGCGTGGACGGTACGGTTGAGGTCGTCGGGATTGGCACACCAATATACCAAGGTGACGTTGTAGAAACAGATGAAAACGGCGCCGTGAACATCATGTTCATCGACCAAACAACTTTTGCAGTGTCCGAAGATGCGCGCCTTGCGATTGATGAATATGTATTTGATCCGGCAACACAAACCGGAACAACCAACTTTTCCGTTCTGAAAGGGGTTTTCGTCTTTACATCCGGTCTCATCGGCCGTGAAGACCCTGACGACGTTATGATCAACACGCCTTCAGGCTCTATTGGTATTCGCGGTACAATTATCGCCGGAGATGTAGATGAAGGTGAAATTACAGTCATTGAGGGCGCCATTGTCCTTCATGACCTTGCAGGCAACACGATGACACTGTCTACACAGTTCGAAACGGCAAAATTCAACCTGTCAGACAGCACGATCGAGCATATGGGAGAGCTTGCCGCCAACGATGTATCCTCAAAATTCATGAGCGTTTCAACCGTTGCTGCCGATTTGTTCTCATCTATCGAAGATGCAGCAAACGACGATACAACCTCCTCTTCTGATGACAGTGACGACGGATCATCCGCCTCATCAGAAGACAGCGAAGACACAGAAGCGTCAGGGGAACAATCTCAGGATTCAGAAAACACTGAACAAAATGACGAAGAAGCCTCTGCCGAAGAAGTCATCACAACAGATGATATTATTGAGGCATCTGAAGATGATCAGACAGAGACAACCGAACCGTCTGAGCCATCCTCTGACAGTCAAGAAACCGCATCAGATAGCGGACAGACAGATACGGCGGACACCGCGCCTTCGCAACCATTCGACCAAGCAGATCCACCTTTTTCAGTTTCTGTCACGCGTTTGCCATTTACTGAAAACACCAACGGATCCAATGTTGCGATCGTGCACGGTAATTTCACAGACGTAACGAACCTAACGCTTTTGGGAACGTCCGTTAATTACTATGAAATTAACCGCATTGATGACAACACACTGATAATCAGTTTAAAACCTGGTGTTTCTATTGATCACGAAGATGAGTACCCCCTCTTCTTTAGTGCAAGCAATGAATCCGACAACTTGACTGTTGTACAACAAATAAACCCGCTCTCCCTCAATCAGGATGAGCCGGTAACATATGATGCAGTTGCACCCAACGTCTCAGGCGTTGATAACTATTTCAGCGGCTCAGACGATACAGTTCTGACATATGATTTAAATCAAGAGTTTCAAGATGAAGAAGGCATTACCGGCCTAAGCCTTGTCGGCACACCATCTCATACAGATTTATCAAGCCTGACTTTGGTTGATGGTATTCTAACTGTACAATTAAACAGCGGCGTTTCAGACGGAAGCTTCACCTTTACCATACAAGCAGACACGGCCACTGAATTTGTACAAGAAACATTTACATTTGATATCCATGCAGCAACAACCGGCTCCAGCACCATTATCTCGACAAATGCTGTGTATTCAGGCAATGACACCAACATAACGGTTGCCGCTAATAATGTCAGTGTCTTTTCCGATATTGATAATGCCACGAATTATATACTGATTTCAGGTGATGATGCATATGTTAAATCAGGGGGCGGTGATGATGAAATCACCGTTAACGCCGGGTCAAATAACTATCACATATATGCTGATGCGGGTGATGACATCATTCATCACAATGATGTCCTTGGTAAGGCCTATGGTGGTGATGGCGATGATAAGTTCGTCATAAAAAACAACACCGCTCAGGGTAATCTGGAATCATACACAACAGCCGCAAGCAAGATTGATGGTGGTGATGGTGTTGACACACTTCACTTTAACTCGTCAACCTCAGGCAATATCAACCTCAGTAATGTTGATAACGGATTAATTACCAATATCGAGATTTTAGATTTTGATAACGGGACAGGTCATATCATCGATATCCATTATGATGATGTGATCAACATGACCGATGACAGCAACACGCTTATCATCGACATGGATTCTAATGACACACTTAGCTTTAACAACACATCACCTAATACATTCTTCCAGGCCCCCGGCACTGTCGAAGTGGACAGTCAGACATACAACGTCTTTACGGATGGCACTGTGACATTATTAGTCGATGTCGAAAGCACAAATGTAAGCGGCATCGTCTAAAAA